>PJEL010003445.1_pt1 | contig 13535 bp, 6 predicted proteins | sample 1853271 | NCBI WGS metagenome assembly PJEL01 (sample SAMN08108733, study PRJNA415343) | Invertebrate metagenome, whole genome shotgun sequencing project. | host: Globobulimina | place: Sweden: Gullmar Fjord | collected 2015-08 | reverse complement strand
AGTGATGTCTCTTACGGTGCCGAGATATTCCGGCTTGAGGCCTGGATAAACCTCGATTACCGGGTTCATTGAATTGTTCTTTTCATCGTAAACGTAATACATACCAGCATTTTCCGGACCTGTGGCGAGGATCATGTGCAGGCCATAATCCCGGGTCGAACTTACAAAAAGGTTCGTCGTGTCTATGAGCACGTTGTTAATGACCTGCGAACGTTTCTTCCATTCCGGGTCAAAAAATTCCCTTTTGAGCCCGTCATCAAAATAGGTGATCCCAATGGGGAGATTCGTTACGGGATCCAATACAGGGTTCATGGCATCATATTTTTCATGTTCGAAGACCGTCTCTAGGATCTTCTGGTTGATCATGTCGTAAAGGATGACGTAATCCGTTCCGTGGGAACTCGGACCATACATATAGACATGATCGGGGTTGAGAGAGAATCCGAATAGGCGGTAGCCTTTTTTGTAGATCGCCATTTTGTCTAAGGCTATGGGCTCGCCGGATGAATCGGAATAGGTGCGTCTCCGTTTTTTGGTTTTGCCTGTGCCGGAGAAGGTTTTGGTATCGATACCCCAGCCATAGCGCACCTGTCCTTCGTGATCCGCCAACCAATTCTGTATTCCTCGGCGGTCCTCTTTTACAATTTTGTATTTGTCTGTGTACACATTCTGAAGACGCACTTCATTTTCACCGTCGTAGTCGCCATCAACAGCCAAAAGAATGTTTTCGGGATCTTTGGGCAACATGTGAAGGATGTCATGCTGGAATTGCGGAACAGGATAATAGTCCGATTTTGCAATTCTGCTTCCTACGGCTTCCTGTTCGGTGGGCTTGACGAGATATTTGGCGTTCCCACCGTCACGGTCTATGCCGATCAAACGCGTTTCAGTGGTTGGAGTAATTCTTCGAAATCCATCAAACCTTACAACAAGAAGGAGACGGTCATTGTTGGCCCAAACGGCCTGACTAATGTCGTACTCATGGAAAGGCGGGATCACCGAAACGATTTTTCCGCTTTTGGTCTCTTGCACAACAAGGGTTGGTCTTCCTTCGATCGGGCGAATCATGAGCATATGTGATCCATCCGGTGAAAACTTCACGGCGGATGCGGTAGGCAACTGCGCAAAGGCTTTGATGGGTAACCTTTGGGTGGGCTCTGCGACAGCATGAGTGGACGTGAGGATGAGCACTGCTGCAACGCGTGCAGCCAAAGTAATCAATTTCATAATTCTCCCTTTGGGCTCGACAATGATTTGGTCTGGGCGTCGATTCAGCTCGACCACTCACCGCGCCTTCTCCTCAACGAGTTTCAGCTCCAGCTTTTTGGGCTTGTCGATCTTGTCGATGAAAATAATCTTTCCGGTTACGCTGTCAAAGAGCCAGGCGCCTTCGGTTGCGCCCGAACTATCGAGTTTGGGTACCGCTGTGATCACCCTCGGCCGGGCCACGTTTCGAGTCATATGATCGTAGATGTTGGCGTTGATCTCCTCGATGCTGATCTTCTTGCTGTTGCGAACTTTCTCCAAAAATGCCAAGGCGCCGCTGCCGACGTCGATGATCAAAACCTTTTCGGTGGCGCCAGATGCGGCGGTAACTGGAACAGCCACGAATCGCTGCGGTGTGGCAACCGCTGCCTCCCGGGGAAAGTGCGTCAGAAGGTTTAGCGCTAACGGCACCACTTCCAGCTGCGCCGGCTTTCTCTTGGGAATAACAACGTGGTGCAGCGATCCGTCCTCATGGTCGAGAAGCAGCATATGTTCGGTTCTATCGTTATCAGAGATGATTGCCAAGGCCGAGAGTGCGCCTCTTCTGGACGGGATAGAATTGGTATGTATACCGGTGAGTGTTGTGTCGAGATCACCTACGCCATCAAAATACAAACACTGGCTACTTGCGTGACATAAGAAAACGCCCTTCGTCTTGCCGGTCCCTCCTTGAATCATGACGAGGGTGAAGCGTCCGTCATTTGACGCGATGCTGGCGGCCGGGGCACCGTTCACAGGTTGCAATTTCCCTTCATAAGATCGCGATGCAAGGTCACTGATATAACCCGCGGCGCCAGTGGTGGTATCAACCAGGAAGAGGGCATGAACGCTACCGTTGCCCTTTCTGATTTCGCCGATCACGACCTGACCGTTGAGAGCGGCCCGGCCTGGGATTCTGCCTAGCACACTGAATGCGTTCAGGTTCAGGCTTCGCGAACGAACTGAGAGTGGCGAATGTTTCACCCGGTCGATGAAAAACGCGCTGCCGGTATCCAGGTTGACGAAGAAGATGCCTTTGGTGGACTCATCGTTGTCGTATTTGGGCACCGCAAGAATCGGAGAAGCGAAGGCCGACTGTGCACTTGAAACGGACGCAGCAGGAACAAACGGAACAGGGGCCGGAATTGCAGTTGGAGAAACGACGGGTATCGCCACTACCGGCACAGGAGTCGCCGCCGGCTTTCGGCACTCGTTTTCCAGCGCTATTTTGGCCGGTTGGTACGTAGAAAAGGTGCCGAAAATTTTGTCTCCGGGAGCGATTGCCTGGACTCCAACAGCAACAACACAATCACCTGTGGCAGCTTGGCGTACGGCGAAAAATTGGGTCGGTGGAGATTGGGCGGCGGCAGATCCGGCGACGGCCAACAACAGGGGAAGCGTTATGGCGAAAAACATGGGGCGAAGAGAGTACACTGTCATCACCAGCCTACTGCAAAACCGGGTATTTGGCCTTCAACTCTCTCACGTCGTTGAATGCCTCTGTCTTGTTTTCCGCCAGATAAGAATTGATGAAATTCATGGCCTCGCCACAGGCGCTGATACGGCTGAACTGCTCGCGCATGCCTTCGAACGCTTCTTCCAACTTGGAACTCGCAGGCAAGGGCTTTCGGCCGTGCCGAACCATAGACTCCACGTATTTGGGTTCGATCGGAAATGAGCCCTTGGTAAAGAGATAAGGTAACTGGATGTATTCATCAGCAGAAAATGCACAGGCGTTGTGGGCCTCACTGATGGCCACATTGATACTCACAAATCTCTTGATCTTTATTTGGTCTTGCTCACTGATCTGCTTGTAAAGGTCTTCGATATTGCTGTAGTAAAAGCTTGCGAGATCAATCATTGGTCTCCACTCATCGAATATGGCGTGCATCTGACCGGTGTATCGCACCATCGACGTAGCCATGGGTCGATATTGAGCACGCGCCTGTGTGTAGAGCGCACGGCAGCTCGAACAAGCATCATCGACGTGCCGCGGAGTGGGATTGGCGGCTTTCATCACGGCTACTGTCTGCAGAATCGTGCGATAGTAGGATTCGATAGCACTGGAATCAACACCGCTCGACCCGAAGTCCGGAATCTCATCCTTCTTTCTAATTTTGCAGGTCAAGCTATACGAGCCTTCGGCCTTCGCCGATGCCGCGGCTGCTGCTCCCTCACCGATGGGAATGAAAGAAAGAAGCTTGAAGCGGTGCTCTTTGCGAATGCTCAGGGTAAATGTATTGGCAAGCCGGTTTTTGTCGAGCCGGCCGATCAAACGGGATTGACCAGGAAGATAAGTCGTCCTGTTGAGCCCTTCGGATTCGTACAGTAGCGTCGAAACTGCAAAGGACGATGCCGCCGCTGGAGCAAACTCGGCTGTGCAGTCTAGAAGGGCGTTGCCGTCCGTATCTCTCTTCGTAGGGGAGACCTTGTAGGTTTTTGATGACAGAGGTACAAGAGATATTGGAGGTACAGAAATGCTCCATGTCTTGTTGACATCCTGCTCACCAACCGGCAGATTTTCAAGGCCCCGTGCGGTATAAGGCGCTGCGCGGTTGACCCGGTTATCAAGGGCTTTGCTGCTCTTGTTTTCGACGATGAAAGCCGCTGAAAATACTCGCCAGGCCTCCTCGATATCACCGAAGATGCGATCTCCCGGTTGCAGCGTTCGTGCTCTGCGTTGAATCGCGCGCTTTAGAGCGACGACCGGGTCCGTTGCTCCACCCGCACTCACTTGCCTCGTGCATTCATTGAGGATGTCACCAACGACTTCGACTCCATAACGACGAACGAGAAAATCCATGAAGAGTCCGGCACTATAACCCTCTGCCGCGGTTTTTAGACCTTTTAGCCCCACTTTATAGAGCTCGGCATTGCAGATCGGTGCCTGGGTGGACGGCTTGAATGCTGGATCTTTGACCACGTAGAGCTCAAGCCACGACGAGAGAGCCTCATTCAACCAGCCATATGGGAACTCATTGCCGATACTTTGGGCCCAGGTCGCGTGGGCAGGGGTGGAATATCCCTCGTAAGGAAACTGTACGAAGTGAAAGAGTTCGTGAGCGATAGTCGCTGAGAGGGTGCGGTGGTTGTAGCCGGTTACTCTTTTCGGAAGGTTAAGGTCGATCCAGCGAGCCCCTGATTTCCCCTGCCGGAATCCACCGTAGGTCGCTGGATCACCAAGATCCAAATAGTAGACATCCAGCTTCTTGGGTACTGTGGGATAGTTGAGAGCAAGTCCTCCTGCCGCAACGCTGGAGGTGAGGGTCCGGTGGGCATCTTCCAATCTTTCAAGGGTGAAATCCACTGTGCTCATGGGGATCTCTTTTGCTTTGAAGTGCAGTACGAAGTGAGCGCTTGCCTTCTTATCCATCAGCATTCGAGCCGATTCATCGATCGCGGTTCCTGCACTGGCAAGACTGATCAATCCGCCGCCGATCAACAGAAGCACGATCACGCTTGCATGGTTGAGTTCGGCGGTAATCGTGCCGTTGTTTGCATCATGTTCCACCGCGTGCAGGCGCCAGCGGGCGTCGGTGGCACTCCCGCTTTGTGACCAGCTTTCTTCGAAGAAAGCGAGGGCCAGCTTGTCCCTGTCTTCTGGGTTCTGCACCAGCGTATCGGGCAGCTCGATGCGTACTGCTCCAGGAGTGGACGAAACATCCGCCGGCTCCACGGTAACGAAAGGGGTGAGGGGTTTCCATTGCGAGGGCAATGGCGTGCTTGGCGTGACCTCGGTGGTCGAGATACTGCTTTGCGGCGGCGCGTAAACTTGAATCCACGGCACCAAAGTATTTGTCCATTGATACTCAGCCGGCGGTTGGGCGACCGGATCGTTTTCAGGTTCCTCCACCTCCACACTTCCATCGTCAATTTGGAACTCATCACAATGCTCATGCAGCATGGCTTCGGCTAGTGGGCGGGATATGGAACCATCCCATATGACATCCCCCGGTCGAAGCCGGCTCTCGCTCTTCACCAGCCAGCAATCGAGGCTTCTTGAAACAGCGAACCAATCCGTTTCTTCCTGAAAAGGAACCGGACATTTCGCGCGAATCACCTTCAGAGCATCCTTGATTACGTAGGGCCCACCAAAAATCGAGTCCTTGGGCTGAAGCTGTGAAATATCACCCACGGTCAGGCAGCGCTTTTCGGACGAACGATAGAGCGCGTAGAATCGAGCGTCTCCGCCCAATACCATGTTCGGGATGATCATCAACAACAATGCCCAGTGGAGATATCTCTGGGAATACGCTGATGATCGTCTTTCAGGTGGCGCCATTGATTTTGAGAAAACGCTTTTCACGAGTCGTTACTTCTATCGTGATTCATAGAATAAATCTAGCACGTCCTCATTTGGAAACGCTGCGTTTTTGCGATCGCATCGCCGATTATTGGATTCCCGTTGCACACATTAAGATGTACTGCAGACTGTCCAGCCCGCCCGAACCTCCAACCTCCCGCCGGCCATCATTTAATGATCCGTCGAGGAAAGGGCTGACGCTGCTCAACTACCAGGCTCAGAGCGCCCGCCATATCAAGACCAACTCCGTCCCATACCACATCGACCACAGGGACGCCTGATTGCAATAACGCGCCCCGAATCATCGTCGAGTCGAGACCGGGGGCGACTTCGAGAAGGAGAGCCACTGTACCCGCTACCCACGGCGTAGCCATCGACGTTCCGCTGGAAGTGCCGTAATTCTGCTCATCGAGGCCGCCGTACACCATCTCTCCCGGAGCAGCGAGGGCCAGCAGCGGTGATCTGTTTGCAAACTCGGCCAGGGACTGGCCTTCTTCGTTCAATGCGGTCACCCCGATAACGTGGGCATCAGCAGCAGGAAATGGAATCGTGGTTGAGCTGTCATTTCCGGCGGAAGCCACAACCACAATACCGCGCGACGAAGCTTCCTCGAGCATCAAATCGACCGCTGACGAGCGTCGATGATAGACCAGCGACAGAGAGATGACGTCGACTCCCCGATCAATTGCATCGGCGAGAGCCAAAGCAAGTTGGTACGCGGTTCCGCCACCATCATCGTCAAGTACCCTGTACGGTAAGATCGTGGCCTCAGGCGCGGCAAGTGCAACGATGGACGCCACGAAGGTGCCGTGTCCTGCAGCCTCGTCTATATCACCGTCCCCGTCATCATCGATTCGATTGCGTGTTTCCCATGGCTCAGTGTCGCCATCAACAAGATCAAGACCGCCGGAGACGATTTTGCCTGCGAGGGCCGGATGCAGCGGGTCCACGCCAGTGTCGATGACCGCAACCACGCTACCGCATCCACGCGCCCGCCGATGGGCGGCAGCGGTGCGCACCAGGAGGGTGGCTGGTTGTTCGTAGAACTTTGTTGGATTCCCGCTTCGATCAACGATCGGATAGCGGCGACGCACCGATTCGGGATCACGAAAGAAATAGTTCGGCTCTACGCCGCGAACATCCGGATCTGTAGTAAGGGCAGCAAGGAGCTCATTACTGATTTCGTCGGGCCACCACAAAAGGACAGCAATATCAGAGACTTCACCCACCAGGATTGCGGAAAAGCGGGAGGCAAGAGACACCGGATCGGCGCCTGTTCGAATGACCACAAGAGCTTGGTGAGGTTCAAAATCTTCCCCATCCACCGTCGAGGGTTCCGAATCCTCGGCGCGAACGGTAGTTGCGACCAAGGCGCCACCCGAGTTTGGTAGAGCCAGAACTTCAGCAAACCAGCCTATTTCGATTTCGGTCCACGAGTCGGCATCACCGTTAAACTCGGTCAGTGCCGTCAGCAGCACGGCGCCGGTGTTTTCGAGCACGATCTCGTCGGCCGAGACCCCAACGACTTCACCGTGCACTTCGATCGCGCCACCGCCGCTCCCATCGTCTTCAAGCTTGACGCGAATGGCACGGTTGATGCCCCCCGGCAATCGAAGTGCTTTCACTTCGAGGATCTGGCCGGCGCTGAGCCCCGCATATGACACCAGATCACTGCCGTATTCTGTCAGATCATCAACATCGTAGACGCGGTTATCATCCATGCGGAAACCGGTTGCAGGCTGCAGCTCGAGAAGAACGCCGCGGTGCTCGAACTCGATGCCACTGTCGTCAGAATCGTCATCTGAATCGTCGTCGGGGTCATCGTCAGGATCATCATCTGGATCGTCGTCAGGATCATCATCTGGATCGTCGTCGGGGTCATCGTCAGGGTCATCGCTATCGTCATCAAGCAGTTTGACCAGGTCAGCTGTGATCGTCGATTCTGTGAGCGTTCCCCTGACCTCCACAAGGTCATCGATAGCGAGCCCACTGAGACTTGCCACTTCCTTGAACTCGGTATTCTCAGTGAGCTCGACAAGGTATGTATCGGCTTCTGTCGCGAGGGTGAAGGAGTCCTCAAATAGCGCCGCCACAACACCTTCAATCGTAATGTCTTGGTCGTCATCGCTCGATGCGAGCCAATAATTTGAGGTTTTTTGCGTCACAACGCTGTAGGAAATTCTCACGTGTTTTGCGAGTAACAGACCCGGCCGGACTGCGGGTTCGGTGATACCTACAATTCTAAGTCTCGATCCAAGGGCCAAACTGCATCTCTCATTGATCTGGGCGCCCGTCAGGTCTACCGTCCATCCTCCGTCGAGACCAACTGCGAACGGCGCCTCCGACCAGAAAATCGTTCCCTCAACCACAACCGGAACGCTGTGCGAGATGTTGCTCACGTCGCTGAAGGCTGCAGGAAGGAGCATGAACAGAACCGCGATCACAATGATCATCATTCGCAAAAAATCTCTCATAATGTTCCCCAAGCCCTCATGTCACCATAAAAGTGGAATGTTCCCCATACCGCTGGGTTGGTGTTTCGCTCACGGAGGCTGTTGATTGCTGCACGATAAGCGGCGCCGGGATCGCAAGAAATCGCAAGTTCACGGTAAAAACCAAGATCGAATGCGTAGGCAGTTTCGTCTTTCACCGCCGACACCGGTCCAACGACCGAGCGAACACCACCGGCCATCAGCGACCGCAAGAATCCCTCGTGGCGGTGCTCGTCATGTGTCGATACCCTCACACCTGAGCAGACGCCGAAGGTTACAAGCTGAGCCTTGATTTGGGTGGCTGCAAGATCGTGGACCGTTGCATATCCATCAACGAGGCGAAGACCAGATGCCGCCGGTAGACCATCGAGAAATACAGCGTGGCCGGCGAGGTGGACAACGTCGAAACACTCTAGCATCTGCAAGAAATCCCGCCGCGTGACAGCCTCCACCGTTTTTCCGTTGGCGAAAATCTCCCCTAGAGCCCGCACTTCTTCTGCCACTTGGGGTAGAGTATCGCTCGGTGCACCGCTTAAGGCCATCGACTGGGGCTCGGGCTGGCTCGAGTTGAGCAGGACGGCAAGCGGTCCGGCTCCAGGGACCAGAGAGAGCCTGCCACGATCGATGAGGGCCAGACCTCCGGTGCCCATGAGAGCGGGCCAAGGCAGTTGATATAGCACACTGTGGGGCGCCAGCCAAAGTGAATGCCAGCCCGATTTCGGGAGACAATCCAGAAGAAGCCGGCCGAGCTGACTGAGGGTGTGTTCGAGGGCCTTCCGCGTCTGCGCTTCGTAGCGGGCTTCGACCCAGGTGTGAGAATCGAGGTGGAATTTTGCCGACTCCGCCAGACGACGAATTTCAGGTGCGATGCCGCGTTGCCGATGCACATCAATACGGCCGCGTTCAGCGACAAAAACGATGAGGTCACGCTGTTCAACGAAATACTCGACGAAGCAGTGCCCAGCAGGCAGACTTTCGAGCAAGATTTCTGAGACCTCTTTATCACCGCTGGTGCTTGCAAGGGCTGTCCAGCGGCGGGCGAGCGCGGATTCCAATTCTGCGAGTTCTCCTTCGACCGAACGGAGTTCATCGGCGAGTCGAAGGCCGGAGCGCCGAACCCTGACCTCGTTCTGGCCTTCTGTTTGGCTGAGGAGGGCTGCTAACCTTCGTCGAAGCTGCTGCCAATTTCGTACAGCAGGATCGTCACCACGATCTGCCCGACGCGCAAGTTCGTCGACCAGCCAACTCGACCGAAATCGCGAAAGTAGATCGAGAGCACGCCGCCGATCGGCAGGGCGGTTGCGATCAAGGAGTGTGGAAAGCAGATCAAGGTAGACGTTGCCCCGCATCTTGAGAAAGGCGCTGCGGTCGGCAGTCGCGGCCAGACGCCCGTGCAGGCCATCAGCAAGACGCGCCGCGTAAAAGAGGTGGCGGGATGCAGCGATGCAGCCAGAACGGCCGAGCACGTGGTGAGCAACCAGGCGGGCCCAGGGAGATACTCCTCGCTTAGCGAGAACCTCACGAGCGAGGCGTATTGCCGGCCGCGTCTGACCAGCATCAAGATAGCGGCGTGCAGCCCAGGAAAGACCGATAAGACTTCGGTGTCGAAGGCCTTCCCGAGCCAGGCGCCGCGCAGCGCGCACAATAGCATCTGGGTCACAACTCGCATCGAGCTGAGCCACCTCAATAACCAAAAGATCACGTTGCCTACGTAGCGCCGGGCCACTCATTCGTGGGAGATAAGTACGCCACCCACCACTCACGCCATCGACAGCTTCTGCGACCGCCAGCAGACGCAGAACTATAGCCTCTTCGGAATCGAGACCGGCATCAGTGAGTCTCGGCAAAATACGTTTGAGACGGCGAATAGCTCCATTTCCATCTCCCACTTCGACTTCGGCTTGTGCCAGGTCAACCTCTGCAGAGAGTTCGAGAACGTCATTGCCTGCATTCTTGGCGTCGGTAATGACCGTATGCCAGCGGACAAGGGCATCGTCGAGCCGGCCTGCGGCAAATTCGGCCTCGGCGAGGTTGAGTTCAGCTTGCATTGTAACGGCGTCAAGGCCGTGTTTTCGGGCTTGCTCGGCCACTGCGAGATGCTCTGCGCATGCCGTATCGAGTTGTCCGCGTACGGCAGCTACGTTTGCCAGGTTGGCACGTGTTAGAAGGTGTCGAAGGCCACCGGGTTCGAGGGAGCGCAAAGAACGTTGCCACAATTTCGCAGCCCTTCCTATGCGATCGGCCGCATCTTCTGCGCAGGCCAAGTTGGCCAGGGCCACTGCAGCTCTCTGATGATCCCCGCGAGCGGTGAAGCGCTTTTCGAGGGCGCCTGCGAGTCTTCGGGCGCGGGCTAACTGCAGGCGCTCGCCGTGCACATCGACAAGAAGCAACCTGGCGCGGTCTGCGAGATCCTTGTGACCGAGCTGCGCGAGTGATCTCGCCGAGCAATCGAGACGAGCCGCGGCATCCTCTGCTGCGCCGACGAGGTGAAAAATAACTCCTGCTGTCCACTCAAGAAAGGCCGCGAAGACTGGTTCGTCACAATCAACGAGTGACGTGCCCTGGGCCCAGCGGCGCGCCGCACCGGGTGTCGTGCGAGCCATCTTCTCTCCCCAGGCCCGCAGACGGTGACCGGCGAGAACCGGGTCTCCCTCGGCGAGAGGGTTCAATACCTCCGCTGGCAGGCTGCACATGTCACGAATCTGCATTCCTAATCCGCGTCATCTGTTGTAATGTCGATTTTCGGGATATGAATCTGGCCCGTCTGCGGCCACCACGATGCAGAATAGGTTCCTTTGCAAACGCCTGAAAGATGGAACTCGCCGAAGCGGTTCATTTCACTAACAAAACTGGCGCCGTTATCCGCCACCAACGCCACGCGTCCGTCTCCGATCGATTCAGGATCGTCAGAAAACAGCTGGCCGTGGATCGAGACCGTCTGCGGTGTATCGTGGGGAGTGATATGGAGAATAATGCGGAAAGGTCCCGCTGCGTATTCGACGAGCTGCTCGCTAGCGCCACGAACTGCAGCTGCCGGCTCAGCCGAGCTGCGCACGAGAGTCGCGACCCAAGAAAGCACACCCTGCGGTTGTGGTCCGTAGGTGCGGTAGATTGCACCGAGCCGGTGCAATTCTCCCTCTGTAACCGATTCCGCTTCCAGTGAGTTCAGTAACCCGAGGTGGTGTTTCCACGTTTTGGCGAGATCGTTGCAACGATCACAAGTACGCAGGTGTTCTTCCCCCCCCACGTCGTTCTTCCCGCTGATAATGTCGACGATTTTGGCGTCACTGAGGTGCACAATCGACTCCTTCATTAAACAGTGCGTCTAAATCTCAGATTGAGACATTTTTTCTATTATCTTTCTCAAACTATTGAGGCAACGTCGCCGAATCGGCCCGATCGACGTGGCCGAAAGACCCTCAGCTCGGGCGAACTCTGCATAGGTTGTTGGTTCATCGCCGAGATCGAGGCTGGAGATCAGGCGGCGGCAACGATCACCGAGTTGCAGCATCGATCGGCGAACAATAACCATCTGCTGATTCTGGGCAATATCATCTTCAATATGCTGCGCTACGACGGCAGTGGACTCGTAGACCTGCTCGCCGGGCCTTCGTTGCCGAAGCACCTCCATGGACTGAAATCGGGCGACGCCGGCCAGCCAGCCGGCAAGTTTTGCGCGGTCCTGGAGCCGCTCGAGCCCCTGAATAGCGATGAGTCCAACCCGCTGAAGCACATCCTTTGCTTCCTCAGAATCACATCCAGTACGGCGAGCCACGGCTTTGACCAGTGGACCATAACGTTGCCAAATTTCCCGCCACGCATCCTCGTCACGGCGCAGACAAGCAGCAACGAGCTGGCGATCCCGTATTCGACTCGATTGCCACTTTTTTGCACCCATCCGAATGCCCTCTTCATTTCTTATGGGAATGCTTCAAAGAATCCCGAACCTACGTATATTTGAACACCGAGATGCAATAATTCATTTCATTTCCAAATTCTTAATTGCAATACTGTCTCATTCCCAACTGAGCCCGCACTGTACCTCTGAACGCGCAGGTCGGCCGTTCACAGTCGCGCAACACAACACAAGGAGGCAAGACACATGAAACAGAATAGACTTCAAAAGCAGATCATCTTAGGGCTCACCATAATCTTAATTTTGGGACAGGCCGCTTTCGCAGGACAACGCAGATCGCACAACCGCGGTAATCGGCACGGGTCCATCGTCAAAGCCGCAGCCGCCCTGCAGCCAGTAGGCGCAACCACTGGTTGGGGTCGAATAGAAATGCAGGACACCCGCACGATCTCCGCCACAAAACGCAAGGCTGAAGTTCGTCTCTTTGGACTCGCACCGACTACCGAGTACCTCGTCGAAATCGACAATGTTGTGCTCTGCAAGGTCTTTACGAATAACTTTGGGGACGCCCGCGGAGAATTAGGAGGAAACTCCGATTCACATTTGGCCGTTCCGAGCGGCATAGGTTTGGCATTTCAAGTGGAGATAGCCACCGTGCGCGCCCCTAATCTGGCCTTCGTTCTAGAAGGAAGTTTTGTTGTGGTTGCCAACGATTCAGAAGATTCGGCCACCGTTCACGAGGAACGGATCGCTCTCGACGACATCAGTGGCGGCGCAGCTACAGGGATGGCGAAGGTTGAGCGTGATGACGCCGATAAACAGGAGTTTGAGACACGAGCCAGCGGTCTAAATCCGGGCGATGTCTTCGAAATTCGAGTCGACAACATTGTCGCCGGAATGGTCACGATTGATGCTGTCGGTCAGGCCGAACTCGAACTTGAAGACCCTGATGACGAGAATCCGCTGCCACCCGCACTGCAGCCCATCGAAAGCCTGCGGTTTGTCGAGTGGATCGCACAAGATGGCCAGACGGTGCTCTCGGGATCCTTCAGCGGTCAACCAAATAATAATGACGACGATGAGTCCTTCGAAGGTTTCATCACCGGATTCACGGTTGACGGATTCTTGATGACATCTCAGAACCAGGACCTTCAGGTGATTGTGACCGCAAATACGGTTTTCGAAGACTTCTCGAGCCTCGAAGAACTCATGATCGGTGATCCGGTCGAGGTCGAAGGTGATCTTGATGGCACCACCGTGATCGCTCAGCGAGTTGAACTGCGCAACGGTGATGACGATGACGATGGTAGCCCTAACGACGAAACCTCCGTCGAGGGTAACGTGAGTCAGATCAACAGCTCCTCTTTTGATCTTCAGGTGGGCGCATCAACCTACCTCGTCGAGGTCGATGAGAATACAGTTTTCGAAGATATCTCAAGTCTGGTAGAACTCGTTATCGGTGATTTTGTTGAGGTGGAGGGGTTGGTTGCAGGATCCACGATCTCGGCAATCCGCGTTGAACTCAAAAACGGTGACGACGATGACGACGGGGATGATGACGACGGGGATGATGACGACGGGGATGATGACGACGGGGATGATGACGACGGGGATGACGACGGGGATGATGACGACGGGG
>PJEL010003444.1_pt1 | contig 13537 bp, 14 predicted proteins | sample 1853271 | NCBI WGS metagenome assembly PJEL01 (sample SAMN08108733, study PRJNA415343) | Invertebrate metagenome, whole genome shotgun sequencing project. | host: Globobulimina | place: Sweden: Gullmar Fjord | collected 2015-08 | reverse complement strand
GAGTCTCTCCACCACCGCCAAGCGCGACGGCGACCGCTACGTCGTCAACGGCCAGAAGGTCTGGACCAGCCGCGTCGAGCACAGTGATCTCATGCTGCTGCTGGCGCGCACCACACCCAAGGGCGAGGTGAAGAAGAAGGGCGAAGGGCTCTCGGTCTTTATCGTCGACCTGCGCGAAGCGGCCGGCAAGGGCATCACCATCAAGCCGATCCGCGCGATGATGAACCACGCCACCACCGAGGTCTTCTTCGACAATCTGGAAGTGCCGGCGGAGAACCTCATTGGCGAGGAGGGCAACGGTTTCCGCTACATTCTCGACGGCATGAACGCTGAGCGTATCCTGATCGCCGCCGAGTGCATCGGTGATGCCCGCTGGTTTACCGAGAAGTCCAGCCGCTACGCCAGCGAGCGCAAGGTCTTCGGCCGGCCCATCGGGCAGAACCAGGGCATCCAGTTCCCCATCGCCCGCGCCTTTGCGCAAAACGAGGCGGCGGCCCTGATGGTCGAGCGGGCGGCGGCGCTCTTCGATGCCGGGGAACGCTGCGGCAAGGAGGCCAACATGGCCAAGATGCTGGCCTCGGAGTCTTCCTGGGCGGCGGCGGAAGCCTGCCTGCAGACCCACGGCGGCTTTGGTTTCGCTGAGGAATACGATGTCGAGCGCAAGTTCCGCGAGGCGCGGCTCTATCAGGTGGCGCCGATCTCCACCAACCTGATCCTCGCCTACGTGGCCGAGCACGTGCTCGGCATGCCGCGCAGCTATTGATCGTCATGAAGCCCGTTCTCTTCGGCCCGTCCTATTCGGCCTACCTGCGTATCGTGAAGATCGTGCTGGCCGAGAAGGGCGTTGACTACGACCAAGTCGCTTTTGACGTGTTCGACCGCGCCGACTGGCCAGATGACTGGCTCACGCGGCAACCCTTCGGTCAGGTGCCGGCTTTCGAGCACGACGGCTTCCGCCTGTACGAGACCCGTGCCATCACGCGCTACATCGACGAAGCCTTCGACGGCCCGAACTTGCAGCCCGACACGCCGCAGGGCCGCGCCCGCATGGAGCAGGCGATCTCGGTACTCGACGGCCAGGGCTACCGGCCGATGGTCTGGGGCGTCTACGTCGAGCGGGTTTCGCGCGGCAAGACCGGAGAGAGCGATGAGACGGCGATCGCCGCCGCACTGCCCCTGGCGGCGCGGTGTTTGGCGGCACTGGCCGGGTTACTGGGGGATCGGACCTATCTGGCCGGGGCTGACTTCAGCCTCGCCGATGCCCAGGCGGCGCCGATGTTCGACTACTTCGTGAAAGCGAAGGAAGGGCAGGACCTGCTGCGCGGGCAGCCGGCTCTGGCAGCCTGGTGGTCGCACGTCGCCACGCGTGCCAGTGTGCGCGCCGCTTGCCAAGAGGGGGAGGCCGCATGACCAAACCCCTGGAAGGCCTGCTGGTGGTCAGCCTGGAACAGGCGGTGGCGGCGCCTTACTGCGCCTGCAAGCTGGCCGACGCCGGCGCAAGAGTGATCAAGCTGGAGCGCGCCGAGGGCGACTTCGCGCGCGGCTATGACCGCGTGGTGCACGGCGAGAGCGCTTACTTCGTGTGGCTGAACCGCGGCAAGGAATCCATCGCCGTCGACCTGAAACAGCCCGGCGATCTGGCCCTGGTAAAGCGCATGCTCGCCGGGGCCGACGTCTTCATCCAAAACCTTGCGCCGGGCGCCGCCGGGCGGCTCGGCCTCGGTCATGCCGAACTGCGCGCCGCCCATCCCAGGCTCATCACCTGCGACATTTCCGGCTACGGCGAGACCGGACCCTTCGCCGAGATGAAGGCCTACGATCTGCTGGTGCAGGCGGAAAGCGGCCTCGCCTCCATCACCGGGCGGCCGGAGGGGCCGGGGCGCGTCGGCGTTTCGGTCTGCGACATCGCCTGCGGCATGTACGCCTATCAGGCGGTTCTCGAGGCGTTGCTGCTGCGCGGCCGAACCGGTGAGGGCTCGGCGCTGACGACCTCGCTGTTCAGCGGCATGGCCGACTGGATGACCGTGCCGCTGCTGCACCAGGACTATGGACCGGGGGCGCCGGGGCGGGTCGGCCTCAACCACCCGACCATCGCACCCTACGGTGTCTACGGCTGTCAGGGTGGTGAGGAAGTGGTGTTCTCGATCCAGAACGAGCGCGAGTGGAAGCGCCTGGTGGAGGAAGTCCTGCGGCGCCCGGAGATGCTCGGCGACCCCCGTTTTACCGACAACACATCGCGGGTCGAAAACCGCCCCGCCTTGGACGCCATCATCGACGAGGTTTTCGCTTCGCTCAGCCGCGACGCGCTGACCGAACGTCTCTTCGCCGCCGCCATCGCCTATGGCGCGGTCAATACGCCGGCGGACTTGAGCGCCCACCCGCAACTCCGTCGCGTCACGGTCGAGACGCCGAGCGGACCGGTCGAGGTGGTGGCGCCGCCGGTCGCCTTTCGGGACGCGGAAGTGGAACTTGGCGCGGTGCCGGCGCTGGATCAGCATGGCGCGGCTTTGCGGGAGGAATTTCAGACATGAGTGGAAGCGCGGGCGAGGACTGGAGCCAGTGGATCGGGCGCAGTGAGCAGGCGCTCGACAACATCGCCGCCGGACGCGCCCAGGCACTGCAGGCGACGCTGGACGATGCCCAGCCGCCCCTGCATCCGGGCGACGTCCTGCCGCCGCTGTGGCACTGGGCCTATTTCTGGTCGCTGGCGCCGACTGCGGGTCTCGGGCCCGACGGCCATGCGGCGCGCGGCGAGTTCCTGCCGCCCATCGATCTGCCCCGGCGCATGTGGGCGGGCAGCCGCGTCGCATTTCCCCGGCCCCTGGAGGTCGGCAGCGAAGTGACCCGGCTTTCCACCATCAAGTCGGTCAGCGAGAAAGCCGGGCGCAGCGGACGGCTCGCCTTCGTCACCGTGGAGCATGTGGTTTCAGACAGCGAAGGGCCCTGCATTGTCGAGGAGCACGACATCGTCTATCGCGAGGCGGCGGAGAAGGGCGCGACCCTGCCACCCGGCGAGGCGCCGCCGACGCTGAGCGGCTGGTACCGGGAAGTGGTGCCTTCGCCGGTGTTGCTGTTCCGCTATTCGGCGCTGACCTTCAACGGTCATCGCATCCACTACGACCATCCCTACACGACAGAGGAAGAGGGCTATCCCGGCCTCATCGTGCACGGGCCCTTGCTGGCGACAATGATGATCGGGCAACTGCGTCGCGAGCTGCCGCAGGCGCGGGTGTCCAGTTTCGTCTTCCGGGCCAAGCGGCCGATCTTCGACGTCAGGCCCTTCAGGGTCTGCGGCGCGCCGGACACGGCGGCTTCACGGGCCGATCTCTGGGTCGTCGATCCCGATGGCTATCTCGCCATGCAGGGCGAGGTGAACTGGGCTTAAGCCTCAGCGCCGCTTGCCGATGGCTTCGATCGTTTCGAGGAACTCGAAGAGCGTGTTCTGCATCGCGCTGTCCACGGTCATCAGCATGTCGACCGTCTCGCCGTCCGCCGAGAGCGGCAGGATGATGCGCGCGTAGGATGCCGATTTGCCGCTGGTGCGCAGGGCGATGACGTGGGCGAGGGGGCTGCGTCTCTCGACCGCGGTGCGGTAGTGCCTGTCGACCAGTTCGCCGTAGGGCGGCGGGTCGAGCGACAGGGGCCGCTGACCGGTGAGGTCGCTTTGATGCACGTTGCAGATGCCGGTGCCGCTCAGGCGGTAGCGAAAGTCGATCTTGCCGTCGGCGTCACGCTCCACATCGGCAAGCATGACACGTGGTAGAATTTTCACGATTTCGGCGGGATCGATATCGGCGCGCGCCGGCGCAAAGCGGTCGCGGCGCTTGCCGTTCCAATAGTCGAGAACGAAGAGCAGGTCGGAGTAGCGGGAGAGGTCTTTGTCGAGGTCGAGCTCCGCCGCCTGGATATCTTCCAGTTTGTCGTTCATAGAGTGTATCTTAGGGTGGTTCTGGCCCACGACAACTCCCGCTGAGGGGTTTCTCCAGGGAACTGGAGGTCCCGTTTCCTCGCAGGATCGGGACGGTGCAGTTTCTCAGAGGACAATGAAGCAAAGGTAAGGACGGAAATGCTGTTTGATGTACGCACTTATCGCGTCAGGCCCGGTAGCCTGAAAGCCCATTTTGAAGTTTACGAAAAGTATGGCAAGCCGGCGCAGACGCGCCACCTGGGTCAGCCGCTGGTCTACATGAGGACCGAAACCGGTGATCCCAACGAATATGTCCACATCTGGGTGTACGAAAATGCCGGCGACCGCGAACAGCGCCGTGCGGCCATGCTGGCCGATCCGGACTGGCAGGACTACATGAAGCGTTCCGCCGAGCTGGGGGCGCTGGTCTCCCAGAATAACAAGCTGATGGTGCCGGTCGACTTCTTCGACAAGCCGAAGCTTTGACGGCGCGCGGCTAGCCGTCGCTAGGAAGCGTTACCCAGGCGGCGCGCCTCGCGGGCGGCCTGCAGCGCCACCTGACGCTCCCGGTTGGCGCGGTGGCGCTCTTTGCGCCAGGCTTTGAACACCTTTGACCGATACTTGTTGCCGCGGATCGCCTCACGCGAATGATAGCGGCCGACCGCCCGGGTCCAGGAGCGCGCTTCACGGCGTAGCTCGACCAGGAAGTCGGCGGCATAGGTGACGTTGCGGCTGGGATCGAAGGCGGTTTCCAGTGACTCAAAGGCCTCGGGATGGTGGTGCAGGTTGATCTGCATGCAGCCGACGTCGATGTTGCTGATGCCGCGGGCCTGCAGTTCCCGGACGGTTTCGATGGCGGCGGCCTTACTGGGCAGAAACCGCCCCCTCCCTTCGGCCATAACGGTCCAGGGCCAGGCAAGAGTTTCCGCGTGGTTGCTGTACCAGCGGCCCGACTCGGTCACGGCGACGGCAGACAGCAGGTGCGGTGGCAGATCCCGAGTCAGCTCAATCTGGCGCGCGCTCTCGCGGCAGAGACTCCAAGGAGAATCAATGGCTTCAGCGGCTTGAAGAGATGCGGGAAAGCTGAGGGCCAGGGCCAGCAAGGCCAGCTTGAGCAGGGTTCGGGTCACCGGGTGAGCTCCACTTGTGGCGTGTTGTCGCCCTGATAATCAGCAAGTGGCGTGCCAGACGGCCTCCGAACGGCCAAAGATTCTTCCCAAGTCCTGTTGCGCCGCAACAATTTTGTCAGGTTCGTGACAGGAATATTAACGGGACAGCATAAATTTCATAGGTAAAACAATGAATTGATTGAATCGCTATTGATTCGCTGTGGGGGCGTGTGCATATTGTGCACTGCGGTATGGAGACGGTTTCGACCGGAGCCTGCCGCTTCCATAGGGCATTTCCTCCCTAAACTTGGGCCGCGCTTGTCGCGGCCCTTTTTTTGTCGGCCGAAGCGCGGCTTCGACCACTCGACAGCCGTTCGCGCTAGCGAATGGCGAGAGGGCGGGAAGGGGACGGTGGTTCAGGTCAGGCGGGCGAGGGCGCGCCGTCAATCCGGCGGGCTGGTGTCGCCGGTCCCCAGGGCAAGCTGCATGAATACTGAATCGACCCAGCGCCCATGTTTGAAGCCGACCGACTTCAGAGTGCCGCTGTCGCGGAATCCGTGGCGCGCATGCAGGCGGATCGACCTCTGGTTGGCGCTGTCGCCGATGATCGCCACCATCTGGCGGTAACCGAGAGCCTCGCACTGCCTGATCAGCACTGCGAGCAGGGCCGAACCGATGCCTTTGCCGCCCCTGCCGGGCAGTACGTAGACCGAGTTTTCCAGGGCGAAGCGGTAGGCCGGCCGGCTGCGGTAGGGCGCCACATAGGCAAAGCCCAGGATGGCGCCGCTGCCGGGCCGGTCCTCGGCCACCAGATAGGGCAGGCTGCGCGTTCGAATATCGGCAAAGCGGCGCTGCATCTCCGCCTGATCCGGCGGCACCTCCTCGAAGGAGGCGAGGCCTTCCAGCACGTGGTGGGCGTAGATCGCCTGGATTGCCGGGATGTCTGTCTCCTCGGCTGCCCGGATCGTCACCCGGGCGGCTTCGCCGGTCGCTTCGTCGGTCGCGTCGCTCATTGCTTCTTTAAGCCCAGTGCCGCCGGGTCCAAGGCGCCCAGCGCCGCCACCACGTCACGCATGTCATCGGCAAGATTCTTGAGGGCCGGGCGCCGTTCTATGCGGGATTCGTCCATGTAGATATGGCGGTTGATTTCGATCTGCAGGCCGTGCACGCGGGCTTTGGGCTTGCCGTAGTGGCGGGTTACGAAGCCGCCGGCATAGGGTGTGTTGCGCACCACCACGTAGTCCTTGTGCGCCAGGGCCTGTTCTACCGTCTGGATCACAGCGGGGGCGCAGGTCGTGCCGTGACAGTCGCCCAGCACGAAAGCGGTGTGCTTGGCGCTCCGATCGGGCCGGCTGTTCGAGGGCATGGAGTGGCAGTCGACCAGGATGCAGTAGCCGAACTGCTCCTTTGTACTCTCGACCAGGCCCCTCAATGCTTCGTGGTAGGGCCAGTAGTAGCTGCGAATGCGCTCCAGCCCTTCCTCCAGGCTCAGCTTGTTGCGATAGATGTTGGCGCCGTTGGCGACCACGCGGGCGATGGTGCCCAGTCCGGCGGCCACTCTTGGCGAGGAGGTGTTGGCGTAGGGCGGCAGGCGGCCCTTGAACACCGCGGGGTCGAGCTCGTAGGGCTCCCGGTTGGGATCGACGAAGGCGCGTGGAAAAAGGGCGTGTAACAGAGGGGCGCCCATTTCCGGGGCGGCACTGAAGATCTCCTGCACGAAGCTGTCTTCCGAACGCCTGAGACTGATCGGGTCGAGGCAGGAGGCGGCGAGAAATTCCGGTGGATAGTCGCTGCCGCTGTGGGGCGAGGCAAAGACAAGGGGCAGGGTCTGCCGCTCCGGCAAGATGATCTCGTGCGGCTTTGGTGTCAGGGCGCTTGGCGCAATCGCGTCCATGTCTCTACTGGCTTGTTTACGGTCTTGTTCTAGGGCAAAGGCGGGGGCCTGTCATGCTCGATTCCAAGCATCATTCCAGGCTGCCGGTCATCCGCCGCCTCGCCCCTGCCGGTAAACTGGGTCTACTTGGCGCTTTGCCGCCGGTCTATCCGATAGTCTATACTCCCGGCGTCCTGGTCCGAATCGTGGCCTGGCTCTGGCGGCCCGGCAAGATTGCTGGCCGAATGCTTAACGGCTCCTTCGCCGCCCACCTCCTTTGCGCGGTGGTGCCGTTGGGCCAAGAGACCGAATAAAGGGGTCATGGCGCAAATCCTTCTTGCTGAAGACGACACCTCGATGCGGGAGTTCCTGGCAAAGGCACTGCGCAACGCCGGCCACCATGTGGTCGCCGTGGGCGATGGCCTGGACGCGATGGAATCCTTGGACGGCTTTCGCGCCGATCTTCTGCTGGCCGACGTGGTCATGCCCGGGCTCGACGGAATCGAACTGGCGCGCCGGGCCGCGAAGCTGCAGCCTGGCCTCAAGGTCATGTTCATCACCGGCTTCGCCGCCGTGGCTCTGAAAAACCGGGACCAAACGCCGCAGGGCGCGCGCATTCTGTCCAAGCCCTTTCATCTGCGTCACCTGGTCGAAGAGGTCGATTCCATCCTCTCGCTTTGAGCCTGCAGGGTCTTTCGGGCCGCGGTCGCAGGGCGACATGCAATTCCTGTTGCGCGAAGCCTTGAAAATGCCTGGGGATAGTGGTACTTCGCCTGCTCTTCGGCGGAACCGCCGGAAGATCCTGGTTCTGAATGCCTCGTTTTTGCACGCTGGCGTTGCGCCAGGGTCGGAGCCGCTGCCTCCCGGGCAGGGTCTCAATAGAAGGGCGTATAGCTCAGCGGGAGAGCGCCTCGTTGACATCGAGGAGGTCCCTGGTTCAATCCCAGGTACGCCCACCATTCCCCATAGTTGTGATTTCCCCTGCGGGGAGCCTCGCGGCCGGCGATGCTTCTGCGCTGCATTCAGGCTGTCTTTGCAACGGTCCTGTAAGCACCGAAGTCCTTTGTTCGTGCGCTATTAAGCGATTGTTTGCCATTTAGCTTTAACGATATCGAGCCCCAGCCTGCCTCCCGCACCGTCGCAAGCTGGCAACCGACGTCGAATGACCAAGAAAGGTGCCGATGGCACTGACCTCGAAAGCGTCCGCCGGACCGGCCGGCAAAGCCAAGATTCCCTTCTGGGTGCGCCTAAAGGCGTGGTGGGAAGGCTATGACCTGGCTATCCGGCAAAAACAGCTCATCGCCGCTGAAATGGGCGAGCTGTCGCAGGATGCCGTGCGCTATGAAGATCCCGAATCGGTGTCCAAGCGCCTGGAGATCATGCAGGGAATCTGGGGCAAGGGCATGTCGGGGCCGGGCGACGAGGAATATATCCTGAAGCTGGTCAAACCCTTCGGGCTGGATCCCGCCTTCACGGTGATCGACGTGGGGGCCGGGCTGGGCGGCGCGACCCGCGTGATTTCCGAGAAGTTCGACATCTGGATGAATGGCCTGGAAGCCGACCGCGAGGTGGCGGACGCGGGTATGGAGCTTTCCACCATGGCGGGCCTCGCCAAGCGGGCGCCGATCCACTTCTTCGACATGGACCGCTATGAGTTCCGCGAAAATTCGACCGACTGCGTGTTTTCCAAGGAGTCGCTCTATCTGGTCGAAGACAAAGATCGCCTGCTGAAGGAAATCATCCGCATGATCAAGCCGCGTGGACAGCTGCTGTTCACCGACTATGTGGTGGCAGACGATGCCGACGAACGGGCTATCTTCAGTTGGGCCGAAGGCGAACCGACAAAGCCCACTCCCTGGACCATGCGCGACTACGAGGACGTTCTGACCGAAGCGCGCCTGGATATCCGCATCAAGGAAGACATCACCGACGAGGTTTACGGCATTATCACCAGGAGCTGGGCGAAGTTCCTGTCCAGCCTCAAGGGTCATAGCGTCGACAAGGATACCTCCGATGCGATCTCTGATGCGGTCGAACTGTGGACCCGGCGGACCAAGGCCATCGACGCGGGCGCCTTGAGAATTTGCCGCTTCCATGCCCTGAAGAAAGAATCGGAAAAGATGCTCTCCGACTGGTAAGCTTGGCCCTCGGCCGGGCCCCCGGAAAGGGCGCGTTTTCTGGCTTTGGACAAGGTTGACAGTCCCCGCCTCGGTGCCTATGTTCGCGGCGTTCTGAGTGCTGGCGACGTCCGGTCCAGCCAACGAGGAAAGAAAAATGAAGGTCGTTAACTCTCTTAAGACCGCGAAACTGCGGGAAAAAGGCTGCCGTGTTGTGCGCCGCAAGGGTCGCGTCTACGTGATCAATAAGAAGAATCCGCGTTTCAAGGCTCGCCAAGGCTGAATAACTTCAGTTGCCGGTCCCCTTTGGGCCCGGTCTGGCGGATCAATGAATAGCAACGCAAGGCCGCGCCCTTAAGGGGCGCGGCCTTGCGTTTGCCCGGGTTTTGGCTGTCCGGCGCGCAGACTTCGCAAGCGCCGTTTTCGACTTTGGGGGCATTGACCCCGGCCTTCGCTCGGGCCATAGTCTCGGAAAATTGGTAGTACCAATTGCTCTCCGCTTGGTCATGGCCCGTTGCGGGGAGGGTTTCCAGGGAGAGGCGCTTTCCATGCAGATGCCCGAGCCGGATCAGGATGTCATCGACGCCAAGGTCGATATCGTCGCCGCCTTGCGCGCCATCGTGCCCGGCGAGGGCGTCATCGTCGACGCCGAGGAACTGCGGGCCTACGAGACCGACGGCCTCACGGCCTATCGCCAACTGCCCCTGATCGTCGTGCTGCCGCAGACCACGGAACAGGTCAGCCAAGTGCTCAAGTGCTGTCGGGAGCGCAGCGTGAAGGTGGTACCGCGCGGGGCGGGGACTTCGCTGTCCGGCGGCGCCCTGCCGCTGGCTGACGGCATCATCCTCGGCCTCGGCAAGTTCAACCGGGTGTTGGACGTCGATTTCGACAATCGCTGCGCCGTGGTCCAGCCCGGCGTAACCAACCTCGCCATCACCAAGGCGGTGGAGGATCATGGCTTCTACTACGCGCCGGACCCGTCCAGCCAGATTGCCTGCACCATCGGCGGCAACGTGGCGGAGAATTCCGGCGGCGTGCACTGCCTGAAATACGGCCTCACCACCAACAACCTGCTGGGCCTGGAAATGGTGCTGATGGACGGCACCGTCCTGCGCATCGGCGGCAAGCACCTGGATGCGGAGGGCTACGACCTGCTTGGTCTGTTGACCGGTTCGGAAGGGCTGCTCGGCGTTGTCACCGAGGTGACGGTGCGACTGCTGAAGAAGCCGGAAACGGCCCGCGCTCTGCTGCTCGGTTTTCCGACCGCCGAGCAGGCCGGCGATGCGGTGGCGGCGATCATTGCCGCCGGCATTATTCCCGGCGGTATGGAGATGATGGACAAACCGGCCATTCATGCGGCGGAGGACTTTGTGCACGCCGGTTATCCGCGTGATGTCGAGGCGCTGCTCATCGTCGAGCTCGACGGTCCGCAGGCGGAGGTCGACTACCTGATCGGCGAGGTTTCCACGATCGCCGAGACCAGCGGCGCCGTGACCAGCCGCATCAGCGAGACCGAAGAAGAGCGCATGACCTTCTGGGCCGGGCGCAAGGCGGCCTTTCCGGCCGTCGGCCGCATCTCGCCCGACTACTTCTGCATGGACGGCACCATTCCGCGGGCGCAGCTGCCCTTTGTGCTCCGGCGCATGCGGGAGTTCAGCGAGCACTACGGTCTGCGCGTCGCCAATGTCTTCCATGCCGGCGACGGCAATCTGCATCCTTTGATCCTCTATGACGCCAACAAGCCTGGCGAGCTGGAGAAGGCGGAGGACTTCGGCGCCGATATCCTGAAGCTCTGCGTCGAGGTCGGCGGCGTGCTCACCGGCGAACACGGCGTCGGCGTCGAGAAACGCGATCTCATGGGGGCCATGTTCAGCGAAGTCGATTTGAAGCAGCAGCAACGCGTGAAGTGCGCCTTCGACCCCGATGCGCTGCTCAATCCCGGCAAGGTTTTTCCGCAGCTGCATCGCTGCGCCGAACTGGGGCGTATGCACATCAGCGGCGGCAAGCTGCCGTTCCCCGATCTGCCGCGGTTCTGAAGAGAGAAAATCGAATGGCATCGGAGCAGGGAACGGTTTTCACGCCGCAGACTGGCGATCAGGTGGTCGAAGCAGTGGCCTGGGCGGTGGCGGAAGGCGCGCCGCTGGAAGTCGTCGGGCGCGGCAGCAAGCGCGAACTCGGCCGTCCCGTGCAGGCGGCCCACGGCCTCGACCTCTCCCAACTTGCGGGCATCACGCTCTATGAACCGGAGGAGCTGGTGCTGTCCGCGCGCGCCGGAACGGCCTTGGCCGAGATCGAAGCGGCAATCGACGCGAAAAAGCAGATGCTGGCTTTCGAGCCGACGGATCTTGGCCCGCTGCTGGGCCGGGCGCCGGGCGGCGCCTCCATCGGCGGAGTCCTGGCCTGCAACCTTTCCGGACCGCGGCGCATCAAGGCCGGTGCGGCGCGCGATCATTTTCTCGGGATCAAGGCGGCTTCCGGCCGCGGCGAGCTTTTCAAGTCGGGCGGCCGGGTGGTGAAGAACGTGACCGGCTACGACCTCTGCAAGCTGCTCTGCGGTTCCTATGGCACCCTGGCGGTGATGACCGAGGTGACCTTGAAGGTGCTGCCGCGCCCGGAGAAGACCTACACGGTGCTGCTCTTGGGCCTCGACGACCGGCAGGCTCTGGCCGCCATGACCCGCGCTTTGGGGTCGCCGCACGAAGTCTCCGGCGCGGCCCACCTGCCGGCGTCCCAGGCGGCCAAGTCCGGAGTCTCCTACGTTTCGGGGGCGGGCGCCGGGGTTACCGCGCTGCGTCTCGAAGGGCCGGGCCCCTCTGTCGAATACCGCTGCGCGGCTTTGCGCAGGGAACTGGCCGACCTCGGCGCGACCGAGGAACTGCACAGCCAGAACTCGATCGATTTCTGGCGCGAAGTGCGGGATGTCAGGCCCTTTGTCGGCGAGACGGAGCGGGTTGTCTGGCGTATCTCGGTCGCGCCTTCCGCCGGTCCCGGCGTGGTGGCCGCCATTGTAGCCGGGGGCGCCGGCGAGGCTTTTTACGATTGGGGCGGCGGCCTCCTCTGGTTGACGCTGCCGGCGAGCGGAGACGGCGGGGCGACTCAGGTGCGGGCGGCCGTCGCGGCGGTCGGCGGCCATGCGACCCTCATGCGCGCGCCGCTGGAATTGCGCGCCGCGGGGGCGGTTTTCCAGCCGCAAGACGCCGCCACCGCGGCGCTGACCGCACGGGTCAAGGACAGCTTCGATCCGCAGCGGGTGTTGAACCCCGGGCGCATGTACGCCGGGCTCTAGGGAAGCTAAGGATGCAGACCAATTTCACGCTGGCCCAGCTTGCCGACCCCAACGTCGCGGAGTCGGAGAAAATTCTGCGCAACTGCGTGCACTGCGGATTCTGCACCGCGACCTGCCCGACCTATACGCTGCTCGGCGACGAGTTGGACAGTCCGCGCGGGCGCATCTACCTGATCAAGGACATGCTGGAGAACAGCCGCCCTGCGTCGGCCAGGCTGGTGAAACATATCGATCGCTGCCTGTCCTGCCTGTCCTGCATGACCACCTGCCCCTCGGGCGTGCACTACATGCACCTGGTCGATCACGCGCGAACGCACATCGAGAAAACCTATCGGCGGCCGTTGCCGGACCGCCTGCTGCGCTGGATCCTGGCTTTCGTGCTGCCGTATCCGACAAGGTTTCGCCTTGCTCTGCTGGGCGCCTTCTTCGCCAAGCCCTTTGCCGGCTTGATGCCCGGGCGCCTGAAAGGGATGTTTGCCATGGTGCCCAAGGAGGTTCGCTCGCCGAGCGGTGTCGACAAGCCGCAGGTCTTCAAGGCCGAGGGCACCCGTCGTGGCCGTGTCGCGCTGATGACCGGCTGCGCGCAGAAGGTGCTGGCCCCGGAAATCAACGAGGCGACCATCCGCCTGCTGACCCGTCACGGGGTCGAGGTCGTGGTGGCGCGCGGCGCCGGCTGCTGCGGTGCCCTGGTGCACCACATGGGCAAGGAAGCGGCGGCTCACGACAACGCCCAGGCCAACGTCGCCGCCTGGACCCGCGAGTTGCAGGGCGAGGGGCTCGATGCGGTCATCATCAATGCCTCGGGCTGCGGCACCACGGTGAAGGACTACGGCTTCATGCTGCGCGAGGACACCGCCTGGAAGGACAAGGCGGCGGAGATCTCGGCCTTGACCAAGGACGTGACCGAGTATCTCGACGGTCTTGGACTGCAGCCGCCCGCCGCGCCACGGGGGCTCACGGTGGCCTACCACTCGGCCTGCTCCATGCAGCACGGCCAGCAGATCCGGCGTGAACCCAAGGCGCTGCTGACGGCGGCGGGCTTTGCCGTGAAGGAAGTTCCGGAGGGGCACCTGTGCTGTGGCTCGGCGGGCACCTACAACCTGCTGCAGCCGGAGATCGCCGATCGCTTGAAGGCGCGCAAGGTCGCCAATATCGAGAGCACTCATCCCGACGTCATCGCCACCGGCAACATCGGCTGCATGACCCAGATCGCCGGCGCGACCGGCATCCCGATGGTGCACACGG
>PJEL010003443.1_pt1 | contig 13538 bp, 9 predicted proteins | sample 1853271 | NCBI WGS metagenome assembly PJEL01 (sample SAMN08108733, study PRJNA415343) | Invertebrate metagenome, whole genome shotgun sequencing project. | host: Globobulimina | place: Sweden: Gullmar Fjord | collected 2015-08 | reverse complement strand
CCACCCGGGTGGACGACCTGGGCCTGCCGCAACTGACTTTTGTCACGTGACACACAGGCGGCGAAGCGCCACAATTCCATTCCCCTCAAAAAGGAGCAACCCATGAGCCCCGAACCAGCGAGGCCGCCCCGCTGGGCCTTCATCGACATCGGTAACGTCATCTGGTCCGATGACGCGGGCGACCGTTTCACGCTCGAAAACATCTGCGGCGCGCTCGCGGCGCGCGGTAAGCTGGTGAGCATTGCGGATCTCGAAGCGGCTGTTGCCCGATCGGTCGTAAGCTATGCGCCCAGCGCCTGGCGCGCCGCGATCTGGGATTGCACGGAGGGGGATAGCGAACTCTACGAGACGGTCCTTGCCGAAGTGATCGGGATCTGGAGCGAACTGCCGCTCGCGCGCTACCGGGCCTGGACCGAGCCCTTCCCCGGCGTTGCGTCGGCCATCGAAAGTCTCGCGGAGGACGGCTACTCGCTCGCGCTCGCGAGCAACAACACCGAGCGAGCCCTCACTCGTCTGGACGATCTCGGGCTGCTCCGTTTCTTTTCCGTCCGCGAAGTCTCCGACACGCTCGGCCTGGCAAAGCCCGACACCCGCTTCTTTTTGACCCTGCTCGACGCGGCGGGCTGCGAGCCTGAGCAAGTCGTGATGATCGGCGACCGGCCGGGCAACGACATCGCGCCGGCGAGACTGCTCGGGATGAAGACCGTCCGCGTCATGAAGGGCTGGCATGTCGATCAGAAGCCGCGCGGTCCCGGCGATCTGGCCGACCTCACCATCGACGATCCCGCGCAGATTGGGGATGCGGTCCGCCGCCTGCTGCCCTAGTATGGGCGGACGCGGAAGGAGCGCCGATGTCCAGACTCAGCCTACGAGCAGCCCTACTAGCAACTACACTACTATTGAGCGTTTTGATTGCCCTGCCCGTCGCGGCGAAGTCGCCGGACTTCGCGAAGGCCGCCGCTGCGCTCGAGGAGCAGACGATCGCCGACCGGCGGTGGCTGCACGAGAACGCCGAACTCTCCAATCGCGAGCACGAGACGCAGGCCTACCTGCGGGCCGCGCTCGCCGATATCCCGGGCGTCAAACTCGTCGATGGCGAGTGGGGCACGGGAATCGTCGCCATCTTGGAAGGGGGCAAATCCGGCCCAACGGTCGCCTGGCGCGCCGACATGGACGGCCTGCCGATCAGCGAGGCGACGGACCTGTCCTTCGCCTGCGCCCGCGTCGATACGCTCAGCAGCGGCCGCAAGGTGGGCGTGATGCACGCCTGCGGTCATGACTGCCACATGAGCATCGGGCTCAACGCGCTGCGCGCGCTTGCGAAACATCGAAAGAAAATGCCCGGCCGCGTCCTCTATATCAGCCAGCCCGCCGAGGAGATCGGCGCCGGCGCGATGCAGTTGCTCGAAGCGGGGATCTTCGAAGACGGGCGTCTGCCCAAGTGCGCGATGGCGCTGCATGTGCATCCAACCTTCGACTACGGGCAGATCGGATCCTGCCCCGGCCCTTCGACGGCGAACGTCGATGGTTTCGTCCTCACCGTGAAGGGCGACGGCGGCCATGGCGCCTATCCCCACAGGGGGGTCGATCCGGTGACGCTGGCCGCGCGGATCGTCCTCGCGCTGCAGAGCATCGTCACCCGCGAGATCAGCGTGAACAACGGCGCCGTGATCTCCGTCGGTCGCATCGAGGGGGGCGCAAAGAGCAATGTGATCCCCGACGAAGTGCTGATCGAGGCGACGGTTCGCAGCCACGACGAGGAGACGCGGGGTGCTCTGGCCGAGAAGATCGAGCGAACGGTGAAGGGGCTTGCCGCCGCGGCGGGAGCGCCCGAGCCCGACCTGCAGTACTACTTCGGGACGGCGGCGGGCTACAACAATCCCGAACTCGTCGCGGAGGCCCGCGCCGTCTTCCGTCGCATCATCGGCGCTGAGAATGACATCCAGTACGAGCCCCAGATGGGGGGCGAGGACTTCGGCTACTTTGGCCAGCGCGTTCCCGGCTTCCAGTTCCGCCTCGGCGTCAACCCGCCCGGCGAGCCCGAGATGCGTCTGCACAGGGCGGGCTTCAACCCCGACGAGCGGGCTCTGCGCCTCGGAGTCGAGGTCGCCGCCTCCCTGATCTGGGATCAACTGACGGAGTCCGAGTGAGCGTGCCCGGCGAAGTCCCGGGCCGAATGGTGCGGATGGATTACGGGACGACGGCAACGGCGAAGCCGTCGCCTCTTCCCGCCGGCTACGACGTTCGCCCCTTTCAACGGACCGACTGGCATCGGTGCGTCGAGCTGATGCTCGCCAGCCCCGATCCCCACTACACCAAGGGTCCCTGGGATCGGGCGCTCTGCGAGAGCTCGCTCGAGTTTTCCGCCGACGAGCACTGGGACTACCCCGGCGGGCGTGGGCAGATCATCTTTCAGGGCGAGACGGCCGTCGCGATGGCGCTTGCCGGCGGCACCGGCTACCTGAACCAGGTCTACACCCTGCCGGAGCAGCGGCGGCTCGGCCTCGCTGCCGCGGCGGTTACGCGCGTGCTGCTCGCCCTGCACGCCCAGGGGATCAACCGCTGCTTCCTCCTTGTGTATCAGGAAAACGGTGTCGCGATCCGGTGCTACGAGAAGCTGGGATTCACCGTCGTCAATCCGAGCGCGCGGTCTTGATACCGTCCCGGAATCCGCTGTAAATTTCCGGCCCTAAAGCCTTGCAACCGCGGCGTTTCCCGGCTCCCTTTTCCCGTAAACATTTCTTTTTTTTGTCATCTTCTCTCCGCTGAGAATTTTGCTAGTATGCCCGCGTATCGGGACTCTCGCCTCTCGGAGTTTCCAGATCCAATCGCCTATCAAGGGAGCTTACTCATGAAGCGAATCTGCATTTTGCTCATCGCCGTATCACTGTTCCTCATCCCGCCCGAATCGCAGGCCGAGGGCTTCGCGATCGGGGCCAAGGCCAGCACGCTCGGCATCACTGGGGAAGTGATGACCTCCCTCCATCCAAAACTCAACGCGCGAGCCGGGGTCTCTTACTTCAGTGCCCAGCATGAGGCGGAGGGGGACGAGTTCTTCTACGACGCCGACATGAAGCTGTCCTCCTACCAAATCCTCGCCGACTGGTTTCCCTTCGGAGGGGCCTTCTTCGTTTCCGGCGGCATCGTCGTTAACCATGAAGAGGGGGAGCTGGATCTGAGTCCGATGTACGATCAGCAGGTGGGCGACGCCGTCTACACCGACGAAGTGCTCGGCGATCTTTCGGCCAAGGTCACGTTCAACGGAGCGGCGCCCTATGTTGGTATCGGATTCGGCAATGCGCTCGCCGGCAGCCCCCTGGGCATCAGCCTCGAGATCGGCGGCATCTACGCGGGATCGCCCAGCGTCGAGATGGAGGCGAGCGGCTTGCTCGCGCCGTCGGCGGAGCAGGGACCGATCATGGAAGAAAACCTCAATTGGCTCGAATGGTATCCGGTGCTGTCGCTCGGATTCACGTATCAATTCTAGCGCGGGAAGGCTAAATCATGAAATCCATCCTCAGACAAGGACTGTCACTGTTGATGGCCTGCGCGTTGCTCGTCGGGCTGATCAGTTGTGACATCGATAACCCCACCGAAGGACTCAAGGTCCTCTTCAATCTCGTCCCGCTCGGCTCGCTCGTTGCCGTCGATTTCTACGACGCGGCGACCGCCGAGCAGATCGACGGGGTCGATATCAGCGTCGAAGTGACGGGGCCGGACGCCGGGAAAATCGTCGACTTGCTCGACGAGGCCGATACTCAGTTCTCCACGGACAACGGCGTCCTCAGCTTCGGCGTCGGTTCGGCCTACCTGCCGACGGCCGCCGATCCCATCGAGATTACGATCATCGTGAACGCTCCCGGCTACATCACGAACAGCCGACCGCTCACGCTCACTTCATCATCGGGCTATTCGTTCAGCATGGCGTTGGCGGACATGTCCAATCTGCCTCCGGGCGTCGTGATGGAAAGCGACACCGGCGGCCAGACCGGTGCCGGCGGCGTCTTGGCTCCCCCCGGTATCGATTTTGGGGCGGTCGGCCTGTCGAACGCCGGAGCCTCCGTGACGATTCCCGATGGAACGGTGCTCTTAGACGAGTTCGGCAACCCTCTCGTCGGCGACGTCACGACGACCGTGACCTACTTCTCCAACCTGAGCGACGACGCGCAGCGGGTTTTCCCCGGCGGCTTCCTGGTGAACACGATCGATGGCAGCAGCTCGACGCCGGGCGCCTTTTCGACGGCGGGATTCGCGGCCTTCGAAATGATGGTGAACGGCCAGAGGGTCGCAAGCTTCGAACCAGCGGTAACGGCGAGGATCGTTATCCCCGCCGGAACGATCAATCCGGATACGGGTCAGCCCGTCGTGGATGGCGAAACGGTCCCCATCTACAACTACGACGAGGATACGGGTGAATGGATTCTGGAGGCGATGGGGACGGCTTCAGGCCCCGACGTCGACGGCAACTTCGTCGTCACCTTCGAGACGACCCACTTCTCGATGTGGAATCTCGATTGGTTCGACGGCGACGTCTGCTTGGAATCGATACTCATCAGATTGGTCGGCGAATTCACCGCGGCGCGCGTCGACATGAGGATTGTCGCAACGGGACAGTACCTGGCCTCCGGTATGTACGTCTCGAGCGCCGATCCGACGATCCGCTTCCTGAACATTCCGGCCGGTATGCCGGTCGAATTGATCGCCTACAACGCCGATCAGTGCTATACGACGGATCTCGTTCGCATTGGAAACGTTTTCATCGACGATCTCTGCGTCGATGGGGAGGTTTCACTTCCCGTCGATGTCCCGATCGGTCCGGACTCGCAGGGAACGAGCGTCACGATCACGGTTCAGGCTTGGTGCGAGGACGATCCGAATGTCTTCATCCGGCCGAACGTCCCCGTCTATATGGAAGGACCCTGCGGCTGGTACTATGCCGGGTACATGCTCGCCGGCAGGTTGACCCTCGAAAACCTCATCCTCGGAACCCCCTACACCTTCGGGGTTTGGTTTCAGGGCAATTTCTACTCCTACGACTACCTGATCGATCAGTCGAGCTATCTGTTCGAGTTTGAGATCCCAATGGAGTATTGCCCCTAGGGGAATTTTAGGCAGCGCCGATTAGCCTATAAAACAGCCCGCGACGAAGGGTCGCGGGCTGTTTGCTTTTTCCGGGGAAGAGCGAATCCCTCCCAGTGCAATGTGCGGCCGAGATCCGAGCTTTACCTCAGGACGACAACGCGGCTCGCCGAGCTCTTGCCGCCCGCGTTCGCCCGGAGAAAATAGACTCCGCTCGGTACGGCCTTGCCCTCGGTATTCCGTCCGTCCCAGATCAGGGTGAGCGCATCGCCGGACGCAGCGCCGCTGTGCAGTGTGTTCACTCGGCGACCGCCCACCGTGTAGACACCGACGGTCACCCCATGACGGGTGTCGCGTGGCAATTGGAGACGCACGCGCGTCTCGCCGCGGAAGGGGTTTGGGCTTGCGGGCTCGAAGCGCAGATCGGATCGCGAGGGCGGCAGCGCGCCGACGCCCGTCGCGGTTCCAGCGAAACGCCAGACCTTGTTTCCCGTCGTCAGGTAGAGCTCGCCGTCGGCGTCTTCGCCGAACGATGTGATGTTGCCGACGTTTTGATCGGTCAGGATCAGGGTGTTGCTGCTGTCCGCGGGGTCGAAGGCCCAGATCCTGCCGTTGCAGTAGTCGGCGTAAAGATAGAGCCCCTGCAGTTCGGGGATCGATGCGCCGCGATAGACGTAGCCCCCCGTGATCGAGCAGCCGCTGTTGTGGTCGTACTCCCAGATGGGATAGGTGAGACCGCCGAGGTCGCAATTGTTGGCCGGATTGAAGCAGTGATTCCCCTCCATGAGCCGCCAGCCGTAGTTCTCGCCGCCTGTGCTTGCCGCGGGCTGGAAGTCAACCTCCTCCCAGATGTACTGGCCGACATCGCCGATCCAGAGGTCGCCGGTCAGTCGGTCAAAGCTGAAGCGCCAGGGGTTGCGCAGGCCCTTCGCCCAGATCTCGTCCAGGGGAAGGCCTTCGCCGACGTGCGGATTGTCCTCGGGGATCGAATAGGGGAGACCGCTGTCCACATCGAGGCGCAGCATCTTGCCGAGCAGTTGCCCGTCGTTCTGCGAGCGATTGCCGGGATCACCGCCGCTGCCACCATCGCCCATCCCTATATAGAGGTAGCCGTCCGGACCGAACTCGATCCCGCCGCCGTTGTGATTGCTGTAGGGCTGAGCGATCCGGATGATCTGTGCGCGGCTGCCGGGGTCGGCCAGGTCGGGATCGCCCGAGACCGAGTAGCGCGCGACGATCGTGCAGCCCGCCGCGCCGGCGCAGGCGCCGCTCGAGCCCGTGTGGTTGATGTAGAACCAGCCGTTGTTCGCATAGTCGGGATGGAAGGCGAGGCCGAGCAGGCCGCGCTCGCCGCCCGTGCTCGTGATGGCGCTCACATTGAGAAAGGGGGCGGCGTTCAGGTTGCCGTTCTCGAAGATCCGGATCCGGCCGCTCTGCTCGACGATGAACAGGCGATCGGTGTCGCCCGGCGGGGCCGTGACACAGACCGGCGCGGCGAGCCCGGTCACCCATTCCTCGAGCGAGTAGTCGGCGGCGGCGGGGATGGGAAGCAGCAGGGCGAGCAGCGGGAGGAGCACGAAAGCGACCGGGCGGAGCATGGGGACCTCCTGATTGAGGGATGTCAGAAATAATACTCAATTCTTGGTGTTAGTGCTACGCGATCTGCGGATACGATTTTGCCAGCAATTTCTAGTTTTAAAGATCTTTAGAGCTTGAATTAAGGAACACCGGAAAGTTTGCGATAATTGAGTTGGATCAAGGTCTCGGTCCCCCTCGGAATCTACGGTATCGGAGCAATAACCCCAGCACGATACAGATCGGTCGGTTCCAGGAGGGAGCATGGCTATCAAGCAGCGAGGCAAACGACTAATACGGGGCCGGCGGGCAGCACTCGCCGCGCTAGGCGCCCTGCTCCTCAGCAGTTCCGTCGTCTTGGCGGAGGACGCGCCCGCCTACTTCAAGAAGTACTGCGTGGCTTGCCACACGATCGGCGGCGGCCGCCTGATCGGGCCCGACCTGAAGGGGGTTGGCGACCGGGCGGAGCGGGACTGGCTTGTCAACTTTATCTCCGATCCCGACGCGATCCTCAATTCGAGCGACGCCTACGCCAAGCAGATCCTCGCCGAGGCGAAAGGTGTGCGGATGGTGCCCTCGCCGGGGATCAATCCGGATCTTGCGGGAGCGCTGCTCGACTACATCGGCGAGCAATCGGGGCAGGCCGGCGCTGCGGCGGTCGTTCAGCCTCTCCGGCCGCTCACGGACACCGACGCGCAGCACGGGCAATCGATCTTCTCAGGCGCCGTGACTTTGCGCGGTGGCGGTCCCGCCTGCATCTCCTGCCATACCATTGCGGGGATCGGCGGACTCGGCGGCGGCCGTCTGGGTCCCGACCTCGCGGGAGTCAGCGCCAGGCTCGGCGGCGCGAACGGTCTGCGCAACTGGCTCGGCGCACCGCCGACAGCGCAGATGCAGGCCACTTTCGGCGCTCATCCGATCGCGGAAGACGAAGTGATCGGCTTAGTCGCCTACCTCGAAACGGCGGGTGCGACCGGCCCATCGCCGAAGACGACGGGACTCTTTGCGGGTCTGGGACTCGTCGGTGCCCTATTCAACTTGCTGCTCTTCGGGGGGATCTGGAAGCGGCGCCTCCGCGGCGTGCGCGCTCCCATGGTGCAGGCCGCCAAGAAATCAACACTGAAGCTGGAGCTTCCGGGAGGCCGCAATGGCTAAAGGCAACGATACAATCCCCTGGATCAAGGACAAGGTCGATCCTCAGTCCCGCGGTTGGGAAGAGTTCTACCGCAACCGCTGGCAGCACGACAAAGTCGTACGCAGCACGCACGGCGTGAACTGCACGGGGAGCTGCACCTGGAACATCTACGTCAAGGACGGCATCGTCACTTGGGAGATGCAGGGGACCGACTACCCGCTGCTCGAATCGAGCTTGCCGCCCTACGAGCCTCGCGGCTGCCAGCGCGGCATCTCGTTTTCCTGGTACCTCTACAGTCCGCTGCGCGTGAAGTATCCGTACATTCGCGGCGTGCTCATCGATCTGTGGCGCGAGTCGCTCGCCGAGCACAAGGATCCCGTCGCAGCATGGAAGTCCATGGTGAACGATCCCGAGAAGCGCGCGCGGTGGCAGACCGCCCGTGGCAAAGGAGGCTTCCGCAGAAGCGATTGGGATACGGTGCTCGAGATCATGGCTGCCGCGAATATCAACACTATCAAAGAGCACGGCCCCGACCGAATCGCCGGTTTCTCGCCGATCCCCGCGATGTCGATGATCAGCTACGCGGCGGGCGCTCGCATGCTGCAGCTCATGGGCGGCATCTCGCTCTCTTTCTACGACTGGTATTGCGATCTGCCTAACGCGTCGCCCGAGACATGGGGCGAACAGACGGATGTGAACGAGTCGGCCGACTGGTACAACGCCAAGCTGCTCGCGGTCATGGGATCAAACCTGAACATGACGCGAACGCCCGACTGTCACTTCGCTGCGGAAGCGCGGCACAACGGGACGAAGATGTACGTGTTCGCGCCCGACTTCAATCAGGTCGCCAAGTACGCCGACCAGTGGGTGCCGATCAACGCTGGTCAGGATGGCGCCTGGTGGATGGCCGTCAATCACGTCCTGCTCAAGGAATTCCATCACGAACAGAAGACGCCCTACTTCATCGACTACGCCAAGCAGTACACCGACTCCCCCTTCCTCGTCGAACTCGGTGAGAAGGACGGCAAATGGGAAGCCGGTCGCCTGCTGCGCGCGAACCGAGTAAACAAATACACGGACACCGAGAACGGCGAATGGAAGATGCTCGTCTGGGACGCGAAGGAGCAGAGCCCGAAGATGCCGGGTGGATCGGTGGGGCATCGCTGGGCGGCGAAGGAGGAGGAGCAGGGGCACTGGAACCTCAAGCTCGAGGATCCAACGGACGGAAGCCCGATCGATCCAACGCTGAGCTTCCTCGGCGAGGGGGAGGGCACCGCGATGGTGCGCTTCGACGACTTCGGCGAGGGCAATTCGATCCACAGGGCCGTGCCCTGCCGCAAGCTCCAACTGGCGGACGGAAGCACGGTGACCGTTGCGACGGTCTATGACCTGCTCATGGCGCAGTACGGCGTCCCCCGCGGTCTCGACGGCGACTACCCGGCGGACTACGACAACGAGAACGCGCCCTACACGCCGGCCTGGGCCGAAAAGTACACGGGGATCGGACGCGACGATCTCATCCAGTTCGCTAGAGAATGGGGAATTACGGCTGAAAAGACGAACGGTAAGTGCACGATCATCATCGGCGCGGGTATCAACCATTGGTACCACGCCAACCTGATGTATCGGGCGGGCATCCACGCGCTGATGTTCTGCGGCTGCGTCGGCGTGAACGGCGGTGGCCTCGCCCACTATGTCGGTCAGGAGAAGTTGGCGCCCGGAGAGCCCTGGGGCGCGATCGCCTTCGGCAAGGATTGGTATGGGGCCTCGCGGCTTCAGAACGCGCCGAGCTGGCACTACGTCAACACGGACCAGTGGCGCTATGAGAAGCAGTTCACCGACTATCACACTGTCCCGCCGGGTCAGCCCGAGAATAGCCTCGCAAAGGGCCATACGATGGACGCGCAGGTTCGCGCCGTCCGCAACGGCTGGATGCCCTTCTACCCGCAGTTCGATGAGAACAGTCTCGATCTCGCGCGAGAGGCGGAGGCCGCCGGTGCGTCGGATGAGGCGGGGATCGTCAAGCATGTCGTTGATAGACTGAAAAACAAGGATCTGAAGTTCTCCGTCGAGGATCCCGACGCCGAGGCGAACTGGCCGCGCGTCTGGTACATCTGGCGCGGCAACGCTTTGATGTCCTCGAGCAAGGGGCACGAGTATTTCCTGAAGCACTATCTGGGGACGCACACCAATACGATCGCCGACGAGATCGCGGAGGACGCCGTCAAGGAAGTGACCTGGCACGACAAAGCGCCGATCGGCAAGATGGACCTCGTCGTCGATCTGAACTTCCGCATGGACACGTCGGCTCTCTATTCGGACATCGTTCTGCCGGCGGCAACCTGGTACGAGAAGGCCGATCTCAATTCGACGGATATGCACAGCTTCATCCACCCGCTCTCCGCCGCTGTCCCGCCCTGTTGGGAATCGAAGAGCGATTGGCAGATCTTCCGTGCGATCTCTGAGAAGTTCTCCGAGATGTCAGAGGCGCATTTCCCCGACAAGGTGAAAGACGTCGTCGCCGTGCCCATCGCGCACGACTCGCCGGGGGAAATCTCCCAGCCGACCATCCAGGATTGGCACAGCGGGGACTGCGAAGCGATCCCAGGCAAAACGATGCCGGGGATCAAGGTGATGGAGCGGGACTACAAGAACCTACACAACCAGTACTGCACCTTCGGACCGAATGTCCGGAAGGGTGGTCTCGGGGCTCATGGGACGCACTATGAAGTCGAGGCCGAGTACGACGAGATCAAGAACTCGCCGGCTTCGCGCGAGTGGGGGGGCGAGCGATACCCCTCGCTCCGGGAGGACGCCGAGGTCTGCGACGTCATCCTCAAGCTCGCGACGGTGACGAACGGTGAGCTGGCCTACAGGTCTTATCAGAACATGGAGAAGCGCACGGGACTTCCGCTCACCCATCTGGTCGAGGGAAGTCGGGACTTCAGGACCGATTACAAGGACCTGCAGTCTCGGCCGCGCCGCTTCGTGAACAGTCCCATGTGGTCCGGGCTCGTGACCGACGGTCGCGCCTACTCGCCGTTTACCTACAACAAGGAAAACCTGGTTCCCTGGCGCACGCTGACGGGGCGGCAGCATTTCTATCTCGATCACGAGGGCTACTTGCAGTTCGGCGAGCACTTGCCGACCTACAAGCCCAAGCCGCTGCCGGTCGAGTATTCGGACCTGCGCGTAACCGACTCCGATCGGAAGATGGAGAAGGGCGTTCCAACGGTGATCGCGAGTCCGCAGGGCGCGCGTCCGTCGATCATGCTCAACTATCTTACCCCTCACGGGAAATGGCACATTCACTCGACCTACGGTGACAACCAGCGCATGTCGACCTTGTCGCGCGGCGTCGAGCCCTTCTGGATGAACCACAAGGACGCCGATTCGGTTGGGATCGACGACAACGATTGGGTCGAGGTGCACAACGATCACGGTGTTGTTGTGACAAGGGCCGCGGTGAGCGCGCGGATCCCGCGCGGGATCTGCATCATCTACCACTCGCCGGAGCGCACGCTCTCGGTGCCGAAGTCGCCGATTCGCGGCGGCAAGCGAGCGGGGGGTCACAACAGCCTGACGCGAACGCGTCTGAAGCCGAACCTCCTGATCGGTGGCTACGCTCAGTTTACTTACCACTTTAATTACTGGGGTCCGGTCGGCTGCAATCGCGACACCCACATCATCGTTCGCAAGCTGCCGAAGCTTGACTGGTAAGCGAGGAGATGCAATGAAAGTCCGCTCTCAGATCTCGATGGTGTTTCACTTGGACAAGTGTATCGGTTGCCACACATGCAGCGTCGCCTGCAAGAACATCTGGACCGATCGCAAGGGCACCGAATACATGTGGTGGAACAACGTCGAGACCAAGCCCGGCACGGGCTACCCGACGAAGTGGGAGGATCAGGACGCCTACAAGGGCGGCTGGGAATTCAAGAACCGGCGCCTGCAGCTTCGCTCGACGAGCCGGGGCAAGGCCTTTCTGAACATCTTCCACCATCCATTTCAGCCGACGCTCGACGAATATTACGAACCCTGGACCTACAAGTACGAAGACCTGTTCAACGCACCGCCGAGCGACGACCAGCCGACGGCGCGGCCGATCAGCATGGTCACGGGGGACTACATCAACGTCGAGGCCGGTCCGAACTGGGATGACGATCTCGGCGGCTCGGAGATCTACGCCGCGAACGATCCGAATCTGAGTGGGCTTAGCGAGGATAAGAAAGCCCAACTCGCCGCGATCGAACGCTTGGTGTTCTTCTACTTCCCCCGAATCTGTAACCACTGTCTCAATCCCGCCTGCGTCGCATCATGTCCTTCGGGCGCTCTTTACAAGCGGGGCGAGGACGGCATCGTATTAATCGACCAGAAGAACTGCCGCGGCTGGCGCTCATGCGTCGCCGCCTGTCCCTACAAGAAGACCTATTACAATTGGTCAACGGGCAAGTCGGAAAAGTGCATCCTCTGCTTCCCGCGTGTCGAGACGGGGCAAGCGCCCGCCTGCTTCCACTCCTGCGTCGGCCGCATCCGCTACTTGGGTGTTTTGCTCTACGATGCGGCAAAGGTCGAGGCGATCGCAGGCCTTCCCAAGGACCGGTTGATCGAAGGGCATAGGGACATGATCCTCGATCCGCACGATCCCGAGGTGATCGCTGCGGCCAAGGAGTCGGGAATCGATCCCGCGGTGATCGAGTCGGCGCAGAAGTCGCCGGTCTACAAGTTCGTCAAGGAATGGAAGATCGCCCTTCCGCCTCACATCGAGTTCCGCACGTTGCCGATGCTGTTTTATGTGCCGCCCATGTCGCCGATCATGCACAAGGAAGAGGGTAAGACGGTCACCCGAGTCTCGGACGATTTCTTCCACGACATCGACGAGTCCCGCGTTCCCATGGAATTTCTCGGCAATCTCTTCGGGGCGGGCCAAACCGAGCCCGTTCGCTATGCGTTGAAAAAGCAGATGGCGGTTCGCATGATGCGTAGAGAACTGACGGTCGGCGACCTCAGCGAAGAGGACGCGAATGCTGCCCTGCGCATGGCGGACAGTTCGCGCGAGGAAGCCGACGAAATCTACAGGCTGACGTCGCTCTGTACATTCGACGATCGATTCGTCATCCCGCCTTCGAGCAGGGAAGAGGCGATCGAGATGCTCAAGGATACGCACGAGCACAAGTCCGAGACCGGCTTCGGATTCGTCGATGCGCCGAAGCGGGGGCAGTGATGATGGCGACCGACAATCACCTTGCCGCTCTGGCGCGCTGCCTCGATTACCCGACCGATGGCTACCATGCAGCGGTGGCGCAGGTGGCGGGGTTGCTCGAGGAGTCCTGTCCCGCGGCGGGCGCGCGGCTAAGGGGATTTTCGGATTACATCGCGGATAAAGAGCTTACGGCTCTCGAAGAGCTGTTTACGCGCACCTTCGATGTGAACCCTTCCTGCACGCTCGAAATCGGCTGGCATCTTTACGGTGAACAATACGAGCGCGGCGCCTTCCTGGTGCGAATGCGCGAACTCCTGCGCGAGCACGGCATCGCCGAAGGCACCGAATTGCCCGACCATCTGTGCTATGCGCTGCTGGTGCTCGGTAAGCTACCCATGGGGAAAGCGACCGATTACGTGCGGACGGAGATGCTTCCCGCGATGAAAAAAATGCGAGAAGGCTTCACGAGCAAAGAGCACCCTTATGCCGCGGTTCTAGACGCCATCTGGATTGTGTTGAACGATACCTTCGAAACCAATGAGGCCG
>PJEL010003441.1_pt1 | contig 13541 bp, 12 predicted proteins | sample 1853271 | NCBI WGS metagenome assembly PJEL01 (sample SAMN08108733, study PRJNA415343) | Invertebrate metagenome, whole genome shotgun sequencing project. | host: Globobulimina | place: Sweden: Gullmar Fjord | collected 2015-08 | reverse complement strand
TGGATATCAATACCTTTATAAGTAATACTCAGCACCGAAAAAACATAAAAACCAAATATTACAACGAGATACCAACATGGCAACATCCTTGCTATTCACTAGCTAGAACTATTATAAAAACACACTGTTAAAACAGTTATCAAAACACATAGTGAGGAAGTTTATGAGTGACATTCAAAACAAGGCAACGCCAATGCGTATGCTTATATTAGGTCCAGCATTAATGCTGTTCACTTTATTAGTACCATCACCGTTTGAAGGTATGTCCGTTGCTGCATGGCATACGCTAGGCTTGGCGTTATGGATGGCAACATGGTGGATATCTGAGGCAACCCCTGTTTCTGTAACAGCATTTATACCGTTAATTGTTGCACCAATTGTTGGCATAGCCCCAATTAAAGTTACTACGGCATCTTACGCCCACCCGCTGATATTTTTATTTCTGGGTGGCTTTTTCATATCAATAGCCATGGAGCGATGGAACCTACATAAGCGTATCGCTTTAAAAGCGATGTCTATGGTGAGTACTAAGCCAAGTCATCAAATTGGTGGTCTGATGTTAGTAACTGCCTTTTTATCAATGTGGATGTCAAATACCGCCACTGCGGTAATGATGTTACCTATCGCTTTATCTATTATTGAGATGGTTAGACAAAAGCAAAGTGATAACAGTACTGATAACTTTTCAAAACCTATGTTGTTGGCAATAGCTTTTTCTGCAAGTATTGGCGGTTTAGCAACACTTATTGGCACACCACCTAACGCATTGATGGCTGCGTATTTATCCGATAGTTATAATATTGAAATAGGCTTTGCTCAGTGGATGATTGTTGGCGTACCGCTATCAAGTGTGCTTTTAGTAATGTGCTGGTTTATATTGACTAAAGTTTGTTATCAAGTAAATGAAGGGGAGCAAGTTGATACCACCAGCATGTTTAAAACCAAACTAAAAGAACTAGGTGCGATGAGCAAAGCTGAAAAGCTGGTACTATTCTTCTTTGGGCTTGCCGCATTAGGTTGGATATTTAGACCTTTAATCGCCAAAGCAACTGGTCTTGCTATATCTGATACCGGTATTGCTATGTTTGTTGCGCTAATGCTATTTATTGTGCCCGTTGATAGCAAAAAAGATATCCGCATTCTAAGTTGGGATGATACGAAAAAGTTACCTTGGGGCGTGTTGTTACTGTTTGGTGGAGGCTTAGCCTTAGCAGGTTTAATCAAAAAATCAGGCCTTGCGGCTTATATCGCTACTCAGCTTGAAGCGACATCAACCTTCCCTGTTATTGGCGCAATATTAATTGTCACCATAACTATTTTATTCTTAACAGAAGTAACCAGTAACACAGCAACAGCAGCAAGCTTTTTGCCTTTATTAGGTCCTATCGCGGTAACACTAACTGACGGTCCAATGATGTTGGTTATTCCTGCGGCTCTGGCTGCAAGTTGTGCCTTTATGATGCCAGTGGCAACACCGCCAAATGCTATTGTATTTAGCTCGGGTAAATTACGCATTGCTGATATGGCAAAGGCAGGTTTATGGCTAAACGTGGCAGCAATAGGTCTGATAGTATTATTAATGTTAACCACTGTCCCTGTAGTATTTGGTTTATAGCCGCTTACAATTCACAAGTACCAAGAAAAACGCCAGCTTGAAGCTGGCGTTTTTCTGTTCACAAATAACCGTGTGTTTAAGCTATTTTTTAAAGCGCGAGATCAAACTCGAAGTATCCCAACGATTGCCGCCATTTTCTTGAATTTCTTTATAGTAACCGTCTAGTTGCTTTGTTACCGTTAAATCTGCACCAAGCTTTTCAGCGGCTTCAAAAGCTATAGATAGATCTTTTCTAACCCAGTCGACAGCAAAGCCAAAATCAAATTCTCGATCACACATGGTTTTACCACGGTTATCCATTTGCCATGAGCCTGCTGCGCCTTTACCAATGGTATCTAGTAACTTATCTGTATCTAAACCTGCTTTTTGTGCAAAGTTCAAACCTTCAGCTAAACCTTGTACAGTATTAACAAAACAAATTTGATTAACCATTTTAGCTAGTTGACCTGAGCCTACAGGGCCCATTAACTGGCTAAAGCGCGCAAAAGCATCCATCACAGGCTCAGCTCTCTCAAACACTACTTCATCACCACCAACCATAACGGTTAACACGCCATTTTCGGCGCCTGCTTGTCCACCTGAGACTGGAGCATCTAAAAAGTATTGCCCATTTTGTTCTGCAATACTACCAAGTTCAATAGCAAGTTCAGCAGAGGCTGTCGTATGATCGATAAAGATACTGCCTTTAGGGAGGCCTGAAAAAATTCCGTCTTCACCGAGTGATACTTGGCGAACATCATCATCATTACCGACACAAGAAAAAACAATTTCGCAATCAGCAGCCGCTAATGCTGGCGTAAGTGCAACATCACCACCAAAGTCACTTTGCCAAGCTAAAGCTTTGTCATTATTTCGATTATATACACAGACTTGATGACCGGCCTTTTGTAGATGTCCTGCCATCGGATAACCCATAACGCCCAAACCAATAAATGCTACTTTCATTTTCAAACCTTATAACTTGCTGATTCATTAGAATCAGTTTACGTGAGTTTTTAATTTTGCTCTAGCAACTTTTCAAAACATCTAACCATATTCACAGACAAACTAAGCTGCACACAACCAAATTGCACACAATATAGTTTATCTGTATAATACGATTTTTAGAATGACCTAAATGAGATAGCACTGATGAGTAATATTTATCAATTTACTGCGCAAGATATTAATAATGAAAAAGTTGAGTTGAAGCAATTTAACGATAAAGTTTTACTTATCGTCAATACCGCTAGTGGTTGTGGTTTTACTCCACAGTATGAAGGCTTACAAAAATTGCATACTCAATTGTCTGAGCAAGGATTTGATGTATTGGCCTTCCCATGTAATCAATTTAAACAGCAAGAAAGTGGTACTAATGAAGAGATCCAACAGTTCTGCGATTTGCGCTTTAATATAAAGTTTCCGTTGTTTGACAAGATTGACGTCAATGGAAATAGTGCCCACCCATTGTTTAGTTATTTGAAGCAGCAAGCTCCTGGGATATTAGGCTCTAAGTCTATTAAGTGGAACTTCACCAAGTTTTTAGTAAATCGCCAAGGAGAAGTGGTGAAACGTTACGCGCCTACCACTAAGCCTGAAGATATTACTGCAGATATCGAAAAGCTACTTTAAGCGCTAGCGACTATTTTCTAGTAATACCGAGAAAATCAACCTATGAAAAACGAAATGAATGATAACCTTCTGCTAGAGAATCAGTTGTGTTTTCGCCTATACACCTTAAATAAATTAATGTGCAGACTATATGCTCCGGTGTTAAAAAAGTTAGAGGTAACCTACCCACAGTATCTGGCTATGCTGGTATTATGGCAATACGAGCAAGGAGTTTCAGTTAAGGATTTAGGCACTAAACTCGATTTGGACTCTGGTACGCTATCACCTTTGTTAAAGCGAATGGAAAGTCAGGGATTAGTTGCGCGTGTTCGTCAACATAGGGATGAGCGAGTAGTGACGATTAAGCTAACAAAAAAAGGCGGTGAGTTAAAAAAGGATGCCCTGCATATTCCTGCAGAGATTTTCTCAGTAACTGGCTTAAGCGTTGATAAATTACAGAGTCTAACTGGGGAGCTTGATCAACTTATTGAAACTATCGGTAAAAAATGAACCAAATAGAACAATCAGATTTGGCTATATCGAGAGGTTCAAGGAGCTAAAAGTAACAATAGAATAGATTGCCAACAAAGCAGAACAGCAATGATATAAGCTCAGTTTACTCTTTAATGATACTCCACTTGGTGGTGATTATTTAATGTAATTAACAATAAAATAAAACCACCAAGAACATTTTTACTTTATGAGAAAAGCGTATTATGCAGTTTCTCTACAACAGAATTAGCATCATTTTCATCAACTAAAAAGCATAAGTTATTTGCACTGGCGCCGTGGCAAATTAGCCTGACATTAATATCATGAATGGTTTCAAAGATGCTTTGACCAACACCTTTCGCTAACGTTAAGCCATTACCAATAACCGCCACTAATGATAAACCATGTTCAACACTCACTTCACAAAGCTGCTCTAATTCTGCAACAACAGTATTGGTAATTAGCGATTGGGTTGAGCCGCTTGGGTTATCAAACGTCAACGCAACACTTATTTCACTGGTAGTGATTAAATCGACACTTAATTCATGCTTGGCTAATATGCCAAACACTTTCGCTAAGAAACCACTAGCATGTAACATCGCAGGGCTTTTAACAGTAACAAGAGTTTGTTCTCGTCTAAGCGCAATTGAGCGATAAGTAGGATTGGACTCTACTTTTTTCTTAATTTGCGTACCACCCTGCTCTGGCTCCTTACTTGAACCAACAAAAACAGGAATATTGCAACGCATTGCTGGAATAAGCGTTGCAGGATGTAAAATCTTAGCACCAAAGGTTGCCATTTCAGCCGCTTCACCAAAGCTAATCTCTTTAATCGCTCTTGCTTGGTCGGTAATACGTGGATCAGTAGTAAAAATACCAACTACATCAGTCCAAATGGCTAGGTCATCACCGTTTAATGCTTCAGCCAGTAACGCCGCAGAATAGTCTGATCCGCCACGACCTAACGTTGTTGTATGACCTTGTGCATCTTGACCAATAAAACCTTGAGTAACAATTACTTTATCAGTTAGCTTAGGTGCTAATAATTGTGAACATTGCTCACTTAGCTGTTTGATATCTACAACAGCTTTACCATATAGGCTATTGGTTTTCATGACTTGCTGAACATTAAAATACTCTCCAGCAACATCAATAGATTGAAGAACTTGAGCAAAAATGCGTGAACTTAATTGTTCACCAAAAGCAAGAATAGCATCAGTAGTTTTGCTGGTATATTGTAATGATTGAGTTAGCGCGTGTTGAGTCAACTCATCAAGCAAGTTATTAACTTCTTGGTTAAGCGCTGCTTCTACATCAGCTGATAAATGCTGGGTAATGTTCAGTTGAATTGCACAGATATTTTCAACAATATGCTTTTGCTCATCTACAGGAACATTTTTCTGACTTAGGCGAACTAAATAGTTGGTCACGCCAGCGCTAGCTGAAACAACGACTAAGCGATTGCTGATGTCATTTTTGATGATATTGGCACAACGCAACATGGCTTGGTAATCGGCAACACTGGTGCCGCCAAACTTAGCTACGGTTAATGATGATACTGCTTGAATTGAATTCACAAATTTCTCCCATAAAAAAACTAGCTATTTACTGAGCTCTTTTTTGAGCTCTTTATTAAGTAATATAACTATTGGAAGAGCATGACTGAGTAGTTAACGAATGGATTATTTTGCTTATTGTACTGACGAATCAGCCTATTAAAGCAAAAAAGACGAAACTTTTTCAGCCAGAAGCTCTCCACCTATTATTTAATGCATAATGATACCTACTTATACATAGGTACTATTTTACAAATACGTCAGGTGACAGCCATAAGGATTCAACCTTAGTGACCGAATAGTTAAGTCCACTGCTTAAATATTCTCGGCGATAACTTCCCTCAAAAACGGTCATTGGAATTGTGGTTCCTGTCGTTTTCTACCTAAGCTTCGCACCTCTTCTGGTACATTGAGCTTTAGAGTATTCACCCTAAACCACAATGCGGAATTATTAGACCCGATTTTGCACAATATTGCAATAGACTTTTTCAGGCAATAGCAATAACACTGAGCACTTGCACGATTACACTTGAAGATCTTCCTTTCAGGAAATCTAAGCAATTCATAATCAAGGCGTATTTTTATTAATGAAGAATTTAAAAGGCTTTCTTTGTGGTAAATATCACACCCGCTATACTGAGGGTATTCACAGATACAAATCAAAACATATAATTCAATGAGAACAAGCAGATGTATCATTAAAAAAAACGTATAATATTAACCCTCCTCAAATTACATGTTCAAGTTTAAAGTAACCCTAAAGGAAGCATAATGAGCGAAATTAAAGATAATACTGACGAGGAACTTATTATCGAATCAGTTTATGAAACAGATCACCAAGTAGGTGAACATAATGTTGAAATAATGGGCATGGATTTACATAACCCAGTCTTTTTTTCTTCCGCTCTTTTAATCGTCTTATTTGTCTTCCTCACCCTACTCTTTCCTGAGTCTGCCAAAGAAGCCTTCGATGCATCTAAAAGCTGGTCTATCAGTAATTTTGATTGGTTGTTTCTTGTCAGCGGCAATATTTTTGTGCTTTTTTGTTTTGGGATAGTCCTTTCACCTCTAGGAAAAATTCGACTTGGCGGCAATGAAGCAAAAGCACAATTTAGTGTGTTATCTTGGTTTTCTATGCTCTTTGCCGCAGGTATGGGCATAGGTCTGATGTTTTGGAGTGTCGCCGAACCCGTTGGTTATTTTACCAATTGGTACGGAACGCCCTTAAATACACTAGAAGGAACGCCTGAAGCAGCAAAAATGGCTATGGGCGCAACTATGTTTCATTGGGGCTTACACCCATGGGCTATCTATGCTGTTGTTGGTTTATCGTTAGCTTTCTTCAGCTTTAACTGTAAGATGCCTTTGACTATACGTTCTGCTTTTTTTCCTTTATTAGGTGAACGCGTTTGGGGTTGGCCTGGTAATATTATTGATACCACAGCAGTGCTGGCCACTATTTTTGGGCTAGCCACTTCTTTAGGCTTTGGTGCACAACAAGCTGCCGGCGGCTTAAACTTCTTATTTGATATCCCCAATACCATCAATACGCAAATAGCGATAATTTTTGCTGTGACTATCATTGCCATATTCTCAGTAGCTCGCGGCCTTGATGGCGGAGTTAAAATATTAAGCAATATAAATATGTCGTTGGCATTGGTACTAATGTTATTTGTTATATTAACTGGCTCAACAGTTGCCATTATTAACGGTGTCGGCACAACACTACTTTCTTATGCTGAAAACATTATTCCGCTAAGCAATTGGATAGACCGTGAAGATGAGACATTTTATCATGGTTGGACTGTATTCTATTGGGCTTGGTGGGTTTCTTGGTCTCCATTTGTCGGTATGTTTATCGCAAGGATTTCACGCGGTAGAACCGTGCGTGAATTTATTTTAGCTGTACTGTTTGTTCCTACGTTGCTTACCTCAGTGTGGATGTCTACCTTTGGCGGCATGGGCCTTGAACAAGTACAAAATGGTGTAGGACAATTGGCCAATGGCATTAGTGATAGTTCTTTAGCACTCTTTCAAATGCTAGAAAACCTACCATTAACTAATATCACCTCCTTTTTAGCCATTGTATTAGTTTTAGTTTTCTTTATTACCTCATCCGACTCAGGATCTTTAGTTATTGATAGCATTACTGCCGGTGGAAAATTAGATGTTCCGATGCAACAACGAATTTTCTGGGCTTCGATGGAGGGCGTTATCGCTGCAGCATTACTATTCGGTGGCGGCAAAGATGCATTAGGTGCACTACAAGCTGCTGCAATCACTGTAGGACTGCCCTTTACTCTGCTATTACTTATTATGTGTCTGGGTCTGTTGCTAGGTTTATTGAAAGAGCACAAAAATCTCACTTAACGCAGATTATACCTTTTAAAAATAAGAGCTGCGGTAAAGGCTAGGATAAAATCAAATATAGCTAAGCAGCTCATTGAAAACCTTGATATAGTGGTTAAATCTCAATGCAGTAAGTAAGTTAGCCAAACCTTATGGAATTATTTCTCCTTAAAAAAATCATTACCGTCTTTATCATGCCCATTAATATAGTACTGTTATTACTTATTTTTGCGCTTTTTGTTCATCGTAAAAAACCAAAACAGAGTATTAAAAGTTTGTTTTTGGCCATAACTATTTTACTGCTCTGCTCCTTTCCACCCTTTTCAGATACGGTAATGACCGCTATTGAAAATGATTATCCACCTTATGTGAAAACAGATACTTCTGTTGATTACATTGTTGTACTGGGTTGTCGTCATAGTAGTAATGCTGAACTACCTGTTACCAGTCAATTAGCTAACTGTTCATTACAGCGCATGGTTGAAGCTTTACGTATTTATCAACTTCACCCTGAAGCGAGAATAATTACGTCGGGTTATGGTGGTTCAAACCCTGTATCTAATGCTGAAACCATGAAGCAGTCATTAGTGTTATTGGGTATACCTGAACAAAAAATCATAACGGAAAATTTTCCAAAAGATACTGAGGAAGAAGCAGAGCTTATTGCGCCTAGAGTACAAGGCACACAAGTAGTGCTAGTGACCAATGCTGATCACATGCCACGTTCTATTAATTACTTTCAAGAACAAGGGGTGTTTCCTGTTGCAGCGCCAACTGGATATTGGGTAAAAAACCCTGACAGTAATAAGAACTGGGGATACTATGTGCCTAACAGTAGAAAGTTATACCAAAGCACGATTGCTTGGTATGAGAGTTTAGGGCTGTTAGTGCAATGGGGTAAGTCACTTTTTAGCTAGTAATTGAGTTAGGTGTTTAGCTAAATATTTAGCAATAGTATTAATAACTTATAGAATTAATACTATTATATAAACGATGAATTGAAGTCTTAAACAGGATTATCAATATCAACAAAGAGTACTTCAAGGCCGTGCTCTTTAGCTATATACTCCCCTAACGCTTTTATGCCATAGCGCTCGGTTGCATGGTGACCTGCAGCAAAAAAATGAATATCCATTTCATGAGCAATATGTGTCGTTTGCTCTGATACTTCTCCCGTTAGAAAAGCATCGATTCCTTGTTCCGCAGCAAGTTCTATATAGCCTTGACCACCACCAGAACACCAAGCAATGGTCTTTATTGGCTTGTTACTATGGGGGGGAATATGCAAACATTCTCGCTCAAGGGTTTTATTAATAACTTGTGCAAAATTTTCACCAGTACACGCTTCTTTGAAACTACCTTGCATTGCGACACTTGTCGGGTTACCAAGCTCAAGCGGAGCCACATCTTCAATAGAAAACATTTCAGCGAGCTGTGCGTTATTGCCCAACGTAGGATGAATATCTAACGGTAAGTGATAGGCAAATAGGTTAATGTCATTCACCAATAATGCTTTAATGCGATCATGCTTCATACCGCGAATAACATAAGACTCATTTTTCCAAAAGTAGCCATGGTGCACAATGATGGCATCAGCTTTTTCACTAATTGCTCTATCAATAAGCGCTTTAGAGGCTGTAACGCCAGTAACAATCTTATTAATATGTTCAGAGCCCTGAATTTGCAGACCATTAGGAGTGAAATCTTTAATTTGTTCTGGTTTTAATAGACCAGTTAAATAGTTTTCTAAATCTTTACTTAACATAATTGGGTTACTTTTTAAATTGAAAATAATTACATGAATTTATTGATACGTGTACTGATGCTTAGTGATTACTTTGGATATTTCTTAGCGACTTTATTAACAACAAGCTCTTTTTGTGAACGTAAACTTGAGACTTTAACCGGTTGAAAACCTGATCTTATTTTCCACTTAGGTTTAATGGGGGTTAACGGCAACACACGCTTTTTAGCAATAATGACATAAACAGAGCCTAATGCGGGTAAATAACTTTTAGCAAAGTTATGCCAACTTCCTTGTAAGGTTTCCGCCGACACTTTTCCCGTTAATGCACTATGTAAGCAGCGTTGATCAGCTAAAATTTCAAAGCCCATTAAGTGCAACCAATCTTTAACTCGCATTGGCGTAAAAAAATGCTCGTTCCAAGGGGGTTGACAGCGCCTATACGGTAAAATTCGATTTATACCAACAAGGCTTAACGGATTAAACCCTGTTATGACCAAATAACCATTAGGAATTAATACCCTATTAGCTTCACGTATCACATGGTGCGGATCAAGCGAAAATTCAAGCGTATGACTTAACAGGCAAACATCAACACTATGTTCTTGTAATGGTAGATCATCAATATCACCGACCACATCGGCTGAGTCACTTTTTGCCATAATACTTACTTGATGATTAATCATGCAATCAGGTATATTTATTTCACTACTTAACGCGCCAAGTTTTACTAAGTGATAACCAAAGAATTTTGACCACCAAGGAGCAAGCTCCTGTTCTATTGCTTTTTTAATGACCTCGCCATTAGGCAATGATTGCCATGAGCTAGGGTAATGAAGTTGTCGAAAAGCTAACGCAGGTTTCATAGAGTCTTCTTTTAAGCATATAATGAAGTTAATTAAGTATATAACGAACTCAAGGTTAAATCTCGCATGTCTAACACTCATCCTCTGGTTACGGCGATAAACGCCTTCAACGATAATTATATTTGGGCATTAGCAAGTAAAAGCAATAACAATATTGCACTTGTTGATCCAGGCGATGCCTACGTATGTATAGATTACCTACAAAAAAACAATCTAGTGTTGTCCGCTATTTTGATTACCCATCATCACAGTGATCATGTTAGTGGTATCAAAGCTCTGCTTGATTATGCATTAGAGAAAGCATGGTATGTTACTGTTTATGGGCCTGCAAATGAGAATATCGCTCAACTTGATATCAAACTTAAAGAAAATGACACTGTGAAGTTAACGGGACTAGGTTGCGAATTTAGTGTGCTTGATTTACCCGGCCATACCAAAGGCCATATAGCCTATCATAATGACGAGATGTTATTTTGCGGCGATACGCTATTTTCAGGAGGTTGTGGCCGGCTATTTGAAGGCACAGCTAAGCAAATGCACCATTCGCTGAATAAGCTGGCAATTTTATCTGACAATACGCTAGTTTATTGTGCACATGAATATACTCAGGCTAATTTGTCCTTTGCGCTAGCCGTTGAACCAAGTAACAGTAATTTGCATAACTATGCTGAACGGGTAAAGTCATTACGTAAAGATGAGCAAGCAACTATCCCAAGTACTATAGGGCTAGAGCGGCAGATTAACCCTTTCATGCGCTGTCATGAGAAGACAATTAAACTTGCCGCGCAGAGCTACAGTAATACTATTCAAACTAGCGATAGTGACGTGTTTTCGGTGGTCAGAGGGTGGAAAGATAATTTTTAGAATTTCCTCTATCTCTATTTATAACGGGTTATAATTTCAAGTATTCGTTAAATATGCTAGTCTGGTGAATCATTTATCCTCGCTGATTTTACTGGTTGTGCATGAAGTATTTATTATTACCCGTTGTAGTTTTTTTAGCTGGCTGTCAAAGCCTCCCCTCGAATAACGATAGAACCGTTGCAGAATCCCAAATTGAAGCTGCAGATCCGAGTGAAATCAATCAAGCGTTGTTAGCCGATGAGAGCATTGATGTTATCCATCCTATCGCTGATGTCGACTTTACCTTAAAGGAAACAAAAGCAATTGATGAAAACAATATTTGGCCGCGAATTCAAAGCCAACTGACTTTTGATATTCCTGAGCAAAAACGTCTTGTTTCACAACGAAACTGGTATGTTAAACATCCTAGCTACTTAAAACGTGTCGCTAAGCGCGCCGAGCCATTTCTTTATTACATCGTAGATGAATTAGAAAAGAACAACATGCCGATAGAATTGGCCTTATTACCTGTTGTAGAAAGTGCTTTTGACCCCTTTGCTTACTCCCATGGTCGAGCTTCTGGCATGTGGCAATTTGTACCAGGTACTGGTGATCGCTTTGGTATGAAGCAAAATTGGTGGTACGACGGTAGACGTGATGTAGTTGCCTCAACAGAAGGTGCAATTAAGTACCTTAGATATTTAAATAAATTCTTCGATGGCGACTGGATGTTAGCATTAGCTGCATACAATTCAGGTGAAGGTCGTGTAAGAAAAGCAGTAAGAAAAAACAAACGTTTAGGTAAGCCTACTGATTTTTGGTCACTCGATTTGCCAAAGGAAACACGTGCTTATGTACCAAAGTTATTAGCTTTAGCCGATATTATTAAGCGCCCACAAGACTTTAACCTTACTTTATATCCAATAGATAACAAGAGTGTTTTAAGCCAAGTTGATATCAAATCACAACTTGATTTAGCCAAAGCAGCAACATTAGCAGGTCTGTCTTTAGCAGAGCTGCAGCGATTAAACCCAGGTTTTAACCGCTGGGCAACAGATCCCGATGGTCCGCACCGTCTATTATTGCCTTCTCATACAGTAGAAAAATTTGAATTAGGCCTAAGTAAACTGAGCAAAAATGACCGGTTAGCTTGGCAACGCTACAAAATCAAAAACGGTGATAACTTAGGGGTTATTGCCAATAAATTTAATACCCGTGTCGATTTAATTCAACAAGTTAATAACATACAAGGCAACCAAATTCGAGCTGGTAAACATTTACTTATTCCTGTTGCCGCCAAATCTCTCGACAGTTATGTTTTTTCTCAAGAGCAGCGAGTAGCTAAAAAACAAAATCGCTCACGCAAAGGTTATAAAGTCGTTCATACGGTGAAGTCTGGCGACAACTTGTGGGATATTGGTCGTAAATATAAAGTCAATGGTAAAAGTATTGCCAAATGGAATGGCTTTGCACCAAGAGATACCTTAAAATTGGGTCAGAAATTAGTTGTTTGGCAAAAGAGCGCAAATAAATCAAGCTATGCTAACGCAAAAGCAGGCAATAATGTTGAAAATGCTATTATGCGAAATATCACTTATAAGGTACGCCGCGGAGACTCTTTTGCCCGTATAGCTGATAAATTTAATGTTCGCATCAGTGATATAGAACGCTGGAACAAGTTAGATAGAAATAAATATTTGCAGCCTGGGCAGCGATTGAAATTATCAGTTGATGTAACTAATAATATTTAGTAGCTAAATTATCTAACAGCTTATAATTATTAACTAATATCCTTAAAAATTTGATCATTAAAAAACGAGCATTATGCTCGTTTTTTAATTTTTCTTGGCTTAGTTTATCGCTTTAAAGCCAACTAACTTAATCTCATATTATAAACGCTGGCTGGTAAAGTCGACAAAGAATGTCTGTGTTGCCTCACTCCCTTCTACAGTAACCCATAAGCGCCATACCATCCGCTCTTCTGTACAGTTAGCTAATAAGCTTTGTGCTAAAAATTTATTGCTGCCTTCAGTTTTATCAAAAAATACTGGCACCTTGCCCATAAACATATCCTTACCTTCAAGGTAAGCGGACACTCTGAGTATTTTTTGCTCTGTGACTTTACTCACAACTTGATTAAGCTCAATAACAAAGGGCAATTCAGTTTTAATGTTATCTGCGAGCTGAAGTTGAGAAAACTTGATGCTAAGGTCGGCAAGCTCTGTGATTATTTCACACTGGCTTTGACTTTTAATGCACAGCGGTAAAGGCATGTTTTTCACTATTGCGTTGTTCTGCTCTGCTACAGGTTTACATGCACTAATAAATAGTAAAGTGGTTATAAGAAAGAGTATTTTGAACACAATGAGAACCTACCTGCTTTGATAAAGTTGTTATTATCCACTAACGTCAGTAAACTAGCTAGCCTTAGTATTCACTGCATCAAGTTAAAATTTTAAGCAAAATGTCATACTCTAACAAGTCAG
>PJEL010003440.1_pt1 | contig 13544 bp, 12 predicted proteins | sample 1853271 | NCBI WGS metagenome assembly PJEL01 (sample SAMN08108733, study PRJNA415343) | Invertebrate metagenome, whole genome shotgun sequencing project. | host: Globobulimina | place: Sweden: Gullmar Fjord | collected 2015-08 | reverse complement strand
GAAAAGAGATCGGAGCGTTGATCAACTCTCCGGCCTTCGGCTTGCTCTGGGGACATGGCCCTGGTGGTCCCCATGACAATGCCTTCCTGGGTGAGGCTCTCTTCCGAAGCATCGGAGTTGATGCGTTTGGCAACGCCGAAATCCAAAATTTTTGCGGAGTCATCTGCGGTGACCAGGATGTTCTCCGCTTTGAGATCCCGGTGTACCAGGCCGGCGTCGTGGGCTACTTTGAGCCCTTCGGCAATCTGCCGGGATAGGTCGAGCGTTCGTTCGATGCTCAGGCGGCCGGGCACGAAGAGCATTGAAAGGGCGACGCCTTCGACGAATTCCATGACAATGAACTCACGACCGTCTTCGCTGAGAATGTCGTAGACCTCGGTGAGGGAGGAATGGTGAAGTCCAGCAACGGCTCGCGCCTCGCGGCGAAGGCGTTCGCGGTTTTCTTCGGAAAGCAGGCTCGTATCCGGGATAAATTTGATTGCAACCTGGCGACTCAGTCGTGTGTCCCAGGCGAGATAGACCGCCCCCATTCCACCACTGCCGAGCAGTTTCTCGATCCGGTACGGCCCGATGCTCTCAAGTTCCACAGGATTATTGTATACCCGATTTGCAAATTCAAACTGGTGCTGTTGGTCAAAAATACGTTAAAGGTGGGGCTCTATTTGCGCGACAGGCCTTCTAGTCCCAATCGAGGTTCAAACTGTGGAGTTTGCAGTTGAGTTGGGGCTCGAGGCGGTCTCGAAGTATCGCTTCGACTTCGCGAAGTGAGTGCCGGCGAGAGGCGTGCTGCACGACAAGATGACGGCATCGGAACTCGGGAGCGATTTCGAGAAGGTCGTCGAGGTGCATGTGTCCGAATTGTTTGGCGCGCTGCCGATCGGCGGGATCGAAGAATGAACACTCGAGTATCAGGACTTCGCTCATAAAAATCTGCGGCCTCGTCGCGAAGAGTTCCGGTCCGCTATCTGCGCAGTAGGATAGAAGCGATAAGGTCGAAAATTGGTTGATTTCTTCTCCTCGGCGCCTTCGGGCGGCAATTTTCTCGCCGCTGAGTCCGACAAGACTCGGAAGAAGTTGCTTTTTTTTCATCACGATTTCGGTACCCAAGGTCGGCACCCAGTGGTCGGTCGGAAAGAAAAACAAGTCGATGTCTTTGCGGAGAAGATGGCAAAATCCATCGCTGATAGCTTCAACGCTGACATCATAAGGGCGCCCGCCCTCAAGAGTTGCGTGGATTTCGAGGAGCTCAGAGATCAGTTTCTGATTCTCTGCTGGCGCGAGCAGCGTCGAATGGCCGAGATTACCCAAGAATCTCTGGCTCGCCCAATAGACGAGACCCCCGATGTGGTCGGCATGGCCGTGGCTCAGTACGAGTGTCGACATTGGAGGAAGCGCTCGATGAGCTCTGCCTGCGTCTAGAGCGAGGCGAAACTGCGGGAGCAGCACAACGGTGCTCTCACCAGCTCGTGAGCCGCCCGCTACGGTCAGGGCACCGAATGAGGTCGGCAGACTGAGTTTTTTAAGCAGTGGCATTGGTCGACCGGAATATCAGCGGGAGGGCACGAAGTAGAAATTCGCTTTGTTACTATTTTTGGCGAGATCGAGTCGTAATGTCCAATCCGAATTGCTGCGTAGCGCTTCGGTGAAACTCTGGGTGCCCATCGATCCGATCTCGGGTGCACGGAGCTCAACTGTGATCGTATGCCGCCCAGATGGGACCAGCAGAATTTTCTTGACCTGTCCGCTTCCTTTGCGTTTGATGCCGAAAGTCTTTTTGGTGAAATTGAACGGGGTTTCGGTCAGTATTTCACCATCGCAGCTCACCGAAATCGTTCCTTCACTGATCGGCGAATTGAAAAACAAGGTGATGCGCGCCTGACCAGGAGTAGGACGAGCGGCGGTAGTTCGTTGGCTTCGTTTCGGAGTTAGCGTGCGTTTTGGCGCCCGTGCGGCAGTTTGTCGTGATGCAGACGCCTGACTTGAGGGGCGGGTTCGCTCCTCGATGAGTTCAAGAAAGCTGGAGGCGACATCGTTGTCGGCTTCGAACTTGAGTACTTCTTCAAAGCGGTCGGCGGCAGCGGAGTAACGTCCTTCCCGGTAGAGGCCGCGACCTTGGAGGATGAGGTCGTCGATACGCGTCTGAGTCGCTTCATCCGAGACTTCGGAATTGATCCGGCGGCGTACTTCGGCCAGCATCTTCCGACCCACTTGTGATGTTGGCGCCTGGTCGAGGCCACGCCGGCAAGCGACCTCTGCGAGTTCAAGGTCATTTCGTTCGAGCAACTGCCGAGCAGAGCGCAGCAATTGTGCTGCCTCGTGAATCGAACGTATGCGGCCGTCGGATGGCGCAACAAATAAACCCCGGTCGATCTGGAGCAACAGGATGACAAAGATCAACAGCCAGAAACCGCTCCAGGAGCCAATAGACGTCACGACCCATTTGGGGTTGACTTCGAAGAAGGCCGCTTCGGGCAACGGAAGTTTCCTCAAGGCGAGAGCCAGTGAGAAAGCTGGCCTTTTGACGACGGGCCTGCGGATCGCTGCAGTGTTGGGTGAAAAAGTACGAGTCTCGGCGGTGGGATGGGTATCTTCCCCGACCCGGCTCAGGGTGAGTTGGGGATCAGTTCCTACCTTGGCTTCCGGGTGTGAGATCTGTGTTTGCAGACCGGGCGTGAAAACATGTGTGCTACCGGTGTCTCCCGATTCACGGTTGATGAGGGAACGGGCCAACGCAGCAAGAACCTGGGCGATTTGAGCGGCGCTTTGAAAGCGCTTATCGGGTTCTTTTTCGAGACATTTGAGGATGATGGGGTTGAAGGCCGGAGGCAACCCCGCGCGAATCGTCGATGGGATTGCACATTTTTCCTGGACGATCTTAAGGGTCACTTCATGGATGTTGCTACCCGCAAAAGGTCGCTCACCGGTCAGCATGTTAAAAAGCAGGACGCCAAGCGAGAAGATGTCCGAACGTCCGTCAACCGGTTTTCCGGTGATCTGTTCGGGAGACATAAAATTCGGAGTGCCGATGAACTGTCCCTCGACTGTGAGATTGGATGATTCAAGCCGGGCAACGCCAAAATCCATGATCTTGGGCGTGCCGTCTTTTGTCAGGATGATATTTGCCGGTTTGATATCCCGGTGCACCACTCCCATCGAATGCGCGTAGTCGAGAGCTTCGGCGATGCTGGCAACGATCCGTGCGGTTTCAGATGGTCGAAAGAGTTGATCCGAAGCCATCAGGTCCTTGAGGTCCTGCCCTTCGATGTACTCCATTGCGATGAAGACCGTTCCGGCTTTCTGGTCTTCTCCAACATCGTGGATAGTCACGATACCGTTATGGTTTAGGCGACCGGCCGCGCGAGCTTCACGCATGAAACGTTCGCGAAATTCGTCGGCAAATTCCATGTCGAGATCGACGCGGAGCGTCTTGACCGCGAGTTCACGATCGATGATGGGATCTCTCGCGAGATAAACGACGCCCATCGCGCCCCGACCAAGAACTTCGATGACCTCATATCGCCCGATGTGATCGACACTCATAGAGGCTATTCTAACCTAGCCCGTATTTCCCACCAACTTCCTGTTTACTGGCTCCGCTTCGCGGCTGGCGTCTCTCCGCCATACGGCCCCGAGGTGCTGATCGGCGATGCACTATGTCCAGAGGTGTTTTCTCGCTTCGGGATGCTCGACGGACAAAAGAGTACGACTCCGCGTCCCTCAAATCGAAAACTCCACTGGACATAGCACCTCGCCGCCCTCGCGACGAAACTTGGTGAGAATCGCAGGCTTGAAGGTGGACGCGGGAGCAAAAGTGAATTGTTGGTGTCGAGTGCGTTCCCGATCAGCCGATCTTTGAACCTTTCTCGTCGAGGGTCACGAGAAACTCATCGAGTGCGTTCCAGAAGCTCGGGTCAGCGACTCTCAGCGTTGCAAGGTAGATCACTGCTTCATGCTCGTTCTTGTCATAAAGTGCTTGCGCGGCCGGTATGACGATCGATGCTTCGGGCGCCTCGGTGTCATCTTCGATTTCGAGCACGCCTTCGTTGTGGGAAAGACCGACCGCATCGAGGAATTCGATCATCACCTCACGTCGCATCGCCATGTGCAAGTGAAAGAGAAACTGGAATAGCACGGTATCGGGCAGGGTATCGGCCATGCGTACCAACCGAGTGGCGATACGTTCCGCAGGAAGGCGCCTGAGCGACTGGGGGCGAAACTTCATTTCTTTGGCCAGTGCGACCTCAAGGGCAGCTCGGCTTTCGCGATCGGCATCGCGCCACAGTGCAGTTGCGGCCTCATGGCATTCATCATCAGCCATCAGACCCCATACAACATAAGCGCCACCATCTTCTAATGCTTGTCTGAGCGTAACTACCTCGGTCATCATCCACCTCCATACTGGTCATCAGGGTAGCAGCGGTTGCCCGTCAGCGGCAATAGGTCGCTGAGTTTTGGTTGGTCTCGTGCACAGTGATAGCAGCGAGGGAAACACCGCCGGGCAGTTCACTTGCGACCCGCTCGAAGAATATTCGGGCGAGGTTTTCGGCAGATGGAATGGTATTTTCGAGCCATGGAACCTCGATATTCAGGTGCTTGTGGTCAACCTCGGCAATGACCCTGTGGTGCAGGATGCTCTTAAGATCCGTCATATCGATAAGATAGCCCGTCTCGGGGTTGACTTCACCCTCGACGATGACCTCGACCATGTAGTTGTGTCCGTGTCCATGTTGGTTGTTGCACTTGCCGAATACATTCACATTCCACTCGTCGCTCTTTGAGGGATTGTGAAGCCGGTGGGCGGCCTCGAAAAATACCTTGACAGTCACTGCTGTGGTCATATGTTCAACTTTTTGGCGGCTCATCGTTTCATCGTTTTATCGTTTCTTCGTCTCATCGGCGCCACTCGTAGCGGTCGTATCTCTTGCCATCGATGATTTCGTAAAAAATCATTTTATCGTCAGTGACGAATTCAACAGTATAGATTTTCGTCGAACCGCCTAACTCGACTTCGATTTCCGAGTGTTTGACGAAAGAATATGTGCCCCAGGCGTAATCGTCTTTCTTGATAATCCCGGTGTCGAAACTATAGGTTGAATCACTCAAAAACCCGCCGCCATAGATTTGCCAGGTGCCAACAACTCGCAACTTGTTGTTCTGAAAGCCCGCCAATTGCTCACAGGCGCCAAGAGTGAGAATTAATAAAACCACCAAGCTGACCAAAAAAAGATGCCATCGCATATCGTGTCTCCCAAGACTGGATGGCCCATCTTATACCGGTATGCGTTGATATGCTAAGGATCCGCGCAGAAATATTTTCCGGTTTGCGCGAACCCTAGAAATCGAATTCTTGTGGCATGATGCTGGTGCGCCCGCTGATCGTATCGTTAACTCCAACGTAGACCCTTTGGGCGCCGCCTTCGATTTCGACCGTGGCTTTGTAAGAGAAGAAACCACGCGAAACAGCCTCTTCATAATCGTCGTCAGCAAGCGAAACAGCCTGCTCGAAATGAGCCAGTTCAGACTGGTTGCCGTTGGCGTCTTCTCCAAAAAACGTGATCAGTAAGGAACCTTCGTAGGTTTCGCCATGGTCGATCATTTCAATGCGCGCAAATGGGATCCGGAGATGGAAGGGGATGCTGACCCGTTTCGATTTGGCAGCGCCGAGTTTGAAATGGCTCTCAGCTTCGCCGGTTTCGACTCGAATGCCCAGAGGATTGGCATCGCGTCCGAAGAGCATTGCCGAGCGCAAGCGTTGAGCGCGGCGTGTTGAAGGTGGAAGATCAATATACGAGGTCCGATGGGTGAGAATAAGATCGGGATGTTTTGGAAGTTCAACCTGAATCGAGTATTCGCCGCTGTCGCCGATGTGTTCTGCCTGATACGCAAGAGAATAATAATGGCCGAGGGCGTCGGTGACTTCGCTAAAAGCTTTCTCGACGTCATCGTCAAAGATTGCTGAACCGCCGGTGGTCGCGGCGGCCGAGACGAGGAGGTTCTTGCGTGTTCGTTCGATCCAGCCGCCGAGTTCCCTCGGGCCCGCATTAGGATCGACATCATTGACACCTGGCTCGTCATCGTTGATATCGGCGCGGCGAAGTGTATTTTCACCGCCGAAGAGTTCACCCTGGGCGAAGCTTTCGGCGATCTGATCGGTGACGCCGCGTTCGGCATCTCCAGCCGTCGAGGTTCGTAAACCTGAAGAGTCGACGACATAAAGAGTGAATCCGAGATCGGCCGCCTCAAGTGCGACATCGCGCCATAGATCGATGGCCGGATAGCGGGCGGAGCTGTTGAGAAAATCGATTGGTGAATACGATGGCGCCCAGTTCGATCCAGGGAATCCCGGCGTCATAGCGACTAGAACACGGCGGCCGTCGGCAATGGCAAACCGTGCCATCGTTGCGGAGAGAGCAGTGCCAACCCTCTTGACCCTCTTTTCCATTTCGTAAAAGTACTCGTTGGATCTCTGGCGGCGTTCATAAAAATTCTGGTCGCGCTCACCTGATGGTTCTGCTGGGCTCAACGCCTCAGTGAAGCCGAGGTATTGCTCGATACCATGCGCCCTGATGTCCTCGACCTCGTCGAGTCCGTCGAGCACATCGAAGTTGTCACCACTTCGATCGACATGAACAAGCATTGTTCCATCAAAGGTGACAATCGACGTCTTTTGGTTGTCGGGCGCCGATGAGTGGTAGCGTTGCCTCAAGGCGTCGATGGCGAGCCGTTTGTCCCGCTTTTCCATCAGATAAAGATCAAAGAAGTAGATGATTTCGACGGAACGTTCAACGGTCGCAACGGACGCTGATGGCTTCTCTTCAATGGCGCCTTCGTTCGGAGTTGGCGGGGCAATTGATGAAATTTCGGAAAAGTTCGTAATAGCCTGGACTGAGCCATTTTCCTTGATGACAAAATCCGACGCCTCGAGATTCAGTACAGGTTCGCCGGTTTTTTTGTCTACAACCCGAACGGGGATCTCGACGACGTTGACCGTCGTTTCTCCTTCGAATTCGCCGACTGCCTCTTGCGCCCACAAATTCACGAATGGCGCCGTTATCAGAAATATAAGAAAGAATACGAAGGCAGTTATTTCAGCTCGTTGTCGCATCGGTCACTCTCCGTCAAACAGTTTGCGTTTACCGCCATTGAAGATACGTTGAAGATACGTTTGTGATTCATTTCAGTTGCCAGAGAGTACTCGTTGGCGGATTTCAAGGAGAAAATCCTTCTCCTTCGGTGTCAGAGATTGTGAGCCCATGGTTGTCAACTTCAACCGCAGGCGATCGAATTCCGCAGCTTCTTCCTTACTGAGTGACGACAACGGCTGGTCGCCGTTTCGATGGTTTTGATAGCTTCGCTCGAGTGGGACAAGCCGTGCACGCACGTACATGAAGTACATCAGGCCGCCGCATAAAGCGCCACCGAGATGAGCCCCGTGACCAATCGGCAAACCCCCTCCTTGACTCTGGGCGATGAGACCCCAGATGTCGAGGCCGATGAAGCCCAGTACGCCGATCAGAGCCGGGATAGGAATCACTCCGAAGAGTAAAATGCGTACATCGGGAAAGAGCAGAGCAAAGAGCAAGAGCACACCCGAAACCGCTCCCGAGGCGCCGAGAGCTCCGACATCGCCCCGCTCAAGCAGACTTGAAAGAATACAATGGCTCAAGGAGGAGATGACGGCTGCTCCAAGATAGAATGAAAGGTAGATTCTCCAGCCGAGAAGACGCTCTAGCGCGACGCCGAAACTCCACGCGGCGATCATATTGAAGGCAAAGTGCCACCACATATAGTGGGAGAAAGCAGCAGTCAGCAGGGTCCACGCCATACCGTGCGAAAGACGGTTCCCGCTGACGACGAAGTTGAGTTCGAAGAACCGCAGAAGTTCTGGCGATCTCAAAGCCACTTGCCAGAGCAAAAAGACAATCGTATTGATAGCGATGATGATCGGTGTTACGACCACTCGGGTTGGAGAAGATGCGCGTCTGAGATCGAAGGTAGGTTCCATCTGGATACGATAGCATTTCACCGGCAATGGGGCCTTCATGATATTCTCAACATAAGATGAGCGATTCTTAGTGGCGATCTGCACCAACTCCTAGGAAGGTAGCTGGAAGCTGGTGAGAAACGCGGGTTAGCTTCGATCTGAAGTGGGAGGTGGAAATGGCCAAGCGATTATTTCTCTCGGTGTTGTCGGTCTTCTTTCTTCTATTATTCCAGGGTCAGGCTGAAGGTTCCCGTCTCGAAAACCAACTCGAGCAAAGATTAAGTGGTGCCTGGAGCATATTGTTGACCGAAGGATATTCGGATTGCACCGGGTACTACAACAATAATGAGATTAATCTCAGCGGTGTTACGAGCAAAGCATCGCGGCGCTTCGCAGCCGGTGAAATGGTAAAAATCGACAAGATCAATTTAAAACGCTCTCGCCTTGATCTTTTTCTTACTCTGGCCGAACCGGTTCTGACAAGCCACATTGAAGGACCTTTCGAACTCTTTTCCGAGAGTGAATGTAAGATCCAGTTGCTGATTGCGTTGCCGAGAGAACTGATTAAAGCCGGAGAGAGCGGCCCGATTCTTGATCGCGTCGCGAAGATCCTTGAGATTCATCCCTCGGCCGCGGCGGCTGAGAACTCAAAAGCGTTCAATGCGCGAGAGCGTGCGGATTATCCTGATGACTACGAATCGACTTTGGCACAGTACGAAATTTGGAAGCTCGAACAACTCAATATCGCGGTTGCCGATCGAATAGCTGTCTCGAATCGTGATGCGCGGGCGATTGCGATCGATATTCGAAGGAATGCGGATTATCTTGATGGATTTGCAGCCGGGGTTGAAGAGATGAGAACGTGGCGAGAGTCGGATTGTTCAAGGCTGCTCAGTACGAGTTTCCAAAACAAGCGCGACAACCCTCCTTCAGGTAAACTGTCTTCGTCTTGGAAGGATGGTTATTCTGACGGTCAAGAGCTCATTTTCAACCTCTTGATCGCCGAGCGCCTTCAAGGCTGTTTTGTACCTGTACCGCGGTGACTGGAGACAACATGGAAGCAACTTTTACGATGCCGTTCGAAGATTTTTGGAGGTGGGTCATTACCCATCCGAACTGCATCCTGCGTGCGGGAACCCCTGAGGCCATACTCTACGATGACGAGGATCTCTACTGGAATTTTGCCAACGAAGGAAGCAGTTTGTTGTTGGTGCAGGTTCTTCGCGGCAAACGATTGGTCGGCGAGATGTTGATTGATCCCGTGCCGATCTCCTACGTGCAGGCGCTACCGCCCGAACGCGATTCGGAGTATCCCTTCGAATTGATCACCGAGAACGAAGAAAGCACTTTTCCGACCTATTTCTTCATTCTCGCGCACGGCTACGACGAAGAAGCCACCTTTACAGCGGGACGGGTGCACTAGCCCGCTTCGCGAGTTCATAATTTTGAATTCATGGAACCTCGTCATGCCAAATCATCGACGAGCCTGCGCCCTGCCCAGTCCCAAGTACAGATCTCTCCACTCGAAGACTCGGTCGAGATGACGGGGGGGTAGCGGTTCTCGCTCTACGTCTCGAGCGAGACAGTCTCGACGACGACAAACAGGCTCATTCCGGCGAGAATCGAGGCCCGAAATCAGAATATTCGTCTAGGGAGCTTCCCGACCCTACTGGAATACATCCGAGTCGAATATTGAGGTGTCGGGTTCGGAATCTGGAGTGACGACGCGGCTGGGGTCGGCGAGATCCTCTTGAATCAGGAGGGCAATGAGGAGGTCACGCACGCCGCCACGGCCTTTGGATTTAAAGACGCGTCGCACTTTCTTCGGCTTCAACTCGATGCCAGTCATCACCGCAAGATACTGACAAAAAACGCGGGAACGAGATATGAAACTCGCGACGAGAAGGGTTAACAGAATCGCGATGGCGGCGACCGCTACGAGACGGAATGTGGCGTTTGGTGATAATTCCAAAAACTCGAGACCCATATCAGCTCCTCGTTACCCGTCGTCGTTCAACGCATGCGTTTCATCAACTTCACCAAAAAAATTCTCAGCAACCAAGACTTCGCGTCCCTTGGATCCATTCGGCGGTCCGACGACCCCTTCTCGTTCCATGATATCCAAGAGGCGGGCAGATCGAGTGTAACCCAATCTGAGACGGCGTTGAATATAACTTGCCGATGCTTTTCGGGTTTGAACAACAAGGCGAGCGGCCTGATCGTACATCGGATCGCTCAATTCTTCGATATCCTCGAGCGTTGTTCTTCGCCCTTTTCCCTTGTCGTCGCCAAGTGGTTTATGGCTCAAAATCTCGCGCATGTACTCGGGCTCGCCGAAGCGTTTAATATACCCGACAACAGTGGCAATCTCCTTCTCGGTGACAAGAGGGCCGTGAATTCTCTTCACGTTCGACGTTCCTGGAGGCAAGAAGAGCAGATCGCCGCGGCCGAGCAGATGTTCGGCGCCGATACCGTCGAGAATTGTACGTGAATCAAATTTTGAGCGGACCTTGTACGCGATACGACAGCCAAAATTGGCTTTGATGACGCCGGTGATGATGTCGACGGAGGGTCGCTGGGTTGCGCAAATGAGGTGCACGCCGACAGCGCGGGCCTTCTGTGCGAGGCGGGTGATACTCTCTTCGACGGCGCGTCCGGATGTCATCATCAAATCGGCCATTTCGTCGATGATAATGACGATCAAAGGCATTGGCTGGAAACGTTCGAGCTGTTCGCCGGCGTCTTCGCCGAAAAGTTGTTCACAACGTCGCCGCAATTGAGCTGCATCCTCGACAAGCTTGTTGAACTGATCGAGATTCCGGACTCCGAGTTCGGCGAGTTTGTGGTAGCGCTTCTCCATCTCGGCGACGGCCCAACCGAGGGCGTTTGTCGCTTTCTTCGCGTCCGTGATGATCGGAGTCAAAAGGTGGGGGATGCCAGCGTAGACTCCAAGTTCGACCATTTTGGGATCGACAAAGATGAATTTCACCTGATCGGGTTTCGCTTTGTAGAGGATCGACATGATCATCGCATTGATGCCGACCGATTTTCCCGATCCGGTAAATCCGCCAATGAGAAGATGGGGCATACGCGCGAGGTCGGAGAAAAAGGGGTTTCCGTGGATATCAACGCCGAGGCAGAGTGTGAGCAACGATGCGGCGTTCTGAAACTCCTTGGATTCTACAAGCTGGGACAGGCGGATGATTTCGGGGGTAGGGCTCGGGACTTCGATGCCGACGGTGGCGCGCCCAGGAGTTCTTTCGATACGCACCGAATCGGCGCGCAGCGCAAGTGCAAGATCAGCAGAAAGATTCTGTACGGCCGAGATTTTGACTCCGGTGTCGAGACGGAATTCGTAGGTTGTAATTACCGGACCAGTACGAATATTAGCGACCTCGCCGCGAACTTTGAACTCATTACACTTCAAAGTTACAAGTTTTGATATTTCGATGAGTTTTGCAGAGTCCTTTTCGATCGTTGGATCGGCGGGCTCGAGAAAGGACGGGCGCGGGAGATCGTAAGATTCAAGGTCTTCAATAAAATCGAATTTTTCCTGAATGACAGGGGCTTTTGTTTCTTTCGTCTTTGGCCGTGCTTTAGCGGTCTTGCGCGTTCGTGCGACAGGGATGGTCTCTTCCTGAGGGGCGTCGATGACAGGCTCAATTTCGGTTTCGCCTTCAATCTCTGTGGTCTTGCGGACCACCCGAAACCGTCCTTTTCCCTTAACCTCCTTGACCGTTAAAGAACCGTGGTAATCACGGTCGTTTTCTAAACGGGTGATCTGCTTTTCCAAAACTTTTCGACGATCGTCTTCGCGGGCTCGCGCCTGCCGTTTGAGAGTCAATCTTTCGCGGCGGGACTTCAGCGAATTACGGAGATGGTTGATCACGCTATCGGTGAAGGCGGTCATCGTTACTCCGGAAATCAGCAATGCGCCGATCAAGATGACGAAGACGAGGATCGCAACCCGCCCGACGGGACCGGCGAAGACACCGAGTAGATCCGAACCGGCGTTACCAATCAGACCACCACATCCGAGAATACCGCCGTGGAAGAGTATCTCGGGGTGGACCAAATGGGCGAAAACTGGGAGACCGAAAATGATGATCACCCAACCCGAATATGTTGCCCTGGGCCGTTCGAGGCTTTTGTCTCGCATCATGTACCACCCAAGAAGCGCCATGAGCGGTGGTATGAGAAATGCTGTCAAACCAATGAGGTCAAAAAGTATCGCTGAGACCGTCGCGCCGAGCCGGCCCGCGAGATTCTCCGGAGCGACCCTTTCGCTTGAGTAATGGAAGGGGCTTGGGTCAAGCGGACTGTGCGAAACGAGGGCGACAGTCGTCAGCAAGGCCACGAGCAACAGAGAACCGGCTACGACGTCGCGGAGAAATGGATGAGTCAGCATAGCTCACCAGGTCTCGCGATACCGATGGTATACATCGGGTGAACTTGAAAGGGGAATGGCCATCCTTCCCATGATATCACTGACGAGTCGAAGGGGCTAAGGGTTCGCGCAGAAATAACTTCCGCTTTTCGCATCCCATCTGCACCGCACCTTCGGCTCGAACTCAATCGCGAAATACTCAATGTAGCTCAGGCTACACCTCGAATTCCGCTCAATCCTTCGAACCAAATCTGCGGCACATCTGGGCGCGCAAAACGGGAAGTTATTTCCGCGCGAACCCTAAGGGATCAGCAAAGCTTGGCGAGGTTTACCCATTGATCGAGTGAGACCTTTGCGGGACGGACCGAAGGGTCGAGGCCGGCTTCGATGATGAGTTCTTCTGAAGCTAAGGGACGCAGTGCGTTCGGAAGGACTTTACGCGGTCGTGTTAAGGCGTGGGAGGCGAGTTTCAACCCGGCTGCGATCTCGGCTTCGGGAATCGCCGGTGCTTTGAGGTCAATGACAATGACAGCCGATGATACTTTCGGCCGGGGCCGAAATGCACCTGGGGGAACCTCGAAGGCGAAACGGGCTTCGCCCCAGGCTGCGCGTTCGAGCGCGAGCAGGGCGTGATTCCGGTCGCCGGGTTGGGCGACAATTCTCTCGGCCACCTCTTTTTGCAGCATGATGACAAGACGGGTGAAAATAGTATTGAGCGGGAGAATGCGACGCAAGATGGCGGTTCCTACCGAATAGGGGAGATTGGCCGCCAGTTGCCATTGAGCCTCGGCGCCGAGCAGGGCCCCGAAATCCTCGACGAGGGCGTCGCCGAGGTGAACTTCAAAACCGGGTCGATCAAATTGCAGGCCGGGGATAAGTTGCTCGTCGATTTCGAGTGCGAGCACCCTGGGAAACATCTCGAGCAATTGTTGGGTCAAGGCGCCCCGGCCCGGGCCGATTTCGAAAATCCGCGGTGGTGTTGGCGAGAGCAGCGCACGAATCGATTCGCTCACCTGCTCGTCGACAAGGAAATTCTGGCCGAGACGTCTCCTCCGGCTCATGGGCGCCGGCAGGCTTCGGTCAGTGGTGTAATGAATCTCTGGATCGCGTTACAAAGCTCTTCGCTGGCGCCGATTTGGGCGATGCGTTCAACGATTGCCGAGCCGACGACGA
>PJEL010003439.1_pt1 | contig 13552 bp, 18 predicted proteins | sample 1853271 | NCBI WGS metagenome assembly PJEL01 (sample SAMN08108733, study PRJNA415343) | Invertebrate metagenome, whole genome shotgun sequencing project. | host: Globobulimina | place: Sweden: Gullmar Fjord | collected 2015-08 | reverse complement strand
TCTAGTGAAAAATCTCCTGTTGTTCCTGTATTAGATTGTATCTCTACTAAGATATAAGGTTCTCTAAATCTTTCTCTTGTTCCTGATATTCTAGGTAGATGTAGTCTTCTAATATCAAATTTATTAAATGTTGTAACAGCAGTCAAATCAGACGAATTTAAATTACCTGTTACCTGTACATTTTCTATGTCTATATCTCCAAACATTCTGTACTCTAAATTATGAAACACCTTCTCCGTTGTAATTGCTGGGGAGAAGAGATAAGTCACAGATGTTGGTAGATAGTCTACTCCATTATACTTCTTAGCTATATTACCAGAACCATCTATAAAGAATACACTATCGTTTAACTTCATTAGATGGTCATTAGCACTAGTTTCTGTCTCTCGTGTTACAAATTTTTGGAGAAGACTGTTATATACTAAGACAAAGTTACTAAAAGAAAACATTATTTCATCTTGCTCTCTATTATAAAGTGTAGAGATTACTCCTGAACTATTCTCTAATATTTGTCTAACTCCTTTAAGAGTACTAATCTTATCATCAGCTAGTATATTAATTGTATTATAGATACCATCATAATAAAATAATGATTTACCGTCATCAGCTACTGTGAATTTATCACTAGTTCCTGATACAGTAGTCAAGTATTTGTGGTCATATAATACTGCACCAATACCTAACTCTATATTAACTCCATCTGTAGCCTGTGTTTGCACTCTAGGGTTAATAGATATATGGGCTATTCCTGAATTTTGAAAAGCATATACTTCCCCTTTAAAATTATGCAACTTACTTATATTTCCATAAGTTCCTTCTAGAGCAAGAGTGTCATTCTCTGGAAACTGAGTCCAACTATCAATAAGTTCATTAGGAAACTTTAGATTACTTGCCTGAATTATATTGTTAAAAGTATCTACAGTATTAAAATTAGCGGGTTTACCTATTAATTGAAACAAATTAGGTGGCTGATTATAAGCTGATAGTAACTGATGATTATCAGTTATTCTAAAGAAATCATAATTAGTAGTATCTACAAAACCATTACTCCAAGTTTCTAGTTCGTCAGATCTTCCAAATACATTATGATTATTCTCTAAATAGGCTAATTTCATATACTCATATATAGTCCAGTTACCTAAAACATCTATAGCATATTCCGAATCTACTCTATTGATATGTAGTGGCCCTATATACATATCACCTAAATAATGAGTACTAGCAGCAGTAGTAATTGTAGATACATCGCCAGTAACTAAGTAGGAACTTCGTTGTTTAGCTGCATAAGTACCTCCACCGTATTGGTTAGGTAAATCTCTTATTAATTCAACTATAGGTAATTTTCTAAATGAATTTTGAGTTCCTGTAAATTTTCCCCAAGGTACTGTTACAGTATCAACATCATAATGCCAATTAGTAGAAGAAAATTTTAATAGTACAGAGTTGGAGTAAGTTGCAGACATTCGAATGTCTTGACTAGCTGGTCGTACTATAACATCAACTAAATTAGATATAGTACTAACTCCTGAAACAGCTTTGATTTCTCCTTCAGTTATAAACTCAGAAGGTATTTCTAATGCAACATCTGCTGGAGTACCACCATCATCATCAGTCAAAGTAAATCCTACACTATAGTTCTTATATAAAAATGCAGCCATAGCTTTTATTTCAGAACCTGCACTAAGAGTTACTCCAGTTAATAAAGCATCTGGAAATGTTGTAGATGCAGGTGAAAATAAAGCTCTATATCCAGTAAAGTATAATCCGGAAACGCTAGTTACCTCTTCTATACTTCCATCTATATAGTTTATTAATTTAGTACTGTGTGATGAAAACCCATCTACAGGAGCTACCATTACACCTAGAGTTCTAATACTAGATACTGAGTCTAAATCATTCTCAAACATAGTATCTGTAGAGTAAAAGAACATATACTCATCGTCTTTTATAGGTGTATTGTCTGCAGGGACTGTTAAAAAATCCCAGTCTATACCGCTTTCAAAGTCTTCATGGATATTGCCACCCTGAGTAGAACTAGATAGTAAAATATCTTTTGAAATATAATAAGGGTGTACATAAGGAGTTATAGGAGTACTTCCACTGTCTTCATATCTAGTTCCAGGTACTATAAATCCTTGAGATACAATAGTCCTATCCCAAGTATTTCTTTCAACTGCAACCATTTGGTAGGACTCTGCTCCTGCCGATGTAAATATAGAAGTAGATTTTAGTTGAGTTGTTAGACTTATAATATTATCCAAATCACTGTATCTTGGAACTTTAATATCTACTACCCATTTAACAGGACTTGCTTGACCGAAGGAGTTATAAAATACTATACCTACTCTGTAGATTTCTTCTTGTTTTAAAGATTTTCTGGGAATAGTACCAGCAGAAAAAGAAGTAGTGCTAAATCCAATTATAATATTGACTCCTTCAGCTCCTCGATTAGTATTACTTTGTTGATATGCATACGTGTCATAGTCAGCATTTACTGCATCTGCTTCTTCATCTGGTGTATTATTCAATTGATAAGTGGTAGGATTGCTTCCATCAGCATCCATTACTCTATAGTTAGTACTTGATATAGCGTGAGCAAAAGCTCTACAATCTATATAACCTCCAGCGTCTATATCGAAGTTAGCTGCACTATAGTTACCTACAAACAGTCTATTTCTTTTAGCTGCCAATGTACCTACTACTAAAGGTCTTCCTCCAATAGATAATATTTCTGATTCGGATAGTTCTGAAACTACTATATTTCCATCATCTACAAAAGTAAAAGTAGTATCTCCTGAAGATATTCCTTCATCAGCAATTAAGTTTATTGTAGGAGTTTGATTAAACTCTTGCCAATGTACTGAATAGAGTCTAATATTAGTATAATTAGTACTAGCAGTAGCACTAATAGGACATACAACTTCTATGGATATATTTAATTGATCTCCAGTATCACCTCCAGCAAAATAGTTAGTTACATAGTCTATATCTGAGGGTTTTGATAGTATAGACTCAGAACCGTTTAAGTTATACATATTGTACATATACTGGATGTTACCCGCAGTTAAGTTACCCCCAGTTTGAATAGTGGTAGTAGCTTTACCTAAATTAGATTCTTCTAATATATTTATTTGTGAACTAGGATCTTCTACATTAATAAACCTTAATTGATTCTCTCCGTCAGTCCAATATATTTTTATAATTTCTTCATTTTCAAAATTAGCTACAGCCTCTATTCTATTAGCAGAATCAAAGTTAAAGTCTCCAGTAATAATATCTGTTGGAGCACCTCCAGTAGTACTGATACTAGCTATCCTATCACTGCCAGCATCATCTGTAGTGAATATATAAAGAAGGTCATTAATCTCTATAGAACCAATAATGATATTACTAGTACCTAGTTGAGCACTAGTAACAAATTCAGTACTACTACCAATAGGTTTAATAGACAAGTGTCTTCCATTGTTTATGAGTCTGATATTCTCAGAATCAAAACACGTGTCAGGCTTTCTCTTATCAGGCGCAGTATCTTGGTCAATACCAGTTACTACATATCGTTCTTTTTGTATCATTATCTGTATCTATATGAACGTAATCTTTCTTTCTGTGAATCGTACTTATGATTAGATTCTAAGTTATCAGTTTGAGGGATAAGTCTTATGATAGCATTACCTATTGCTTCAGCTTCTACTGGGTCAGGAATTAATAAAGCATTAGTTGCTTGTCCCATGTAGAATCTATATTGCTGTTCAGAATGTTGAAATACTTTATCTGGTAACTTTCCATTACTCCACAGTATTTCATAATATCTTCGTTTAATGTACCATTCAGTTGCTAGAATTACAGAATCATCTGAGTCTATCATTGGCCAACCATTCTCATCAGTAGTTACAGCTTTATATGACATTTCTACTTGTCCTTCTTCGAAATCGACATAAATAAAGTCACCTACTATCTTATGAGTGTAGAGCATATCTACTGTACTCTTATCATTGTCATTTAATGTAGAGTACTCATTATAGAACTCGTCTGTATTGTGAGTAAGAGTTATCTTAGCTTTTATATCGGTAGTACTACCATCACTGGTACTAACAGTAGATGTAAGTATTCTTCGTACAGCAGTACGTGATACAAAGTCTGAAGGTATCTGTGACCGGAAGTCGTAGATATCTAAAGTTATAAGTTTATCCTCATATAATCCAGGAACGCCTAAGAGATTTATCACAGTTTTAATGTGATTAACTACATCACTTTTCTTTACATTTTTTAGTAAAGGATTGTCCTGAAGACGGTACATTATTTCTCCGACTGAAACCATTGACTGAAAGCATTAAGTGGTTTAACTGATTGCAGTATCATATCATGTAGATACTGTTTATGTTTTGTATTTAGACTGAAAGTATAAAACGATTTATTTGTAAGTTTTAAATACTTACGCCATACTATTGTATAAATATGTCTGTCAGTATGGTCATTTAAGTAGTAGACTTTTTTTGTTTTATCCCCAGTCTTCTTGATAAGTTTTTTAGTTTCAGGCCAATCTATAGACCCTGCACTCTTTATTTTTCCTTCCTTATCTCTTATAATCTTTTGTTTTTCTTTTACTAGATATAATTCTCCGATGCTCGGAAAAATAAATCTATAGGCATCGAGTACTATCTTCCTTACTACTATCTCGAAGAAGGTCTTCAATATCTTAGTGTAAGTACGTTCTGATATAGATAAATCCCTGTGTAATTTGAGGAATTCTCTATAGAAATACAGTGACCCAAAGTCTATTTTATTTTTGTGCTGGCGCATCGTCTGCATCATTGTTTAGTGTGTCGATAGGAATACTCATACTTCTGAGTAACTCTTGAATTATTTCGGGTCTTATAATTTCCCAGACAGAACCGGTAATAGGATAGTCTTCTAGGTGAGAGGTAAGACCATTTAACTCTACAATTTCTTCAGGGTCTTCCAGTATACACTGTACTACAACCTTGGATAATAGTTTGTGTACTGTATCAGTACTTTTGAAATACAATCTACCATCTGGCTCTTTATAGCAGTAGATAAATCCTTTAGGTGCATAGTCTACTAAAGATGCTCGTTCTTTGTTAATGACTTCTATCTCTTTTCCTGTATAATCTACAGTACGGACATCCATGTGCTTCAATAGTTCTCTACCTACAATGTTAGGTAAGGCATTGATTGTTCTCAGTATTGTACCTCCAGTAGGAAGAGTAGTTATTTTAGAAGAGTCTACAAGTTCTGTATCCATGAATACAGACTGTTGGAATTGATCTCCATACTCTGCCATCTCTCGCATCTCTCGCTGTCGAAGATATTTAGCACGTTTAGTTCTAACTAAGAACATAATATGCCTATCAGCTATCTCGCTGTCTATGCTATGTGTTCTAAGAATCTCTCTTACATCACTTATTAGTTCTAATCTTTTCATCCTATTGCAGCCATTATTTTCTTATATAAATCGATAGCACCTATCACTCCATTAGGAGTCAATAGTAATATAACAAGAATAAATTGATATTTAAGTCTTCTCATATTCTTTCTTAAAGCTCCTAAAGCTGTACCTAGACCTTCTAGTTTATCCCCAAAGGATTCTAATTTGTTATTCACGTCAACTTTCAATTCTTTAAATAATTCTTTCAAATCGTCTTTAACTTCTTTTAAGTCTCTCCATTTGGCAGTATCACTAGTTTCCATATCTTGTATCTTACTTATTATAGTGCTAACTCTATCTATCTTCTTTTCTTCTTCAATTAATCGGTTATAAAATCTAATAAATGTAATAACTCCTACCAACAGACTTATTATTGCTTCCATTTTGAGTAGACATAGGCACTTCCACCAATCACTGTAAGTATAAAGATAATCTGTGCCCAAAATGTGCTGTTTATTTCAAATACATTAGTGTTAATTTTAAACATGTAAGCTAGTTCATCTAATACTTCTTTAATATTCCATGTCATTACTCCAAAGGTTAAATACCTGGCAGCTAATTGATCTTTGTGTATAGATGTTAGCAGTACTATTGCGAAAACTAATACTACTATTTGATTGGTTAGATAATAGATAGGTGCATTCATATTTACACCTTCATCATAAAATGGTACAGTAGCAAAGAGTAGATGAAGAACTTCACCTACTATTAAAACTACTATTAAGAGTAAAAATTTATAATTAGTTGTAATATAACTTTTAAGAAACTTACCTGCACTTACCAAAGAGGCCCATAAGAGCTTAGGTAAGCTCATTAATGTTGACCTAACTATTTCAGTAATTATCCTAATTTTTATTGAGCTAAACTTCAATAAGAAAAGCAGGTAAAGTTTCAAAAACTTTAATATTTTACGACTTATTGTAAATTTCATCTATCTCTGTTTCTTTTGCTATAATTTCTTCCTGCAACTTATTAACTTTTTCCTGATCTTCAGGACTAAGTGCAGACTTTCCACCTTCTGTTGGTGGGATATATTTTACTCGTGGCATATATAAAATATTTAAAAAGTTTATAATACCACAAATATACAAATAAAATCTATAGAGATATAATGAGAACACCTACTAGGGGAACAATCTTCTTTCACTGTCCACAGAGTAGGCATTTTCTTCTTCAGAGTCTTTACTCAGTAGTCTATTTTCTAGGTACTGAAAGAAATCTTTTAACTCATCTATAGAATCTCTATAGTCTTTTATTGTTATAAAATCGGTATCTAACTTTCTAAACGCTTTACTAGCCCTCTCCATCTTCATCACTAACCTTACATTAGGATTTAAGATGGGTCTAGATTTTCGTTTACCCATTATTTTCTTCAAGTTTAGTTAGAAATGCTTTTGCAGCTTTCTTCTTCCTTCAGTCTTCTCCAACATGTTCTGTATAATAGTCATCCAAGCATATAGGACATAAGTCATACTCATTAGGGACTGACCTACCACAATCATTTTTACAGTAGTAAACTACAGGTATTACTTCGTCTTCAATATCTAACTCATGGTATAAACTTTTTCTTCTTATTCTTTTTAGTAGTGTCATAATATTACTTTTTTTCTTGATTATACTCTAACGTTATAGCGTCTTCATTCTCGTCAAGGTAAGCCTTAAGTTCTCCATAAGTGTTACCTCCACGTATTAGACTTATCAAGTACCATGCAGGTACATCAATCATTCTTTCTCCGAAAAACTTTCCGGGTATAGGCATTAAGCTCTCGTCATCCATATCACCAAATTTTATGTCGGAATACCCAAATAATAAAAAGGATAGCATTAGATACTATCCAAAACAAAAAAGTAGGGGATGTAAAGTCTTCTTCTAGGCTATTTAGAAATATAATGTTTACAGCTACTATTACTAGTAGAACTATAAACTCTATTCCAGCTTTTATCCGATTATTACTCATGTTATGTTACTCCTGTACTTTTAAATCCACCTTTACCTCTTTTTGTATCGTCCAGCGCTTTTACAGGAACCCATAAAACTTTCTGAACTTTAGTTAGAACTAATTGTGCTACCCTATCTCCCTCTTTTACTGTTAGTGGTACTTTAGAGTGATTAATAAGGATGATTTTAATTTCACCTCTATAATCAGCATCAACAGTACCTGGAGAATTAAGAACAACTACACCATCCTCCCAAGCTAAACCGCTTCTAGATCTTACTTGAAATTCATAATTTTCTGGCAGTGCTACGTAAACACCTGTAGTCAGTAAAACCCTTTCTCCAGGATTTACAGTTATAACTGCCTTACCATCATATCTTATGTCCATACCTGAAGCTCCCGGAGTTTTATATTCTGGATGTCGTAGTCCCTTCGAGTCTAGTATCTCTACATCAATAGGGTCTACATCTCTTAACTTCCTATAGAAGTACTCTAAGTAATAGACTATACTAAACCATGTAACTAGAAACACTAGTGTTACTATAAGATCAGCTAAAAAGCTTTCAATTATATTGGATAGTATAACAATGTGGCTGGGTATAATTAGTAATCCGATTACAACACCCAGCAGTATTATATTTTTTTTACTCATATGTATTAAGAATTAAAGAGTTCGTATTCAAACTGCCTACTGGCTTTGTACGCTTCATGTTCTCTATCAACCTTTCTTCGGTTAAATAACTGGTAGTTGTTTAATACCCATGAACCGTTAGACCTGTATAGGTACTTATACTCAATCAAGTTCCCTATACCCATTGTATAACTCATATGAGCTACTGCATATCTCTGGACTTTGTTTAACCCAGGATAATAGTAATCTACTGCTCTAATGTGATTTTGGAAACTTACTTTAAGTATGCTATCACCCTGTTCTTCTGTGATAGGCCACTTAATTGTGTCAGGAAAGAAGGCTAATCTTTGTCCGTATCCTATGCAGGGATATCCTGCGTCATCATAAGGAGTACTTCTAAATCCTTCTTGTTTTTTAAGTAAAGCTATTACTTCTTCGTATTTAGCTTCAATGTAGTTATTCATTTTTTTCCTTGGTTGAACTTCCATGTATTCGTACTTGTTTAATGATTTACCTTTAACTTCTGCTTCGGGGATTGTTGCCCCTAGTAGTGATATGTAAACAACTATCACAAATAACAAATTTTTCATACAATCTTTTTAGTTTAACATCATAGAGCTTGATTAGCTCTACATTAACTGTCTTTCGTAGAAGATAGTTCTAGAAAGGGAGGTTATGTCTCAGCTTTCTTTTCTTGGTTATTGAGGTTAGTTATAGTAGCCCAAACACAATCAAATAGCTGGTATTTTAAAGACTCTAAAGTCTCAGGACTGGTGTATTTCCACCTTATACCATGATAATCGTGTTCTTCTATTGTTACTATTCCACTAATGAACTTTACTTTAAATCTATACCACTCAAATCTATATTTAGTACGAGTTAATTTACTTATATGCTCTAGTACAGGCCATAGTTTTGTAAGATCGGTAGAGTAGTCCACTTTCTTCTTCTCCCCCATATATTGCGCAATTACTTCGTTTTTTTCTTTTAATAACATAGTTTAAAATTTATATTAGTGAAAGAAGAGAAGGCTTACGCCTACTCCTCTTCTAAATAGTATTCTATAAAATCAAATTCTTCAAATCTATTCATCAATTCAACATCAGGTGTCACTATACAGTCTAACACTTCTTGATCTGTTAATTTTAATTTCTCTTGATAGTACGGTATCAGTACCGGACTTTTATCAAGAGCATACAGTGGTTTTGAAGTGATAACTTGTTTATGTCCACCTCTATTTACCTCATGACCATATAATAGTCCAGAATTGTGTTTTATTAAGCTCTTACTATAATTAGATATCTTACTATACTTACCTTGCAACATCAATTTTATGTCAGGAGTAAATCTAGTATCTATCTTAAATATATAATAAGGTGCACAATTTAAATACATTATATCCTGGAAATTACTGTTCTTAGAGATGTCTTCTTGGTATGAAAGATTCTTAGCCAGAACATAAACTAGAGTACCTTCTCTATTTATAAATGTTCTAACGAAAGAAGTTCCAAAACTTCCTTTTCTTAGACCTACCAATGGCAATACGTAATAATTTAATATCGTATCATCTTCGGTAATTAAAAACCTAGACTTATTCATATGTAGTTTTCTTTTCATTAGTAAGTCTTGGAACTACTTAATTAAACAAACTATCTATTCCACTTGCCGCTGTAAAGATAGAAGAAGTGGTGAATAATTTGTCATTCTTATTAAATTCAGTATTGAAATCTTCTAAGGTTTGTTTGGGGTCTAATAGAGTTATCAACTGTTTAGTTACAAAAATCTCTTCTCTCCAATTGTCCGGGAAAACTTTCTTATACTCTTCTGTGAGTACTCCTTCAAACTGGTCTCTAGATTTCTTTAGTAAACTCTCTGCTGTTTTAGGCCCTACACCTTTTCTGGCTTCATACTCTTCATTAGTTGCTTTACGTACTCTTGTTACTTTCTTACCACAACCCATGATATTATCTGTAGAGTCTCCAGTCAATAACTGGATATATAAATTTAACTTAGCTTCTTCTGCAGTCACTATTCTAAATTCTTTGGTGGTAAACCTGTAATGCGTACCAGGCAACTGATACATATCCTTATCATTATGACACATAATAAGTTCTCCATTAATGTAGTCATAAGTTTTATTTATGATAGATACAGCATCATCACTTTCTATGATTTGTAGAGGAACAGCTCCCATCTCATCAAAAGTTTTGGTAATAGTAGTTCTCCAATGAGTTATAAACTCTGGAGAACTTGGACGGTTTGCTTTATAAAGCTTATCGACATCTAGTCTAAAATTTCTGTGTCCTTTATTCTGATAATACATTAAGTACTCATCGGCACTTACTGAATTTAGAATACTTTCAATGAAATCCCTGACATTGTTCTTTACTTTATCTGCATCACCTCTATTACCTAACTTGTTAAATTGATTCGAGGCAACTATATAGATAATACTGTCTAAATCTATAACTGCTGACCTCTTCATAAACCTAACTCAGTCAGTCGTTTATTAACTTCTGGCTTTTCTTTATCGTCTATTGAATCAAAATATTCATTTAATAGCTCATAAGCTTCTTTATACCTACGTCTATCTTTATCCATAGCTAGAAAGTCTTCTAGAAATAAACAGGCGTATTTGTCTCTAGGCATAAACCTATTACCAACTCGCTCTGTCTGTTTATGAAAAACTACCGGAACTGCATCAAGACCTAATTCCTTCTTACCTTTTCTTAATTGTTTGAGTAATTTAGGATAAGGTGCTGTTACAGTTGTAGTCTTAGCTTGAATAGCTAAATTAAAGTCTCCCATCTGCGAGATATCTTTCGTCACAATATCTACCTTCTTCCCGTCATAGTATACGCTGTATTCTCTAGCTGTACCTACTGTAGGGTATAATGGAGAAGAGTTGAACATATTAACTATCTCTCTCTCCCAGTTGTGTCCCGCAGCCCTATTACGATTTGCTTTACCTTTCTTCATAGTACTTAAGCTCGTTCGTTAGACTTTTATCATTAATACTCATCTCAATCTTTAGTGTTAATTCTACCTCCTTTAAGGCTTGCTGTTCTTTACCTTCTTCTTTTAATTTGGCATATCTATCAGTAATATCTTTTTCCTCAATATAGTCTGGATAATTTATAGGTATCAAATTTGGATACAATTCCATATAAGCTTTAGTAGCTATAGTTCCTCCAGAGTCTCTATCCAACCATATATAAACCTTGTCATACCTCTCAAATAACATAGACATTAAATGAGCAGATATCATAGTGTTCTCACTCTTACCTGCCACTGAATCAATATCGAAATGTTCTCTAAGAAACATAACTTCTTTCATAGCTTTAGTAATAATGACAAAGGGTTTATGGTACTTTAATTGCTGGAATCCTTCTGCATAACTTGGTGGAAAATCAGTACGAAACCTGTTCTCTCTATCCTCATAAGGATTGTACAGTTTGTAGTATTTTCCTATCTTATAAGCTATACACAGGCTTTTTGGATAGTATGTTTTTACTTCTTCTGGGTATCTATATCTTACAAATGCTACATCTCTTACATTGTAGGATTGCAATGTCTTCTTCGATATATCATAAGACTCGTAATACCTTAAGAATCTTTTAGTGTAATTCTTAGGTACAATTTCAATTTTTGCTGACTTTTTAAATGTTGGCCCATTCTTTATTACTTTAGCTTTGGGCTCGAAAGTCTTTGGAGTACCATTTAAACCTATATCAAAATCTACATTTATCTGATGTAACACATCCATAAAATGTATTGGATTGTCCATGTCTTCAGACAGTAGTAATCTTACAAATTTAAATACAGTACCGCTAAAGTTAGTTCCATTGTCCTTAAATAATATCTGAGATTTATTTGCCCGGGGAATGTACAATGAAAATGATGGAATTGTATCATTGGTACGAAGTGGAGATAGATATACTTGACCTATCTCCAATTCTGCACCTATATAATAACTATATATACTATAATCATCCACAAATTTATTGATTGCATTCACAGACAAGTCTCTTTCTAATATAAACTCGTCTAACATCATACTATCAAATTATAGGTGGTTTGTCTTCTTTATCTGGAAATGTTTCATTGATTGAAGTGTCTGGCTTAAATAAAGCATCAGCACTTGCTGCTTCTGGCTTTGGAGTACCTTCTGACGGTACTGGTAAAGCTGAATCTAATTTCTTAGATTTCTCATATGAAGAATAAGCAATCTTAGATGCTTCTTTAGTTACATCCATTCCTTCAATCCAGGTATCAAAACCTGCTGAAAGTTTTGGGTAATGTTTGTTTTTGCTAGTTCTAATTAGCTTAATTCTGAAACCGTCACCTTTTTTATATAGCTTGTTGGCTACGCATGCCTCCAAGAATAATTTACCCAGGTTATTGATAACTGCTCCAATGAAAGAATCATCTTTCATCTTAGTTTCAAAATTATCTTTATTTAAGCCTAATCCGGCATAAGATTTTCCGTCTCCTATAGCTTTCTCCACAGCTTCTTCAGTCATATAGACTAGAAGAATCTTCTTTAGCTGTCCTTCTACTACTTGTACTCTCTTAGTCATTGTAATAGCGTCTACTTTTTCCGTCTTCTCAAAATTCATTGTATCAGGTGGAAAAATAATGATACCAGCATCGTCTGTAGCTAAAGACTGTCCAGTTGTAAATGCTGTAAAAGCATCAATATCTGCTGCTTGACTTTTTGTAAGAACGATTTTCAATGCACCTTTGTCTGTAAGACCAGTGTCCTTGCTTAAATATACGTTCTCATGAATTCCTACTTCTAACATAAAGCTCTCTTTAATTATTAATTATTCATTTAATCAATCCACTCTACTTTTATATTCCCTTTGGCATAATCCTCAATCTGTTTAAGTACCAAGTTTAAATCATTAGGAATATATCTGTCTTTAAACATTCCGGCTGGAGTTTTTGCTAGTCTAATACCATCAGTATTAGTTAAGAACTTATACTTTATCTTACCCTCTTCTTCAATAGTCATAGAGTGTAGTAAGTAAGTCACATAACTTGGTATATCAATACTATTATCTAACAATTTTCCGGATGTCTTCATTCCGATTTTACCGCTTTCCTTAGTGTCTGTGTGGGCGAACGCTACTACGGTTAAATCATCTCTAAGAGAAGTCATAATGGTAATTAGGCTGCTTGTTACATCAGCTCCAAAGTCATTCCATTTAGCAAAAGCATCATTACCTGAATTTCTACTTCTGAATTCAGTACTGGTTACTCTTGCATTAAAGAAATGATTAAGATCTTCTACGATAACAGTTTTAACTGAAGGCATATCTTTTGATATCTTGCTTAACGCTACCCCTATCATGTTTATGTCATCTGTAATAATCAGATTCTTACCTTTTATATACTCACTCTCTAATCCTGGGATTGGAAGTTCTTTACTGTTTGGAGTAACAATAACACATTCCTTATGTTTAATATATCTAAGAGATGTGGATTTCCCTGACCCACTTTCTCCAATCACTAAAATAAATCTTGCTCCCATTT
>PJEL010003438.1_pt1 | contig 13553 bp, 14 predicted proteins | sample 1853271 | NCBI WGS metagenome assembly PJEL01 (sample SAMN08108733, study PRJNA415343) | Invertebrate metagenome, whole genome shotgun sequencing project. | host: Globobulimina | place: Sweden: Gullmar Fjord | collected 2015-08 | reverse complement strand
TGTTAGAGTCTTTGTTGGAGAGTATAAATGAGCAACGTGCCTGTGAATAACGGCCGCAGACGCTTCCTAACCGCTGCTACTGCAGTTGTTGGTGGTGCCGGTGTGGCTGGAGCTGCAGTACCTTTCATTGCTTCCTGGAATCCAAGTGCTCGCGCGAAAGCTGCGGGTGCACCAGTAGAAGTAAATGTAGGTAAAATACAGCCTGGTCAATTAATCCGTGCAGAATGGCGTGGTAAACCCGTTTATGTTGTACGTAGAACGGAAAAAACAGTTAGTGATTTAGCTAAGCACGATGACCAACTGCGAGATCCAAATTCTGAAGCTGCACAGCAACCTGTGTATGCAACTAATGCCTATCGTTCAATTAAACCTGAATTCTTAGTTGCACTTGGTGTTTGTACTCATTTAGGTTGTGCTCCTACTCATCACGCTGATGATTTTGACCAATTTGTAGAAGGCGTTCCAAACGGTTTCTTCTGTCCATGTCATGGTAGTAAATTTGATATGGCTGGCCGTGTATTCCAAGGCGTTCCAGCTCCATTAAACTTAGTGGTTCCAGAACATTCATTTACCAGTGACGACACCTTATTAATTGGTGTAGGTCAAGGAGACGCATAATGTTAATGAAATTATTTACTGATTTCATGGGCTGGATTGATAAACGTTTGCCTGTAACAGATGCTTGGAATAAGCATTTAGCACAATACCCAGCGCCAAAAAACTTTAACTTTTGGTACTTTTTTGGCTCTTTAGCCATGTTAGTACTTGTTAATCAAATCCTTACGGGTATTTGGTTAACGATGAACTATGAACCATCAGGTGATGGTGCGTTTGCGTCTATCGAATACATTATGCGTGATGTCGACTTTGGTTGGCTATTACGTTACATGCATTCAACAGGTGCTTCTGCATTTTTTGTTGTGGTTTATATGCATATGATGCGTGGCCTTATGTACGGCTCTTACCAGAAGCCTCGTGAATTACTGTGGATCTTCGGTATGTTGATCTTCTTAGTATTGATGGCTGAAGCTTTCATGGGTTACTTATTACCTTGGGGCAACATGTCATACTGGGGTGCTCAGGTTATTATTTCCCTGTTTGGCGCTGTGCCAATCATTGGTGATGACTTAACACTTTGGATACGTGGCGATTATGTTATCTCAGGCGCTACACTAAACCGCTTCTTTGCGTTACACGTTATTGCGATGCCATTGGTATTAGTTGTACTGGTTTTCTTGCATATTCTAGCATTACACGAAGTGGGATCAAACAACCCTGAAGGTGTAGACATTAAGAAGAAGAAAGGTTCAGTTAAACCAGAAGAATTAAGCAAATTTAAGTTCCATAAGCAATATTCAGACAAGTACGATATTGTTGATGCAGTTCCATTCCACCCTTATTATTCTGTAAAAGATATTATGGGTGTAGCTGGTTTCTTATTCTTATTCTGTTGGGTAATGTTCTTCGCACCAGAAGGCGGTGGTTACTTTATGGAAGCGCCAAACTTTACTCCTGCAAACGGCTTGAAAACACCTGAGCATATTGCACCAGTATGGTACTTTGGTCCTTTCTATACCATTTTACGTGTTGTACCTGATAAGTTATTAGGTGCGGTTGCTATGTTTGGCGCTATCGTGATGTTATTTGCATTACCTTGGTTCGACCGTGGTACGGTTAAGTCAGTACGTTATCGTTCAAAGTTACACTTAGTTAACTTGATTCAATTTGCTGTTTGTTTTGTTGTTTTAGGTGCTTTAGGTACTATGCCAGCAACACCTACTGCTAACTTAATTGGCGTAATTGCTAGTTTTGGCTACTTTGGTTTCTTCATTGCTTTATGGTTCTACTCTAAGAATGAAAACACTAAACCAGTACCTGAGAGGATTGCAGACTAATGAAAAAATTAATTATAGCTATTGCTCTAAGCGTTGCAGCTTTTATGTCTGCATCTGCTCTAGCTGCAGGACCTAGCATACCGTTAGATAAAGCCAATAATGACTTATCTGATAAAGAGTCTCTTAAAAAAGGCTTTAAAACGTATATTAACTATTGTTTAGGTTGTCACCAATTACAATATCAACGTTATAACCGTACTTTTGCCGACTTAGGTATTGAAGATGCAGATGGTATTGCTAATTATATGTATACTGGTGAAAAAGTAGGTGATCATATTACTAACACCATGCCGGAAAAAGAAGCGGCAAAATGGTTTGGTAGTGCACCACCAGATTTAACATTGGAAGCGCGTTTGCGTAGCCCAGATTGGATCTATACTTACTTACGTTCATTCTATATTGACCAATCACGTCCATTTGGCGTGAATAATACTGTCTTTAAAGATGTAGGTATGCCGCACGTACTACAAGATCTTCAAGGTGTTAGCACCAAAGATGAACACGGTAAATTATCTCCAGCAATGGGCGGAAGCTTAACTGCTGAAGAATATGATGTTGTTGTTCGTGATCTTACTAACTTTTTAGAGTATGTTGGTGAGCCTAATAAATTAGAGCGTAAAGCCCTAGGTTATTGGGTATTAGCTTTCTTGTTTATCTTCTTTATAATTTCTTATTTCCTTAAGAAAGAGTATTGGAAAGACGTACATTAAGTTATTGATGTAGTAAATTTCAGGGGAATTTGATAGTAAAATATCAAATTCCCCTTTGTTGTACTAAATTGTTCAAATTTTATCCCTCTCAGTAAAGGAGGGGAATTTAATCAAATTGGTATTATTAAAGTAAATGATTTTAGGAGGCTCTATGGCCGTAGCAGCAAATAAACGCTCTGTAATGACGTTGTTCTCACATGCCGATGATATGTATAGTCATCAGACACGCATTGTTTTAGCAGAAAAAGGCGTTGGTGTTGACATCAACTTAGTTGATTTAGCGAACTTGCCAGAAGACTTATTGGACTTAAATCCATACGGTACAGTGCCAACACTAATTGACCGTGAATTAGCGCTTTATGAAGCTAAAATCATTGTTGAATATTTAGATGAGCGCTTTCCTCATCCACCATTGATGCCAGTATACCCAGTATCACGTGGTCGTAGCCGTCTTATGATGCACCGCATCGAGCAAGATTGGTATAGCCTTGCAAAAGTGATCATGTCTGGCACTGCAGCTGAAGCAGCAAAAGCTCGTCAAGAATTAAAAGAAAGCTTGTTAAGTGTTGCGCCAATCTTAAATGAAGCACCATACTTTATGAGTGAAGAATATAGCTTAGTTGATTGCTACTTAGCACCACTATTATGGCGTTTGCCGGTATTTGGTATTGAGTTTGACGGTCAAGGTTCAAAAGAACTTAGAACTTATATGATTCGTTTGTTTGAACGTGAATCTTTCCAAGCTTCATTAACTGAAGCAGAGCGTGAATTACGCTTTGGCCACCCAGCCTAATGGATGACGCAACACTGAGTGAAATGAGCTCTAATAAGCCTTATTTAGTTAAGGCTTTTTATGAGTGGATTTCTGATAATGATTTAACACCATATATCATGGTAGACATTAATGTTTACGGTGTTTTAGTGCCGATGAATTATGTTGCAGATGGGCAAATAGTATTGAATATTGCCAGCTCAGCAGTTGGAACTATTGCCTTAGGTGATAAAACGATTGAGTTCAGTGCGCGCTTTGGTGGCAAGTTAGAGCACATTACCGTACCTTATGGTGCAATAGGTGCAATATACGCTAAAGAAAACGGCGCAGGAACTTCATTGCCGATTGAGCATCCTGAAGTGGATGAAGATGAAGTAGTAGAAGAAGTACCAGAAAAGCCTAAATCGACTTTAAGTAGTGTTGCTTCAACGGGTAGCGAAAAAGATAAATCGAGCAAGCCTAAAAGTAAAAGTAAAGCGAGCCTAAAAATTATTAAGTAACTTGTTCGGTACTTATTAAGTCATATAGCTTCAGCTAAAATAAAACCTGTAAATAAAGTTAATATTTACAGGTTTTTTTGTTTTTATCGGTTGGACATTATTAGTTACTATATATACTCGAATGCTTTAAATACTCGGCTTACACCATTGATATTTCGGGTGATTTCTACCACGATATCAGCTTCAACTTTTGTCACTAAACCTAATAAAAATACCTCTGAATTCTCTGTTACCACCTTAATATCTTTTGCATTAACATCACCATTGGCAAGTAAGGCTGTTTTTACTCTTGAGGTTAACCATATGTCGTTACTTTGTGTTGTTACTGCTGTAGTGGAGTTAATGCGTATCTGGTTGTGGATAACAACGATATCAGCAACATCTTCAATAGTTTTTATTGCCAAATCTCTAAGGTAAGTATTAGGTGCCTGTCCAACGATCAAAACTGTGCCATTCATACTAACTACGTGCAAGTTAGTATTCTTAGATAAAGCTTTTTGTTTTGCTAATTCATTATGGGCGTTAAATTCGATGCTTTGGTCGTCAATTTGTTTACCGAAAGTTCGTCTATCGGCTACCATAGTTGCACCGGCCGTAACTGCTACTACAGTGGCTACAGCGCAACCTTGCAGTGCAGAAGCAAGCATCAAAAAAACAGCAACTCGCATGGGCTTGCTTTTCATTAAGTTTAGCTTGTTACTTGAGGCTGGCATCTACGATTCTTCCTGCGGAAATAACGTAGTATCAATAATTTCACATAAGCTATGTAATACGATTAAGTGTACTTCTTGAATTCTTGAGGTTCTAGCTGAAGGGACTCTAATTTCAACATCACTCTCACCTAGTAAGCCCGAGATGTCGCCGCCATCACCACCTGTTAGCGCAATAATTGGAATATCACGAGAAACGGCGCTTTCTATCGCTTTTACAACGTTACGTGAATTACCACTGGTAGAAATTGCTAATAGCACGTCACCATTATGCCCTAGCGCTCTTATTTGCTTAGAAAAGACTTCATCATATTGATAGTCATTGGCAATGGAGGTAATAGTAGAAATGTCACTATTGAGTGAAATAGCAGGTAGGCTGGGACGCTCTGTTTCGTATTTATTCAGTAATTGTGCGCAGAAGTGTTGGGCATGACCAGCAGAGCCACCATTGCCACAAGAGATGATTTTATTGCCACCCAATAAACATTGCACCATCATCATACCTGCATGTTCAATTGAAGGGGCTAAAAGTTCACTAGCGGCTATTTGTGTTTGAATGCTTTCAGTGAAATTATTAGTGATCTGTTCTAGCATGGAAAGCTGACTCCGCGACAATAGTAATGTTTCATTTTATATAACTCAATTTAAAATGCTCAATTGCATGGGCTAAAATGCATTCTTTAACCAAGTTACTGCTGGTTGACTTATATTGCCTTCAAGAGCAACTACATCAACACGGCAAGGGGTATTATATTCATTTAAACCTGCTTGTTGCAGGTAAAATGTTACGCAATGTTTAATCTTCTTCTGTTTACTTGCTGAAATGGCAGCAATAGCACCACCAAAGCTAGTGCTTTTTCGGTATTTAACTTCTATAAAAACATAGGTATCACCCTCAAGCATAATAAGGTCTATTTCGCCTTGGCGGCAGTGATAGTTTTTATCCACAAGCGTTAAACCTTTTTTAATTAAAAAGTTTTCAGCAAACTGTTCGGTAATTTGACCTTTATATGTGCTTGTTGCCTCTGTAGGGGAGTTAGGCTTATTCCATAGCAATGGAGACAACCTTGTTTCTTTTATAGGTGCCCCAAAGTAGACTGCGAGTTAATACACCATTCTCACCAAGTTTCAAAACACCTGTCTGTCCCCAGTGTTGTAAGGAGGGCGCTTGTTGCATCAACGGAACTTTGCCGATGAGTTGGTAGCTGTCAAAACCCATTGCAAATAAGCGGGATAGGTTATCAGTGCGTTTTGGCCAAAGCTCTTGGCTAAGGATTGCTAAGTCGTCATTTTGCTCACCTGATAAAAGCCAAGGGATTTCAGTAAAAGTTAATCCACGCAAGTCACTATGACTGCTGTAATCACTTTGTGTACTGTGGCTTCTAGAGCTTGCAAATACGGGAATTGATTTAGAAAAAGGACTGATGTTAACTTCAATATAAGGTTTTACTAAACGGGTTTTTTGTGGACTACCAACAAGGTAGATCATATCGATATCTCGTCGATTTCGAGTTTGTGTCTTGATACTTTGATTAAGTCTGCTTTTAAGTTTAACTATCCGGCCATTACTCTTATCTACCGCCAAACTAGCTTTAATATTCGCTTGCATTTGGCTGCCAGTATCATAATAAACTATATCAATAGTGTCGCCTGTGATGCGATGCCACTGTTTAACAAAAGCTTTGGCTATTCGCTTACTTACAATATTTTTCTGACTTAATACTATTGGATGTTTAAAGTTTTTTCTGCTCAGTGTCGCTGCTGCCTGACTTGCTTCATCTTCAGGGCGCATAGAAAGGACAGTGTGATGATCGCTTAATAAATATTTGGCGGGAATATTAAGTAATAAAGTGGGGATTGAATTAACATTTTCTTTAGGTTCTAAATAACGTTTAATCGCCGTGTCACTATCAATAGCTGTGATAGAGGCTATGTTTGTATCTTTACTAATAGTTGAGGAAGCTGATAAATCTTCAACTGTATTAAAGTCGAAAAGTTCTTTAGCTGCATTGAGAATGTGGTCATTGTCTGTTTGAGATTGAGCACTGGTATGATGGATATATTTATCAACATTAGATTTTAGTAATGGCCCAATGACATAATCTATATTTAATGTTGAAAGCTCGTTGTTTAAATCATACCAATTTAAGGTATTGCTATCTAAAAAGTGAAGTTGCTTATCTTTATCGTTTGCAAAGCTCGCTAAAACTCCTTGTTGAATCGCTTGCCCAGAGGAACGCTGTCTGCCAGTCAGTGGTAATATCACTGCTATGCTATCCAAAGTTTTGACGGTAAGATTTTGCTGTACAATCTGTTCTGCAATAAAATTAGCAGGATGGGATTTAAACTTGTTTTTCCACATTGAAATCTGGTATTGAAGTTGTTGTTGATTAGCTGAAAATTTGTTTGCTAACGTGGTTAATTGTATCCAACCCTTACTATTTGGTGCTTTATCAAGGGCTAACAAATTTAGCTGCCATTGAGATAACCTTTCAAACTCTTGCCAAATCTGCTCTATCTGTTGTTGGCTTTGTGAATTATGTTCGGTTAATGAAAATTCATGCAATTGAGCATTTAAAGCAGCGATAGGACGCTTCTTATCTTCAAAGGCCACACTTAATAATCGATAATAAGTTGGGTTAAGTGCAATTTTATTTTTAGTAGCGAAAGCCTCAAGTTGAGTCAGTTGTAAATGGCTTTCTGAATAATAACCAAGCTCTTGCAAGCTACTTGCTTTAATTAGTACAAGTTGAATTTTTTCTTGGATATGATTGGTAACTTGCTCATCAATTAAAGGTAAGGTTTTATCAGCCAGCCAAAGGGCTTTTGGGTAATCAGCTTGTTGAAAGAATAATTTACTGGCAATGATAAGCTCGTTTACCGCAGCATCTCGTGGCAAAGTTTGCGCAAGCTCAACTCTTTGCTTAGCAGTTAATGCGGCAGAGTCAGTAACGATTTCTTCGATGTCTGTCGCCACTTTACTGGCAATCGCTTTAATTGGCGTTTGCTTAGTGCTACAGCTTGCAAGGAGTGAAAGCAATAAAATAGGGAAAATATGAGATTTTATTTTTTGAAAAAGCATTGGTAAATAATCTAATTTTGTTGGCACTATTCTTACAAGTAAGGACGCTGTTTTTACCACAGTAAAGAAATCCGTGCATATTGCTATCAGTATGGGGTTATAATAAACGTCAACGAAGTTAGTCTCAACTAATAACACCAATATACGCCAATATACGGCAAATTAAGTGAAGTAAATTTACATGAGTGAAATAACCTTAAGTCCAGCCACCCTCTATATTGTTGCTACCCCAATAGGGAATTTAGGCGATATTAGCCAAAGAGCCATTGATGTCCTGACACAAGTTGATGTTATTGCTTGTGAAGATACGCGTCATACCGGCAAGCTATTGTCAGCTTTTTCTATCAAGAATAAGACCATGTCGCTGCATGATCATAATGAGCGACAACGACAAGAGCAAGTTGCCAGCTTGCTGCAAGATGGTAAAACGGTAGCATTGGTTTCAGATGCAGGAACACCGCTAATTAGTGATCCTGGCTTTCATCTTGTAAGACATTGCCGAACTCTTGGTTTAAACGTTTCGCCTATCCCCGGTGCATGTGCCGCCATTTCAGCTTTATCAGTTGCGGGTTTACCTACCGATAGATTTAGTTTTGAGGGCTTTCTCCCTTCAAAATCAGGCGCTCGACAAGCAACGCTTACGGCGCTAGCTGATGAAACCCGTACTATGGTTTTTTATGATGCACCACGTCGTGCAATAGACACTGTACAAGATATTGTCGCTACACTCGGTGGTGAACGATATATGGTTATTGCAAGAGAGTTAACTAAAACCTTTGAAACAATTCACAGTGATACTGCTGAAAATTTTCTGGCTTGGCTGGGACAAGATGCTAATCAGTTAAAAGGTGAAATGGTATTGATTATTGAAGGCTATAAACCAGCTGAAAATGAAATATCAAAAGAGGTAATCAACACCCTTAAATTATTATTGGCAGAAATGAAACCGAAAAAAGCCTGCGCTATTGCCGCTGAAATTTATGGTGTGAAGAAAAATGCTCTTTATGAAGTTGCACTTGGACTTAAATAACGTTTCCGTTAGTTTGATTATACAAAGAGCATAGACATTTTCACTAAATAGGGTAAAATGCGCGCCGAGTTGACCAGACAATCGCTGCTTTATCGTTGTATTTCAAATTTCGGTTTGATGTAGACAGATAAGGGGGAGGAAAGTCCGGGCTCCAATGAGCAGGGTGCCAGGTAACGCCTGGGCGGCGTGAGCCGACGACAAGTGCAGCAGAGAGAAGACCGCCGATGACCGACTTATTTATAAGTAATGGAACAGGTAAGGCTGAAAGGGTGCGGTAAGAGCGCACCGGATTACTGGTAACAGTAATTGCAGGGTAAACTCCACCTGGAGCAAGACCAAATAGGGTTTCATGATTATTGAGGCGTAAGCTTTTAATAATATAAGCGTGGCTCGCGTGGAAACCGGGTAGGTTGCTTGAGCTATAGAGCGATTTATAGCCTAGACGAATGATTGTCACTTAACTCCACTTCGGTGAAGAGAAGATACAAAACCCGGCTTATGTGGTCAACTCGACTTATTCCAAAGAAAAGCCTCTACAGCAATGTAGAGGCTTTTTTGTGTGGGATCATTTTTATGATCGTACTCCCACCTTTGTATTATTTGTACTTTGATATTATTTTTTCGATTATGCCCTCGGTGTACATTAATTTTAGCTCTTGGCGTAACTTATTCATCTTAGTTTCAGGTACCTTAGTGTTGCAGGCAAGTGCACGCAAAGTTGAGAAGTAAACTAATTGTTCTTTCATGTTGGTAATTTCATGCTTATTCGCTAAATAGGTAGCAGATAGGGTATCGGCAGCCCAAATATCTATTCTTTTCTTCATAAGCTTCAGAATATTTGGTGCATCCCTTGGAGTTGTGTGAACGTTATAACCCCAACTAGTGAGATATTCAGCAATAGCACTTCCGTTATAAGTACCAATGACTAGCTCTTTAGCATCATCAATTGTTACTAGTTTATGCGGTGAATCTTTTCGTGTATAGAAGCCTGTTTGAGTGATCAGGATAGGACTTATCCAGTGAAAGGTTGCTTCTCGCTCCTGATTTCGCTGCATAGGAAAAATGCATGTATTCTCATTACTCAAGGTCATGTGAATAGCACGTTTCCATGGCACAATAATTATTTCGTAATTAAAGCCTGAGCGGGTAAAAAGTTGAGAGACTATTTCAATACTTGCGCCGGTTCCATTACTTTCGCCTCTAATGCTATAGGGGGGCAATTCCTCAGTTAACAGCGTAAATGATGTTGCTGCTGTTGATGTAGCTGTAGAAATAGCAGACGCCAACATGCTCACAAAAAATATAATTAACGTTATAAAGCGATTTTTCATTATCTTTGTCCCTCATTCCCAGACCTTAAGCGAAGCTTCGTATGGCAGAGTTATCCCTTGTGGCTTTTCATTTGCCAATTTTGCTTTTGGCGCACCGGGTTGAGTTAACCAGTACAACTCTTCTTTTTGAGGATTCATTTTAGGTGCGCAGCGTTTTTGTCCTTTTTCTTCAAGCTTTATTAGGCGATTATCCATTGCTAAAGCCATTTTATTCATTGCTTCTTGAGGGGGGATTTTGTCATTCACTGCAAGTGTTATATTCTTCCACCACAAATCCGATAAGCCTGGGTAGTCAGGCACATTGACTCCAGTTGGAGTCCAAGCAACTCTGGCTTTACTTCGATAGAATTCGATTAACCCGCCATATTTATGAGCTACCTTTGTCATTTTATCGGACATAATGTCTGAATTTCGAATAGGCGTTAGGCCTACTAAGGTTTTTTGTAGAGATACCGTCTTGGATGTCACAAATTGTGCGTACAACCACGCTGCTTTTCTATTTTTTAGTGGTGTTGAGGTCATAAAAGTCCAAGCACCAGTATCTTGGTAGCCTAGCTTCATTCCTTTTTCCCAATAAGGGCCTTTAGGGGAAGGTGCCATGCGCCACTTTGGTAAACCATTGCTGTTGGTAACTGGCAGTTTTGGATCTGTCAAAGCCGCTGTAAATGCGGTATACCAAAATATTTGCTGAGCAATATTACCTTGACCGGGTATTTCACCTGCTTGGCTAAAATTCATATCCTTAGCCTCTGGGGGAGCAAATTTATTCAACCACTCTGTAAATTTAGTAATAGCATAAACGGCTGCCGGTCCATTAACTGCACCGCCACGGCTGACACTAGTACCAACGGGATGGCAATCTTTTACACGAATGCCCCATTCATCTACGGGAAGTCCATTAGGAATACCTTTGTCGCCTGCGCCTGCCATCGATAACCACGCATCAGAAAACCGCCATCCTAGTGAGGGGTGTTTTTTTCCATAATCCATATGCCCATATACTTTTTTGCCATCAATAGTTTTTACGTGAATGGTAAAAAATTCAGCTATATCTTCGTATGCGCTCCAGTTTTGAGGAACACCTAATTCATAACCATAAAGCTTTTTAAAGTTTGCTTGAAAGTCCGAACGCTCAAACCAGTCGGCGCGATACCAGTAGAGGTTTGCAAATTGTTGGTCTGGTAGTTGGTACAGTTTGCCATCGGGTCCCGTGGTAAAACTAAGCCCAATGAAATCTTTAAGATCTAAAGTTGGCAGCGTTACATCTTGTCCTTCACCAGCCATAAAGTCCGTTAACGCAACCACTTTTCCGCTGCGATAATGGGTACCAATAAAGTCACTATCGTTAATGTAAGCATCATAAATGCTGTAATCTAACTCGGTTTGAGTAGCAATTTTTTGCACCACATCATCTTCACCTGTGATCTCATGAACTAGTTTGATTCCGGTGATTTCTTGGAAAGCTTTTGCTAACACTTTTGCTTCATAGACATGTGTGTCGATGCGCTCTGAGACAACACGTATTGTCATGCCTTTATAGGGTTTGGCAGCATTAACGAACCACTGCATTTCTTTTACCTGTTGAGCTTTAGTCAGTGTACTTTCTTTAAACTCACTGTTAAGCCATTTTTCAGCGGCAAGCATGTCTGCCTTAGAGGCTATACTCAGAAGATTTACGCATAGGAAAAGAGTTAGCACTGAAAGTCTGCTAAGACCACTCGCTATGTACGTTCGCTTATCTTGGGAAATCAAAGCCTATCCTTATCATTCACTCAGTTTTCCTACATGACCGAAGATAGAATGATCTTAATTGTCCAACACTGGTATGTTGGGTTAGTTTTAATTTAATAGTTTTAAGTTTAGTTGAGAATTAAAATCAAGCAGTGCTTTGTTGATTTAACGTTTTTATATTTTCGACAATAGCTGATTCACTTCTCGAATTCATCTTGAGTAAACTACAATCAGAGTAATTCACGGCTTTAACTCACTACTTTAAGTCATTGTTATTTTATTTAATGAGGTCACAAGGAATTAATTATGATTCTAGCCATAGATCAAGGTACTACGGGTACAACAATTAGAATTAACAATGCTCAAGGTCAAGAGGTAGGTGCTGCTTATAATGAGTTCCAGCAATTTTACCCTAAACCAACTTGGGTTGAGCATGATCCGTTAGAAATATGGCAAGTGACCCAAGATAGTATTTTACAAGCGCTAGATTCAGCTAAATTAGCTGCTGCAGATGTTGCCTGTATAGGTATTACCAATCAAAGAGAAACAACTGTTGTTTGGCATAAAAAAACAGGAGAGCCATTATATAATGCCATTGTGTGGCAATGCCGGCGCTCAGCTGAGCTTTGCCAACAGATCAAGAAATTAGATAAAGAAGACTGGCTTCATCAAAAAACAGGCTTACTACTTGATGCGTATTTTAGTGCCACTAAGTTGCAATGGTTATTTAATGAAAAACCTGAATTACGAGCTTTGGCAGAAAAGGGCGAGCTTGCTTTTGGCACTATAGATTCTTGGTTGATGTGGAAATTAAGCGGCGGTAAAGCACATTGTACCGATCATACCAATGCTTCACGTACCATGCTTTATAATATTCACCAACAACAATGGGACGATGAGTTACTTACATTCTTCGATATTCCTAAATCAATACTGCCAACAATTAAAAACTCTGCGGGCTTATTTTGTCAAAGTGCTGAAGAAGGCTTTCTCGGCAGGAATATTCCAATTACTGGAGTTGCTGGCGATCAGCAATCAGCTTTATTTGCCCAGCAATGTACTCAAGCAGGTATGATCAAAAACACCTATGGCACGGGCTGTTTTATGTTGATGTATACCGGACAAACCCCTTGTCTTTCTAATAATGGTTTGTTGACAACCATTGCCTGTGACAAAGATGGTAAACCTGCTTATGCACTTGAAGGGGCTGTTTTTATTGCCGGTGCTGCGGTGCAATGGTTAAGGGATCAGCTACAAATTATCGAAAGCGCAAGCGATACTGAAGCACTAGCCCTAAGTGTTAGCGACAATAATGGCGTGTATTTTGTGCCGGCTTTTAATGGACTTGGCGCACCGCATTGGGATATGAAAGCAACAGGCTTGATCACTGGCTTAACTCAAGGCTGTTCAAAAGCACATATAGCGCGAGCAACTTTAGAAGCTATCGCCTTTCAAAGCCATGATTTAATACAGCTAATGCAGCAAGAGAGTTCAACAGATATTAGACAATTAAAAGTTGATGGCGGCGCTTGTGCCAATAACTTTTTGATGCAATTTCAAGCTGATTTATTGGATGGTGTTATTGAGCGTCCAGCTAATATTGAATCAACAGTTCTTGGTGCTACGATATTAGCAGCAATTGGACATAAAATTTGGAACTCAGACACAGTACCGGAAGTTTTGTACGGGAAAGTAGATTGTTTTACGGGACAGTTGCAGGCTTTGAGTTGTAATAAGCTGATCGAAGGTTGGCGTGACGCTTTAAGGCAATGTCTTAATAAACGTTAAATCA
>PJEL010003437.1_pt1 | contig 13554 bp, 13 predicted proteins | sample 1853271 | NCBI WGS metagenome assembly PJEL01 (sample SAMN08108733, study PRJNA415343) | Invertebrate metagenome, whole genome shotgun sequencing project. | host: Globobulimina | place: Sweden: Gullmar Fjord | collected 2015-08 | reverse complement strand
GCGCTTACAGATCGCTTTGACAGCTATGATTTCATTCAGGATCTCGGAGATCTGAGCTTGAATATATCGGGTTGCATCAATGCCTGTGGCCATCACCATGTCGCAAATATTGGGATTTTGGGCGTCAACAAAAAAGGCGTTGAAGTTTACCAACTCACCCTTGGTGGCAGTGCACGTGAAGATGCGTCTATTGGCAAAATTATAGGGCCTGCATTTATGGCGGATGAGATTGTAAATGCCGTTAGTACCGTCCTTGATGTTTATCTGGAGAGTAGAGAAAGCGCGGAGGAAACCTTTTTGACAACCTACCGTCGCTTGGGCCCTGTTCCTTTTAAGGAGAAGCTCTATGGGTAATTTTATCAAGAACCGCAAAGTAGCAGATGACACTTTTACGCCCTACACCGGGTTAGAGGATGTGGATAACTTACCTTCGGGCGATATCTATGTTCCGTTTGAAGAATGGAAATCCAAACGAGAGGAACTGCTCAAACGCAATGGTCGATTGGGCGTTATTCTGACGAACACTGATGATTTATCTGAACTCACAGCAGACTTGGATCGACTTGATCTGATTGTTCTGGAATTTCCCAAGATGGCTGACGGTAGAGCCTTTACACAGGCTCGGCTTCTACGGGACCGCTTTGGTTTTAAAAATGAAATCAGGGCAACGGGTGATGTTCAACAGGATCAAGTTTTCTATATGCAGCGCTGCGGTTTTGATGCTTTTGAAATTCGCGATGATCAAAATCTTGAGACTGTCCTGAAAGCATTTGATGAAATGACAGTAACCTATCAACCGGCCGCAGATGAGGAGTTTCCCATCTGGCGACGATAATTCTCTCCCAGAATGTGAGATATTCTCTCCCAAACACGGATATCTCACTAAAAAGCACCTGGATTGCCCCCGCTCCCAGGTGCTTTTTTTTGGATATTCTAAAGTGTTTTTTTGATTGTTGGCCAATGACCATTCGCTGCGTCAATATATTCTGGAATCTTCTTTTCCCACAAAGACTGTACATTTTTTGAATAGTTTAAATAGAGCTTCCCACTCATGATCGTCCATGCTTCTGGATCGATACTCGCCGTATATCCTTGAGAAACCGCATAGGCACAATATCCACCATATTGAGGTGCAAATTTTTCCGGGTTTTCTCTAAAGGCATCTCGATTAGCTTTTGATGAGAAATGCCAATTCACACCCCGCCATTTATGCTCGAGATCGCTATTTCCCTCAATTGCCTTGCCTGCATTGAAGTAAGATACGACATCATATCCTTCAGCAGCAGTACCAAGGAAGCTGCTTTGAAAAGGTCCTGGCTCTTCGGCTGCGAATACAGCAAGCGATTGAAAAGAACTAAACATAAAAAATGAAACGACAAGATATTTCACAATGCGCATCATAAGTTGAATTCTCCTGATATGAATTGTCTATTCATTCAATATAAGAGATTTCCAGGAAAAAGCTTTTAACAGCTGCGTGATCAATTTGTGAAGGCTAGACCCTCCGGCCCCGAATGACGAAGGGTAAAATTACACCTGCAACAAACCCACCCAGATGAGCCGCCCAGGATATTGTTGCCCCCTCGCCTGCGAGCATACCACCAAAAGGCGTCAGACCGATCACCAGATTAAGTCCCATCATCACACCTGCAAATGCCAAAACTTTCCGCATACCAAACTTTGGCAACATCAACCAAGCCGTGATCCCCATCATTCCGAAAACCGAACCGGATGCCCCATATAAAACCGCATCCAGATTTGAGGAAGACACCACATACTCGGACAAGGCCCCTACCCATCCACAGATGAAAAACATCAGGAGGAAACGAGAGATGCCGTAAGCTCTCTCCACCATTGTGCCAAATGCAAGCAACATAAAAGCATTGATGAGGAGATGCATAAAATCGTGATGCAGAAACAGGTGCCCGAATAATGAAAAAACAATAGAGGTAATGCCAAGTCCAGTAGGCTGATCCACTACCGCCCTAAATTCCCCGACATGAAACGCCAACGCCGAATACACCCATTGAACCGTATCTGCACTGGCAACAGTTAAAAGGATATGCACAGCGATGAGCGAGGCAACAAGATACATTGTCGCTGGCGGTGCATTGAAGGCTGGTTCGGCTTGATTACTCAATGAATTCTCTCTTACTATTTTGATGACATGGCGAAGAATATATTCTTGCAGTAATTTCAATGTAAGAGGCAGAATAAAATTTGTACTGCTTTATTTTTATAGTTTACAAATTTAGTTCACCCTGAATCAATTCCGTATCCTCTCCCAATTCCGGCGCATCTGCTTTACCTTCCCTCAGCAAAGGTAATATCGGCAGTCTGATATCGCCTACGCCAGCCTGATACACTTTCTGAAGCATAATGCCAGCTTCTACATTCTCGTCGTCGAGTACTTCTTGAATAGAGTTTATTTTGTTCACAATGATACCGGCGTCGCTCAGTATTTTCACCCAATATTCAGAAGTTTCCTGAATGAAAATTTCCTGAATCAGCATCCTCAATGATTGGGCATTTTCCGCCCTGGTCACAAAATTTTCATATCGCGGATCATTAAATAATTCTTCTATACTCAGGGTTTTCAGCAACCTTTTGTAATGCTCCTCGGTCGCCAATGCAAAAGCTACATTTCCATCAATACATTCATAAATGCCGCTTGGAACGTTGAGCTTCGCCACCGTATCGCCTTCTACATATTGCTCGAAAAGTTTGGCTTTCTGGAGTTCGAGCGCGCTGGTCACGAGATTTACATCCAAATATTGGGGCTCACCTGTTCTTTGGCGTTCAAAAAGAGCCATGCTGACAGACTGAAAAGCATATAGGCCTGTGGTGATGTCGACGATTGGAAGGTCAAATTTATGAGGCAAACCATCCAGCCCAACATTTCCGTCTACCAATCCAGAAAATGCCTGTGCGACACCATCGGTGCAGGGTCGAGTAGCATAGGGCCCTTTTTGCCCAAATCCACTGACGGACAGATAGATCAGCTTCGGATTCTTTTTACACAGCATTTCAAAATCAATAGCAATTTTCTTGGCAACTCCTGGGCGAGAACTTTCCATAAAGATATCAGCTTCGGAGACCAGTGAATAAAGGATCTCAAGATCTTCTGGATTTTTGAGATCCAAAATGACACTTTCCTTACCTCGATTATAGACAACGGAATAAGCGGACAAAGTACCGTAACTTTTGCCAACAGCTCGTCCCCAATCTCCTTGGGGAGGTTCTATTTTGATTACTCTTGCGCCATATCCCGCAAGCATGGCCCCGCAATAAGGTCCCGCAATTCCCTGACTTGCATCAATTACCAGAATGCTGGAAAGGGGTCCGTCGTGATTTTTGTTTTTTTTATTCAATGCCATTGGATATTCCCAATATTGTCGTCACGTTATTATTAACGGCAACAATACATAATGGGTTGGCATGAATTCTTATTCTTTATCCTTAGCCAACCGGATAGCATTTTGGGGAAACTGAGCTTCCAACCTTATGTTGCCAGACTCTGTATACAAAGTCTGGCAAACACTAACATAATTTTGATGCTAATCTATAGATACTAGATTTGAACGGTACCTCTACTTCACTTTGCTGCGAAAATCCGGTTTGCGCTTTTCATTGAAAGCCTGCACGCCTTCCCTAGATTCTTCTGTATCATAATAAAGCTTCAATGCTTCCATTCCCATCGCTGATATGGCCCTTATATTCTCGGTATCCAAATTAAAGGAACGCTTGGCGAGGGAGATAGCTGTTGGGCTTTTCTCCATAATTTCATCGCACCATTTCTGTACTTCAGCATCCAATTGATCGTGGGGAACCACTTTATTGACGAGACCCATTTTTTCGGCTTCATCCGCAGGATACCGACGGCACATATACCACATTTCGCGGGCTTTTTTCTCGCCAATCACCCGGGCAAGATAGGCTGTTCCAAACCCTGGATCTACGGATCCTACTTTTGGCCCTACCTGACCAAATTGAGCTTTCTCTGAGGCAATTGTAAAATCACAAAGGGTCGCGAGCACGTTTCCGCCGCCAATTGCGAAGCCTTGAACCCGCGCGATAACCGGTTTTGGAACGTCCCTTATCAGGCTTTGCAACTCATCAATTGGAAGGCCGATTGTTCCCCGGCCATCATATTGCCCATCATGAGCAGATTGATCACCGCCCGTACAAAAGGCTTTTTCCCCGGCCCCAGTAAGGACAATCACACCAATATTCTTGTCCCAAGCAGCCTTATTAAATGCAGCAATCAGTTCTTCAACAGTTTGTCCGCGAAAAGCATTATATTTATCTTCGCGGTTAATGGTGATCCAAGCGGCCCCATTTTTTTCTTCGTACAAAATATCTTCATAAGACATATTATTTTCCTTTTATCCTGCCATTGTGAGACCGCCAGAAATACTGATAACCTGGCCGGTCATATAATCCGCTTCGTCACTCGCCATGAAGGCAACAATTCCACTGAAATCCTCCGGCTCTCCAAATCGTTTGAACGGTATTGCTCGCCGTAATGCTTCATAAATTTTTTCCCCCATCTCCCCTTCTCCAACAAAATCGTTAAAGATCGCTGTGTTAGCGGGGCCGGGACAAATAACATTTACATTGATATTCTTTCTCGCAAGCTCTCTCGCCAAAGTTTTGGAAAACGAAATCAACCCACCTTTGCAAGCGGAATAAACGCCCTCTCCTGATGAGCCTACTCTGGCAGCATCGGATGCGATTGTTATGATTTTTCCGTAACCACGTTCCGACATACCGGTTGCGACTGCATGGGTCATGTGTAATGGCCCCCATAGATTGATGGCGACAATTTTCTCCCATAGTGCTTTGTCAGTTTCGAGAAAATTACCCACTTTGTCCCAACCGGCATTATTCACAAGTATTTCGGTTGGACCAACTGAATGCTCAAATGCCTTCACAGCTTCCTTGACCGCATCAAAATCGGATATATCAACTTCATAAGCTGTCGCCTGATTGCCAATTTTTTCCGCGGTTTCCTGAGCAGACTTTAAATTGAGATCAAACACACCAACATTGCATCCTTCTTCCGCTAGTCTTTCGCACATCGCTGTTCCAAGGCCGCCGCCGCCGCCGGTGACAATCGCTTTTTTTCCTGTTAATCCCTTCACTGGTTTTCTCCCAATTTCTGCCGGGCTATTATCATTTTCATTATTTGCGCCGTGCCATCACCGATTTGCAATCCCAGCAAATCTCTCAGCCTTTGTTCATACGGATAATCCTGAGAATACCCACTATGGCCATGCATAAGAAGGCACTGATGAACGATTTCAAAAGCAAGCTTAGGGGCCCACCATTTACACATAGCCGCTTCTTTAGTATGTGGCTTCCCCTGATCCTTTAGCCAAAGTGTTTTGTGGCATAAAAGTTTTGCCGCCTCCAATTGGGTTTCTGCCTCTGCCAATGGAAAGGTCACGCCTTGATTAACCGCAATTGGTTTTCCAAAGGCCTCTCGTTCCTGAATATATTTCCAGGTTTCGTTCAAGGATACTTCTGCAACCGCCAAACATTGAAGACCGATAAGCGCACGGCTGAAATCAAATCCTTCCATAACTTGCGAAAATGCTTTGTTTTCTTCGCCCAATTGATGGGTATCAGGAACAAATACGTCATCAAAAAAGATAGATCCTCGCCCTATACATCGCTGCCCCATATCTTCAAATCGCGAAGTTGAAATACCCGTCCAGTCCATCTCTACAAGAAATGCACTCACCCCTTTGGCTCGGCTCTCTTTATCGCCAGTACGGGCAAATACCACCATGATATCTGCTTGATCTGCCATGGAAATAGAGGTTTTTTCTCCGCGAAGCTTATATCCCCCGTCGACTTTGATTGCCTTCAATTGCAAATTTGCGGCATCGGAACCACCGCCGGGTTCTGTTAAGGCAACTCCAAGGATCGCATCACCAGAACAAATTTTCGGGATCCATTCCTCTGCAATTTTTTTGTTGGCGTAGCGTTCCAGAATTTGTGAATTGAGGGAGCCCAGCAATTGAACATAAGCAACATTGAAATCACTTTTTGCAATGGCCTCCATGATCAAGCCGCTGGTCAGGTAGTTGATACCAGATCCACCAAACTTCTCTGGCTGCTCTGGCGCAATAAAGCCCAGCACGCCCATTTCACGGCAAAGCTCCAACGGAAATTTTCCGGAACGATCCCGAGACAAATACCCTTCACCTAAACGATCTTTTGCAAATTGTCTGGCTGTTTCAACGATCACGGCCTGTTCTTCGCTTAATGAAAAATCCACGAGCGTTATTCCTCCCGTTATTTATTTTCTAAGTTTTGTTCGAATTTAAATTTATGTCAATATATTGATTGAAATTTATAATTCTACGACTAATAATAAGAGTTATGATCGATAATTTAAGCAATAGATTGTTCTTTAAACTGTATCAAACCGCCAACACTCTTACCAAGGTGGGTACAAGGGCACTCGATGCCGAACAGATTACCACGCAACAGTGGTCAATACTGGGTGCCCTTTCCAGAACCAATGCTACGGACGGGATGAAAGTTTCTGAACTTTGCGAATATCTGATGGTATCTCGGCAAAACATGACCGGCCTTTTAAGCCGGCTGGAAGAACGCAAGGTTGTTTGCAGACTTACCGACCTGCAAGACCAACGCTCCCGCAGAATTCAGCTTACAGATAAAGGAAGAGAATTGTGGCAACGAATTACGCCGCTGATCAATAACTTTTACGAAGAAGCACTGACAGAGCTATCCTTTGATGATCGCGTATCCTGTGTTCACTATTTGAATAAATTACTGGATACAATGAAAGCAATAGATGACAGGCAAAATAATCTATGAGACTTCATTGAAGTCAGGATGTTTCATTCTCCAGGACGATGTCAGTCGCATTTTTTAATTCGGCCTCTTGGTCCAATGCATCAAGCAGCGCTTTTCTGACGCCAAGCAAATTATCCATAAGAAGTTGCGCCGCCTTATCATCCAATCCGGCAAAGGCGGCTTGATTAACTTCAATCCCACACGCCGTCATGACACGCCCGATGGGCCTTGCGGCCTCCTTTAAAACAACGCGTTTTATCCGCCGATCTTCCACATCAACAATTCGGTCGACCAAACCTCGCGCCTCAAGTCGCTCGACAAGCCCGCCAACAGTAACAGTGCCGACATCCATTCGCCGGGCGATTTCTTTTTGCGGTAAATTGTCTTCAACAAATAACTGGGCCAGCACCCACGCTTGCGATGTAGTTAGCCCATGGGGTGCCAGCATTCGATCAAACAAACGCGCCCGAAAGCGAGCGATATCACTAAATACAAATCCGGCCCTATGATCTTTAAAGTCCATTTATCAACAATCGATTTCAGTGCAAGAGAGCCTGCTTTTACATTATTTTAAGCGCTAATGTCACAATTTTATGGGAACTAGATGCGACATTCTCGACAATAATAAGCTTGCGTATTAATTTAAGAAAGGGTAATTTTTAAATCGGTTCCAAGGGGAGAATTTGCCAGATCAAGAATGAAAAAGAATGGCGGAACACTCTCGTGAAAATACTGCCACTGACTAAGTGTCATTGGAAACCGGATTAAAAGAAAAACCGATGTGTTTAAAACTAGTGAACAACAAAACTATCCCGATAAAACGAAGATGGAAGTTCACGAAGAACAATGCCAGATAAGGAGGCAAAAGTGGAAGTAGGAATATTAGCCTACGGCGGATACATTCCCAATCGCCGATTACAACGAAGCGAAATTTTTAAGGCCCATGCTTGGCTAAATCCGGGTTTAAAGGGTTTATCAAAAGGCGAACGGTCCACAGCAAACTGGGATGAAGATAGTGTGACAATGGCTGTAGAGGCCGCTCGCGACTGCATGTCAGCCCATGATCGCAATGATTTATCTGCCGTCTACCTGGCCTCAACAACCTTCCCATTTCAGGATCGTCAAAATGCAGGCATTTTGGCCGATGCTCTCAATCTGAAAAGCAATATTCAGACTCTTGATTTCGCTTCCTCTCAGCGCGCCGGTAGTGCCGCTCTTAGTGTTGCGCTTCAAGTATGCTCGGGCAGCGATCAACCGGTATTGGTAACAGCTTCAGAAAAACGCCACACCAAAGCTGCCAGCACCCTTGAATTCACTTCAGGTGATGGAGCCGCGGCTCTGATGGTCGGCAAGGGCAATATTGTGGCCAAATTCCTCGGAAGCCATACCGAAGCTGTCGATTTTGTCGATCATTTCCGCGGCGAGGATGCCGCTTTTGATTATTCCTGGGAAGAGCGTTGGGTGCGCGATGAAGGGTATATGAAAATTGTCCCAACTGCGATCGAGGCACTCTTCGAAAAAACCGGCGTATCTGCGTCCGACATAACAACCTTTTGCTTTCCTGTCGCGGCGCGCAATGTTGCTGCGGGACTTGGAAAAAAACTTGGCTTTTCCGAAAGCTCAATCGCTGACAATCTGCAAGCCAATTGCGGGGAGACGGGGTCTGCGCATTCTATGGTGATGCTGGTCAATGCGCTTGAGCAAGCCGCACCTGGGGATAAAATTCTTGTCGCCAGCTTCGGACAAGGGTGCGATGCGCTTCTCTTTGAAGTGACTGACGCCATTAAATCGCTTCCGAAACGAAATGGCATTACGGGTTCACTGGCCCGGCGCAAGGCTGAAACCAACTACAATCGTTACCTAGCGCATAATAAGCTTGTGACAATGGAGCTTGGTATTCGAGCCGAGGTTGACAAAAATACAGGGCTAACAACTCTCTACCGCAATCGCAAAATGTCTCAGCGCATGGTTGGCGGCAAATGCACGAAATGCGGAACAGCACAATTCCCAAAAAGCAAAATGTGCGTGAATGAGGAATGCGGCGAAGTGGGCACGCAAGAAGATTATCCTTTTGCAGAACGCGTCGCTTCCATGAATTCCTATACGGCTGACCGCCTCACCTTCTCCCCTGATCCACCAGCGTATTACGGCATGATCCAATTTGCCGAAGGTGGCCGACTAATGAGTGATTTTACGGACATTGATCCGGACGAAGAACTGACGGTTGGTATGAAAATGCGGATGGTCTTCCGTATCAAGGACTATGACGACAAACGCGGTTTCCGTCGATATTTTTGGAAAGCAACCCCAATTAGCAGCACAACAGCAAAGGGAGAATAACCATGGCAACAGGGATCAAAGATAAAGTAGCAATTCTTGGAATGGGCTGTTCGTCGTTTGGAGAACGGTGGAATGACAATGCTGAGGACTTGATTATTGAAGCATTTGTCGAAGCAATAGAAGATGCCGGTATCGATAAAAGCCGCATTGATGCGGCCTGGTTTGGCACAGGCATTGAAGAGCAACATGTTGGTAAATCCGCAGTCCCTCTTTCAATGGCACTTCGCTTACCCAACATCCCGGTCACCCGTGTGGAAAATTACTGCGCGAGTGGTTCTGAAGCCTTTCGCGGCGCGGTTTATGCCGTGGCCTCAGGTGCCTGTGACATAGCGATGGCTGTAGGTGTTGAAAAACTGAAAGACACAGGTTACGGCGGCCTGCCTCAACGTGGGCGCGGATCTGTCAATGACCTTTTCTGGGCGAATGCCTCTGCACCGGGTTCATTTGCGCAGCTTGCAACAGCATACTCCGCGAAACACAATGTGGATGCAAAAGATCTAAAAAGGGCTATGGCACACATTTCCATCAAAAGCCATGACAACGGATCCCGCAATCCCAAAGCTCATCTTCGCAACAAGATCAACGAAGATAAAGTAATGAACGCCCCTATGATCGCCGAACCACTTGGCTTATTCGATTGTTGCGGTGTGAGTGATGGATCTGCGGTGGCTATTGTGACTACGCCGGAAATCGCCAAATCATTAGGCAAGAAAGATCTGGTTACAGTAAAAGCCATGCAGCTTGCCGCATCAAACGGGCGCGAAGCCCAGCACAACTCCTGGGACGGCAGCCACTTTGTCACCACACGTGCGGCAGCAAAACGCGCCTATAAAGAAGCCGGTATTACAAATCCACGGGATCAAATCAGCTTGTTTGAGGTGCATGATTGCTTCTCCATCACCGAACTCGTCACCATGGAAGATCTGTTCATTTCTGAAGAAGGACGTGCCGTCCACGATATCATGGATGGTTTTTTTGATGCTGACGGTAAAATACCTTGTCAGATAGACGGCGGCCTGAAATGTTTTGGGCATCCTATCGGCGCTTCAGGCCTTCGCATGATATACGAAATGTATCTGCAGATGAATGGCCAGGCGGGAGAGCGACAGCGAAGTGAAGAGCCTGTCTTTGGCATGACACATAATTTAGGAGGGTTCCCGCATCAAAATGTATGCTCTCTCACAATTGTCGGAAAAGAAGGCGCTTAAGGCATCCGACGAGAGTGACAACCGGGCAGGAAGTTCCGCTTCCTGCCTTTTTTGGTCCGACAAATACTAGGCCGTTTCAGCGACAACAAGGCCAAGTTCCTCAATCATTGCATTTCGCATGATGAATTTTTGCGGCTTGCCCGTTACGGTCATAGGCAACTCTTCTTTAAAACGCACAAATTTGGGTATTTTGTAGTGGGCAATTTGCCCTTTGCAAAATTCCTTTATCTCATCTTCTGAACTGCTTTCACCAGGCTGCAAAACTATCCAGGCACAGGTTTCCTCACCCAGTCGTTCACTGGGTATCCCAAACACCTGCACCTCTTGAACCTTCTCGTTCCTATAGAGAAACTCCTCCACCTCACGCGGGTAAATATTTTCCCCACCTCGAATAATCATGTCTTTCACACGACCAACAATATTGCAGTATCCTTCAGCGTCGATAACCGCCAAATCACCGGTGCGCATCCAGCCACCGTCCACAATGGCCTCTTTCGTTCGCTCATCGTCCCCCCAATATCCTTGCATAACAGAATATCCACGGGTCCAAAGCTCCCCTTGCTCTCCAATGGGGCGGACTTCTCCCTCTTCATCTACGACCTTGACCTCAACATGAGGGTGTATGCGCCCGACCGTTGTAACCCGTCGTTCCAAACTATCGGTGACGCTGCTTTGAAATGAAACCGGACTGGTTTCCGTCATGCCGTAAGCGATTGTCACCTCTGACATATTCATTTCAGAAATCACCCGTTTCATGACTTCAATAGGACATGGGGCGCCCGCCATAATACCCGTTCGAAGAGATGAAAAATCGTAGCCACTAAATTTGGGTTCCTGCAACATCGCAACAAACATTGTAGGCACACCATAAAGGGCCGTGCATTTTTCTTTTGAAACGGTTTGCAATGTTGATGTGGGCTCAAAAGCCTCCCCAGGAAAAACCATCGCGGCCCCTTTCGTGATACAACCCAGTGTCCCCATTACCATCCCGAAACAATGATAAAGCGGAACTGGAATACACAATCGGTCCGCCTCAGTCATTTTGAGAGTTGCGGTTACAAAATTTGCATTATTCAAGATATTGGCATGGGTAAGTGTCGCACCCTTTGGCGACCCGGTCGTACCACTGGTGAACTGGATATTGATCGGATCATCTGCCGACAATGTCTCGGTGATTGCATCAAGGTGGCTTTTTTCAGCATCATTCCCCGATTTCAATACGTCATCAAAATTAAACATACCAGAAGTTTTTGCATCATCCATACGGATGACTATTTTGAGATGAGGAAATTTTTCTGATTCAAGATTACCAGCGCGACAAGTCTCTAGTTCCGGAGCAAGAGACTGTATCATCTCAATATAATTTGAAGATTTAAATTGAGCGGCTGTAACCAGCGCCCTACACGCAACTTTATTTAAGGCATATTCCAACTCAGACAGCCGATAAGCAGGATTAATATTGACCATAATCAGACCAATTCGAGCGGTTGCGAATTGAGTGAGGAGCCATTCCAGACGATTGGGTGACCAGATGCCAATCCGATCTCCTTTTTGCAAGCCCAAAGATAAAAGCCCTGCCGCTAATGTATCAACAGCCTCGGCGAGCTCGCGGTAAGTCAATCGCTGGCCCGTTTCCGCAAAGTAAGCCGCTTCATGATTAGGGTATTTTTCGGCAGTTGCGGAAAAAACCTGCGGGATCGTTAAATGAATAAGAGGCGCTGACTGATCACCCCGAACATGGGACTGATTATCATGTGGCACCAAGCCTTTATTGTTACCATCTGCACCAGGGTTTTCCAACATGTTCAACTGCTCACTCTTCAATTATTAAAAGAAAACACAGCAGGAAATAACACGAAATGGAGTTTTATTCCACAGACCTAATCTAGTTAGGAAACTCGGCAACAAAAAAGGGGCAAGCCGTAGCCTGCCCCTCAATCAAATTCTATCTAACAAAATTAGAAGGAAAGAGCTGTACCTACGAAGAAGATGGTTGCATCTTCGCCTGTATCTGCAGATACGAGATCGTCTTCAGCCTGCCAGTGCTGGATACCACCGAAAGCTGTGATGCCAGGGCCGAGGATGTAAGAACCACCAACGAGGAAGCCATGCTGCTCGCCATCACCAGACGCATCATCAAGTGCAAGACCGGCATACTGCAGACCAATTGTCCATGGTCCCTGACCGTATTTAACGCCTGCGCTCCAGTAATGCTCGTCGGCATCACTTACGCCAGAAACATCCTGAGAGAATTTGTAAGCAGCACCTACAGTGAAGCCAGAGAAACCGATTTGTGTACCAACAGTGATTTCATCTGAATCTTCAAGAGAAGCTGAACGTGTAACCACTTCATAACCAGCAGAAGCTTTCACAGAAACTTCATTGAAGTTACCGATGTAGTTGGCACCGATTGAGTAACCTTCGTCCGCAGTTCCTTCATCAGCAATTGCAGAGTAAACTTTACCTCCTGCTGTTTCGCCATCTGAATCAGGTGTATACGATGCACCGAGCTGGAAGCCAGAGAAGCGAGGTGTGAAGTAAGTGATTTTATCAGCATCACTGATACGTGTTGTATAAGTGGAAACAGTTGCCATACCAGATGCTTCAGCATTTGGTGAGTCCAAACCCCAAGCTGGAACTGGCGATGGTGAATCGTAATGCATCAGATAAGATGCAGAGTTTTCTGACCCCATAACAACACGGCCGAAGGAGCCTTGAACATACATGAATGTTTCGTCAACCTGATCTGTAGACTGACGAGCTTCAAGCTGAATGTTCACACCAAACGTAAGACCATTGTCCAGAGTTGTGCTGCCTGTGAAGTGGATTTCACCTTCGTGACGAATATCAGTTGGAAGCTGATCGCCAGCATCGTAGCTAGCGGCAACAAATGAAGTTTGCAAATAACCAGAAACGCCAAGTTTAATTGGCTGTACTTCTTTTTTCTCTGCAGCAGATGCAACACCAGCTGTCAAAGCTGTTGCCGCGACAAGGGCGGTTGTGCCCAAAATTAGATTTTTCATTTCTATCTCCCCCTCGCAAATACACGCAAGGGACTTTACTAGTTTGAGGGAAGGCACTAGGGCCCGGCACGATCTGACGTGAATCAAATCATGATGTTCTTTTACCGCTGAATTCCCACTCCTTTGAAGTGACGATGATCACATTCAACTTC
>PJEL010003436.1_pt1 | contig 13555 bp, 8 predicted proteins | sample 1853271 | NCBI WGS metagenome assembly PJEL01 (sample SAMN08108733, study PRJNA415343) | Invertebrate metagenome, whole genome shotgun sequencing project. | host: Globobulimina | place: Sweden: Gullmar Fjord | collected 2015-08 | reverse complement strand
TTGGGTAAATGTTAGTTATCTAATGGTTTTATGTCTTACTTTTAATGTTTAGCTATATTTTTTACCAATTGCATGTAATTGATAAACGAGTTGGGTTTGTAGTGGTCTAATGATCTTAGGTACTAAACTAGGTGGTAAATCGCTACTATTAATGCGGGCTCTTATGGTGAAGATCTTTTTCGTTTTTTAGATCATCCCAGGCTGTAAATCAGTTTCATGCATTACTCGTCACTGCGCCTGACTGAATTAAACGAGCTTGCTATGTCTCCTCGATTTTTTATGCAGTCAAACCTATTTATCATTTAAATCTACTTACGAAAAGTTTCTCTCATGCGAACTAAAGAAAGAGCTTCAACATTAATGGAACACTTTGGTGTGATCATGTGTAGCTGCGATATTGTTGGTTACAGCATGTGCTAATCTACAGAGGTTAGGCAAAGAGTTTGCATTTACCTAACCTCTTTGAAGTGAGTTCGTTACAAACTTCATCAGGAAAGACATCCTGACACCGATGACAGTAGTTTTGATAGAATGAGAAGGATCCTAAGACAAAACTATATGTAGCGAAGAGAAGCAGAGGGACTTTCGATAAGAGAAACACAAAGATTTTTGAAACGCTATATCGTTTGTAAATTTCCCTCCATTATATTGAAAGATTTTTCAGTTATGATGTAAGTATTGACATGGGATCGTCAATGCTCCCATGGAGAAGTTATTCATAAATTTGAAAATCGAGTGGACACAAGCTCAGCCGCTATTACCTGATGAGCTACTACAATCGGCAATAGCCTCCTCAAGCAAATGATGAGGCCTATAGATTTAGGATTGGACAAAGGTTGATTCGTGTTGTGATGAGTTGTGTGTGTTGAGCGCTGATTATATTAATGACAGTGGGATTAATTTGCCTTGGGAAGAACCTTAAGTGCCAACGCCAGAATTCAAATATTACGAACTCTCGAATTTCAAAGGTTAAGTCAATAATTATAATTTACCGCCCCTTTCTCTCACTCTTGGATAGAAATTGGCTTCAGAGGCTATTTCTACTATCGTCCCTGAGAAGATTAACTTTAAAATCGACTTAAACCTTGTTGCGTAAATGAAATCCAACTTTGACGAATGTGTTCCTGAAGCTTGCTCTGAAATTACTGATTATTAAATTGAAATTGTCGGTAGGTGCTGTTCCACTCCACAACCGAACAAGCTCGCGAACGTTGTAGGAATACCAATGTCATGCAACCACGCTAACTTTGTAGCAATCTTTATCAACCCTTAGATGGGAAATTACGTTTATCGCTTAATTGGGCTTTATCTTTCTTTAGAGGCAAGAGTATAGTGGTCCAATAAAATTGGTCACGGTTTTCAAGACAATCAATCGTTCTGAGCCAATGAGTGTCAGAACACCATTATACTGATATGGCCTAAGTTGGCTGGAATATCTAATTATGTATTGGATGATTTTTTGAGTCTCTGCAAAGCTGCGATAATTTATTGCGGGAATCCACTTAGTATTTAAGCTTCTAAAAAACGTTCGATTGTCGCCTACTCCCTGCAATTTTTCGTCGAGATAAGTTTTTTATCTGGAAGCACCGCAGTAATTGATGATACTTTCCACTTATTTAGTGACAGCCTTGGCCGCTGCGGTCCATGATATTTTTAGGTTTCCGACGAGCTTGTAAGCCATCGATAAACTTTATCTCTTGTCCGACTGTTAAACTATCAGCAGAGTCGTGGTTTTTTTAATATTTTCCCCGTCTTGAAATATGTTTATACATTGAGGACTAATTATGACCATCCCAAATAAACACTACGTTAAGAGCACTCAGCGAGATTACACACTAGGCTTTAAATACAGGTTGTGGATACCATTGAAAATGGAGAAATGGATTATTTAGTCAGTTCAAGGAAGAGCACGATGCCGAAATCACCGAGGGCGGCAAGAAGCCTTCGAAAAGAAAGTAAGCGTAATTAGGGCTTGTTCGTTACGCGATATTTATCTTTAATGTGTATATCAGAGAGAAAAATTGTCAAGGTGAGCTTGCACTAAGGCGCTTCATGTCTCGACTAGGAACTCACAAGCTTCACTTCTCTTACTAAAACCTCAATTGATAGCTAAAGGAATAAAGCTGGGCCGCGATGTTTAGTTTAACTACCTTCAAGAAGAGCGGTTGCTGGTTAAGCCAAAATGGAGCTACACCAAAACAATGAAAAAGGCATTGAATGAAAAAGCATCCGAATTTGGTAAAATAAATGTTTTCTTCAAAGGTAGAGGAGTTTTTGGTGAGCTACATGACTTATGTTCAATCTGATGAGGGCGTTCATTAGTTGTCATTGTCAACGGACGCCTTCATTCGTAAGATGAACAGGCCAAATAATATGTATGAAAAAACAAAAAATTCCGTTACAGGCTTGCTAAAAATCGTCAACCTATTTAAGACGAGATACCTTCTTTTAAAATTCACGAATTTCTAGTTGTCCAGATGTCATAGGTGAGGCATTAGGGCTTTCTCTCGTAGATCTGTCTAGCGAATAGCAGAACACCGCTTAGCTTTAATTTCGATGTTTGAAGCCACATATGCCAAGCAGATGAACTGTTCTCTTCTAATACTCTCCTACCCTGCCCTCCTACCCTGCCCTCCTACCAGTATCCAAGCACAATGTAGTGTCTCAGTCACACCTTAATTACCGGTGTGATTTACGCTGTGGTATCGACGTTTCATGTTGCTATTTTTTTCTGGTGCAACCGACATATAAAAAATCGAGGTCCAAACTCCTTGGTTACTCGCTGTCTCGCCTTTACTTTGGTTTGGGATAACCAGGGGGCTTGGGGCAATTTATAACTGGTGACCGATTGAATACGTTATTTTAGCTTGGGTCGTAGTGGTGTGTGTTGTCTTGTCTTTTCGCAACTCACTGGCAATATTAGTTTCGCCCTTTTCTTTTTGATTGGGTATCAAGAAGGTTTGATGGGCTTTTATAGAAAAACAGCTTTAGATTGATTTGATTGTGGGAAAATTTGTCAATGCTCAGCCTGAGCATTGACAAATTTCATGGTTTTTTGAAAGATAATGATTAGTGTGCTGATTTGTATTTTTTCCAATAATCAAAGCTGTTGAGTAGGGCAAGCTCAATACCTTGTTCATGGTATTTATACGACACATAAAATCGTTCGATGTAAGCGTAGAAAGATGGGAGACGTTGTTGGAGAGCCGGCCTTTTTTTAGGAGGATGGACACTAACCATTAGGTAACCTATGACTTGTTTATTCTTTTTTGTTTCAGCGACAAAAAAATAGATATTTTTATTGTTTAGCTTCTCCTTCATCATTGATTCCGTAAAAACTAGATCAATGATTCTGATTTTACTGAAATTGTAATCACTTAAGCTGTATTCGTTCTGCTCTCTCTTGTAATGGCTAATTTTACTGTGGCTGCCTGTTAGTTGCTCGTGACACAGAGCATTGATAGAGGATATGTCGTTGAGCGTCGCTTTTCTTATTAACACCTTAATCTCCTTTTTCCTGTTATCTTTTTGAAGCAAAACGCTAAAATGCGAATTAAAAGATATGTGTGTCCCCTAGTAATTACTAGGGGCTAATAGATGGGGTTGCATATTCGTAATATTCTTTTGCGCGTTGTTTTAAAGCCTGGATTAGCGTATTTGGTAGGTTTCTTTCTTTTATCCAATTTTCAAACACTTCTATTGAGGGAAATGTGACAGAAGAGATTAGGCTTGAGCTTTGAACTAAGTGGTTAAGCCAATAAAGGGTCTGTAGGTCTTCTAGAGGAGTTCTGGGGAGTAGTAGTCTTCCTTTTCTAACTTTTCCTTTGATATAAGGTTTGGCTGAAACCTCAAAGGTTTTACCTTTTGAAAACGGGTCTGGGTCTATCAGGATTGTGCTATATCGTATGTAGAGTAGATATTCCTGCTCTATCTCATCAAGCTCGTTGAAAGAGACTATTTTGTCCTTGGGGATAGTCTTTTCATGTACTCGGTGATGTTCATCATTTAGCAACTGCAGTAGATTAATCGGTTGAGCTGAGTAATGTTCAAGTAGGCGAGAAACTGATTTCCAGTGCAGTAGTAAATCCCTAATCGAACTCATGGTGATTGGCCCTTCTGGGTACAGTTTATACATGTACTTAACTTCGTCTTCCTTAGATAAAATGTGATCTAATGAAAACGTATTGATAATAAAAGCAGGGTGTACATAAGTAGCAATGTTTCTGCCTTCCACACTGAACGAGTTATCTAAAGGGATGACTTGAACATCAATTTTTTCTAAAGCGTTTCGCAAGGCGCTCAATAAACCATCATTGGATTTAGACTGGTAAATATAAACTCGTTTTTTTACTGTTTTGGTTCTGACCGTGAGGACCCTATTTTTGTCCGTCGGGTTAGAAGTAAAATAAGACGTCGCAAAGTAGCTAGAGAAGAGCATTATATTTGGAGAGGCTCCTTTCTTTTTTAACATTCCTTCTAAAATAAGACACCCACCGAGCATTGAGGACATAAGAATGATTTGTTTTAAGTTCTTTAATAAAATTTCAGAAAAGGAAGACAACACATCACAATAGGCGTGAGCTGGAGTGGCTAAAACTAACGTATCCCAAGAGGAGGGAAGGGGAGAGAGCTCTGTATAAAGTTCATTAAACTTAACTAATCCGACTAGTGTCGCTAATTGTGGTTCATTCACCTCACAACAAACAACGTATCCGTGTTGTTTGATTAATCTTTGCCTATTTTCCCACTGAGGGGAGCTTTTGCCGATGAGGGCTATTTTTTGACTAAGAGGAGCCATAATTTGGCTAGTTTGAATGCCGACCGGCCCCGCTCCAGCAACCAATGTGTTCCCTAGTATCATAATGGGCTCTCCATATTTCCATTTTCCTTCTAATTTATATGCTCTAGGTATATTTTTCATTCTCATACCACTACTTTTATAGTGCTACTTTCTAAGTCCATTGTTTATTTAATTATCTTTATTAATTAAAAAAACGGTGATGTCATTTGGTCAGGTTTTCTCATGGCTATGATGCTTTTTTAGAGGGCTTTTAGGTGTTGTTAATATGTTTATTAATATTTAATTTACGCTGAAATTAATACCAAATTTTATTTATTTGATTAATCTTTATTTAAGTTGGGAAGGAGAGGTTTGGGTGTCCGAATAATGGGCTTCTTTAGTTATTTCTAACCAACTTACCCTTAATCGTTGGAAAATGTTTGGAGAGAACCCTATGTCAGCAATTAGCAACAATCAAGAACAGCCTATGGATTCACACTATTTGCCGGAGCCGTATCGAATCCGGGTTATTGAACCAGTTAAAAGAACAACAGAACAAGAGCGAGAGCTGGCGTTAATGAAAGCGGGGTACAATCCTTTTTTGTTAGATAGCGATAAAGTGTTTATCGATTTACTGACCGATAGTGGCACCGGGGCAGTAACGCAGGCCATGCAATCCGCAATGTTGAGAGGTGATGAAGCGTACAGCGGCAGTCGAAGCTATCGGACGCTTAGCCAAACGGTAAAAGATATATTTGGCTATCAGTTTACTATCCCTACACACCAAGGACGTGGCGCTGAACAGTTGTATGTACCTGCCTTGATCAATAAGCGTGAACGAGATAAGGGGCTAGAACGAGAAAAGATGGCCGCATTTTCAAATTACTTTTTTGATACCACTCAAGGGCACACTCAAAAAAATAACTGTCGTGTGATGAATGTGCCTTCTCGTGATGCCTTTAATACTGAAGTTAAGAGAGATTTTAAAGGCAATTTTGACTTGAAAGCGCTCGCGTCTGGCATTGAAGAGATCGGGGCTAAAAATGTGCCCTATATTGTGAGTACGATTACTTGCAATTCTGCAGGTGGTCAGCCAGTTTCTCTTGCCAATTTGAAGGCTGTTTATGAGTTAGCGCAGTTTTATGATATTCCCGTAGTTATGGACTGTGCACGGTTTGCAGAGAACGCCTATTTTGTAAAGCAACGCGAAGAGGGATATGCTGAATGGAGCATTCAAGAGATAACTAGCGAAGCTTTTAAATATGCCGATATCTTTGCTATGTCAGCGAAAAAAGATGCGATGGTTCCTATTGGGGGATTGCTTGCTTTCAAAGATGAAAGCTTGTTAGATGTTCAATTAGAATGCAAAACATTATGCGTGCTATTGGAAGGCTTTCCAACCTATGGCGGGCTTGAAGGCGGTGCTATGGAGCGCCTAGCTGTCGGACTCTATGATGGGATGGAAGAAGATTGGTTAGCTTCCCGTCTTCAGCAAGTTGAATATTTAGTAAATGGTCTTGAAGCGTTAGGGGTTCGTTGCCAGCAAGCTGGCGGTCATGCTGCATTTATTGACGCAGGTGTGCTCTTACCTCATATTCCGCCGGAACAATTCCCTGGGCATGCTTTATCTTGTGAGCTTTATAAAGTGGCGGGTATTCGTGGGGCTGAAATAGGGTCCTTATTGCAAGGGTGTGACCTTGAAACTGGTGAACAACTGCCTTGTCCAGCGGAACTGTTGCGTTTAGCCATTCCCAGAGCAACCTATACGCAAGCTCACCTTGATTACATTATTGCTGCTTTTAAAGAAGTGAAAAAACGCGCCTCATCTATTTCAGGTTTGAAGTTTACTTATGAACCTAAAGTATTGAGACATTTTAACGCTACGTTAGAACCTGCACTCTAAGTTGTACCCCCCTTTGCTGTGAATAAGGGGGGATTTAGTTATTAATAACTAAATTGACGAGGTGTTAGGGGTTTATTGAAGGTTTTTTGCTTGCCTGAACTTGGGAAGAGGCGAGGATTAATTTCAGTTCATCCTTTTTTGTTAAACAGATTTGGCTTGATTGATTATTAAGGTTCACGTTAACAACTTCAAGTTCGTATCGAAAATAGAAATAACTGATTAGTAGGACCGCGAGGGTTGTTGAAGATAAGCCGATGAAAGTCCATTGGTATAATTTTAGATGATTGGTTGCTTTTTTGAGAGGACACGAAAACTTAGAGTGACGTGGTAACTTTATATCTCTCGGCGGGTCTAGTGAGGTTTCAAATTCAGGAATATGAATCTTGTAACCTTTTCTTGGGATGTTGACGATTTTGATGCTATCAAGGTCTAGAACTTTTCTTAGGTTAGTTATCGCGACTGGTAAAGAGTTAGGCCCGATGATATCTGGGCTCCCCCAAGCGGCAATAATTAACTCTTCTTTGGTTGAAATGAGTTGTTCTTTCTTAATCAGAGTTTCAAGGATACAGCTTTCAGGTAGGGTAATTGAAAATGACTTTTGATTGCTAAGCATCAATTGAGCCCCTGATTCATCCCTGTGTAATATACAATTACCTATAGGTAATTGTAGGTTTTCGAGATGCGCTTTTAACATAGTGTTTCTCCATATTTCTAGAGAGCGATGGTTAAGACAGTTAGTTTTTCTAGTGCTTTATATAATGGCTCATTTTTTGAATACTATTTACAAAATTTTGAATAAATTTGAAGTTAAACGAAATATTAGTTAAGGCGTTTTGTTTCATATGAAGCTAAAGGTCAGCTCTTTTCCTCCTTTGTCGTTTAGGTAAAACTGCATCCAACGCCAGTCCTTCTCCTTACAGGCCTTAAAAGTGCAGTGGATATTTTTTCCTTTAACAATATCGTTATCGCAGAAATCTATAAATGATTGAAAAGAGCGGCAGATCAGTGTTTCCATATTAGTAGTCCTTTTGAAAATTTATTCATATACACATCTCTAATTTATCTGTGTAGATGAATGAATTTTAATAAAAAATGATTATTAATAATTTTAGATTACCCATTTGGCAATGGCTAAAATTTAGGCCATTCCTCATAGGATTTTTTTGATAATTTATAAATAATTTATCAAAAAAATCATCTATTTATAGTGATATTTTAGTTTTTTAAAACTGGGGTTTTGGAGGGTTAAACAACAATAAATTTTTGACTAATACTCTCATTCTTCCTGTTTTATATAGTTGCTTCTTCTCTGTCTACGAGATCCCTTGAGCCTGTTATTTTGCTTTTATTCCTCAATTCGTTACGAAAGAATCGGAACTCTTAATCGAGCTGCAGCTATTCATTTTTTGGTGTACTTACTAATCTAATGTTTAGTAGTACAGATTTCATTGCGTTTTGGGGGCGTCTAGCTTGAACTTGGGTCACTAAAAAATAAAATAGGTTAGCTTATGGTCTTTGATGGTCGGCGGAATATTGATTGTTCTAGGGGGTGTAGTGGTCAAAAGTACAGGACACTGGCTGAAGGGCCATTAACTGGTGACAACCCATCATTTTCTTGAGGGCGTTGCCGATTGTAAGGACTCATCAGGTAATAGCCGTTGTCTTTCTTGTCCTGAGCTTGTTCCAGGTAGCTTGTTTCTGGTACCCACTCGGCTTTCAAGCTTCTAAATAACCTTCTATGGGAGTGTTTTCCCAACAATTACCACGAAGGCTCATGCTTTGAGTTGTCCTGGCATCCTTGATATTAATAGAACATCATGTTCTTCGCCGCCCCCGTTTCTTCTAAGCCAGCCCTAAAGTTTTAGATGCTAATTCAGCATTGGACTTATCTGATAAAGGCCAGCCCACAACGCGTCGACTAAATAGGTCAAGCACTACTGCTAAGTAGGCCCACTTCGAACCAGACCTAAGATAAGTAATATCGCCGCACCAAACACTATTTGGAGTACGGATTTTTCTCGTTCTAATCGGTTAATATGGGCTTCTAACTCTTGGATTTTCTTTTACTCAGACGTGAGGGCTTTGGTCGTTGGAGTAACCCCACCTTGCTCAATTTTGAGTTATTCGACCCAGTGTCGTAAAGCTGTTTCACGTATTCCATAGAGCTAGCTGCTTCAGGGATGGAGTCCCCTTGGTCAAGAACCAAGCTTGCAGCATATATTTTTGAATTCAGTAGAAAATGTACGTCTTTGTCGTTTTGCCATTGAACCCCTCATTTATGAGGTCCGGGATCAGGATGCCACTACAGGAGAGAGCCTTTTGGACGTGAGAAGAATTAAGCCTTATCATTATTTATTAATAATAAATTAATGGTCTTTATATTTGGCTAAGATAATAATTCGATTGTTAGGTTCACCTAGAATCAAACACTCTGCACTTAGCCAATTTTTGGGTTATAAGGATGAAGTTACCCTAGGTCAAATAGAATAAGGAAGGAAGTTTCCCAAGCCAACTTGTTCTTGATGGTTTAGTCGCTTGTAGTCATCCTATTTTTTCGATTTGGCGATAGAGGGAGGTGACAAACAAGTGGTTAATTAAAATGATGGAGGTACTTCATCGGCGGGGTGGGGGGGGGGTTAGAGTTTAACAAGGCCAAACTCATTGTAGGGCTTAGTTTTTACTGATTTGGAGACCATTTTCTTTGCATCATCAGTGAGTATTCTATCTTTAGTCTTCCATTATCCTTTCCGCAAGTGCGTTCTGATAAGAGTCATAATTGTATTTGTAACTCTCTAATTTCATGTTGGATATGTGTCAACCTTATTTAGGACGGGTTAGGTGAAAGATAAAGGCTCTAATTTGAGAGAAATACAAATATAATAATAATTCAGAAAAGGCAGAACACATGATGTCCAACATTAGTTTACAAGGCTTAGACAAACTAGATCGTAAAATTCTATCGAATCTACTCGCCAATGGGCGAGAATCGATTGCTAACCTTTCTCGCAACATCGGCTTGTCGCGAACAGCAGTCGCTGAACGTATCAACAGACTTGAAAAAACCGGTATTATCAAAGGGTATACGGCACAAATAAGAGTAGAAAATGACGGGAGAAAAGCGGCAAGTTATTTGCTGATTTCTTGTGAAAAAGGTAAGAAAAATGATGTAAGTAATGCGTTAAAAGAACTACCTGAAGTCAGACTTACAAGCATTGTTGGTGGTACCTACGACATTATTTCTTTGATTGAAGCACCTGACCTGCAATCAATACACCATTTATGTAATGAGATAGAGTCGTTCAATGGCATTCGCTCTCTCAATACAACAGTAGTGCTACACCAACCAATCAGTCGTTAAAAATAAAGCCGCTCTTATGAGCGGCTTTTTTAAATGCCTCCAATTAATCTAATCTTCGCATCTTTCGTACCTGCTTGACCCAGCCAAAAAGTTTGTCCCAAACTCGTCCCATCACCTTGACCTAGTTGATTCTTTGGAACTGAGTCTAAATCAACAGTTAGTTTTAAATCCCAAGACATAGGGTCACGAAGAATAAAACGCATCAAACCCACTAAAGTTTTATGGAAATCTCCTCCATAGGAGAACTTTCGGAACGTCTCGAAATCGATGTTATCGATACAGAGATTAAACTTACCATTTAGGTCTGGGATACTCTTACCTAAATGTAAATTCGAACCCAAAATACAATTCGTTCTATTTAATTGATTCCTTTGGCATTCGGCAATTTTTACTCTTCGAAAGACCCACTCTTCGATTCGAACACTTGGTAATGAAAAATAGTGCGCGACAATGCCAGAAATCAGTTTCGGAGAGCGCGTCCTGGTAGATAGCTGATTGACATAAGACAAAATCTTAGCACGATCAAGGCCTATGGTATCTGACTCTTGAATAACATTAGACAACCCAGCTAGATGCAGCATGCGCCCAGAAAAGTCATCCGTTGCATCGCTTTGATACTGGACATGATAACGGTACTTTTTCCACACACGATAGATTAAGCTCGTATATCTGTTATGAAAGAAATCAAAGAAATCTCTAACTGGATTATCATCATCATCTCTACCTACTAATTTTTCTGTATAGTTAGCAGGCAAAGGTGAACTTGAACCGTGTAATCCTAAGAAGTTAGTTTCAATTCTTGAATAGTGCTCACCAGACCTTTCCATATGACTGATGAATTCCATATCACTTTTGGGGAAACAGAGGTTTGGCGAAACACTAAACGCAATTCTCTCTTGATAAAAATACTTATTTTCACCAACCGCGACAAAATCACTACCCGGTAATAGTTGGTAATGCTTCTCTAACAACAAAACTGCTTGAAAAAAGCTAAATTCGTTTATTTTATCTGATAATTCATCAATCATAAGATTGTTTGCTGTCCAGTTAAACTTGCCCATTGGTAGCTTTCGCCACTGCGTTCATCGTAGACTTCTAACTCTGTAAATGAATTAACACTTGAATATAAGCGTATAAATTCATTCAATACATTTGCCATCAAAAACATGTCCCCTTCGTTTACAAAGAAACTAGAGTTCATCTTAAGCTTAAATTGATTGCCACGAACGGACACTCCTCTAAACACTCTATCGATAGGTTTCATTTCAGATGAGATAATTCCGTCAAGCCTGTGCAACGAAGCCCTATGAGCCTGCCTATCTACTCTAGAATGGAAGTCATATGTAGACAGTAAAACCTTGAGTACATCAATATTAGAGAGCGATAGATAATTCAATGACATATTAGCAATCAGTTGCCATTGGAGTTCGCCATTCACTTGCGGGCTAACAGATTGCGTAGGTTTAGTAATATTACTAAACGTGGCGTAAGTTGGAGATTTATGTGTGGTATATATGATATCTCCCACAGACAATCTTTCAGACAAATCTGCATTACTGCACAATAACTTCATCAAAACCGTTTCGGTTCCTAGGTCTGCAATATCCCCATTGTGGGTATGAAAAGATATATAACGCTCAAGCCCTCTTCCACTCACTCGCTCTGAAACTTTTGACTTGTAGAAATCACGTTTATCTCTTTGATTTATTTGGTGTTCAAAGGACTCAAATTCAATAAGAGGTTTTCGTCGCCTTTCATTTTTGCTCCAACTTTCTACTTGGTTTATTGAATAAACTTCGTAGTGATCCTGGTTGTCACTCTGTGGCCGAACTTTATACTCGTTGCGGCGATGTTCAAGCCGAATTGGATCGCCATCTTTTTCGAATAGGTTCACAGCTGGCGTACAATGTAGCCTTAAGTGCTTATCTTTCAGGACAACTTCGGCAGGTAATGCTCTCTTAAAATGGAATTTAAGGTTCACAGTGCTTCTTTGTGGTATCCCTTTTAACCAATCGAGACCCGTAATATCAAAAAACATAAATTTGTCTGGCAAAGAAAAATATTCTTGTAACAAACGATAACCTGCAAATGAATTGTCGCTATATGGCAGTATCGCTTCGTCGTCTTGGTACCCAACCGGTTTTACAAATTCAGGTCCAAGTTTACGCTTATACCCACCGCCTACGTCTAACTCGACGTAGTCTAAGTATCTAAATATCCATAAGAAAAGAATTCTAGTTATATGGATCTCACCATGTAAATGAAACCTTAATTTATCTAACCCGATACGAGATAACTCTAGCCCATGTTCAGTCGCAAGTGTCACATCAACGGATGAGCTTGTTCGACTGTTGCTTTGCTCAATGCTTGTGATTTTTAAGGGGAACAGCTCTACGTCATAACAGGTTCTGAATAAACATTGCGTACCTTCCACTTGTTCACTAGCCATCTCAGCCCCACGCTTGACCACTGTTTTTTCAGTGACACTTCCCGAGTGTGGCGTTAGTTCGCTAATGCATAACGAAGGAATCGAGCGCATGTAATGTGGCCACAACAGCGTCATTAACGACTGAGTGAGCTCTGGGAGTTCGTCATCAATTTTTTCTCTAATACGGCCTGTAAGAAACGCAAAACCTTCAAGAAGACGTTCTACATCAGGATCGAATGTTCCTTCAGATAAAAAGTTGGTCAGTTTTGGATTGTACTTGGCAAATTCGCTGCCGGATTCTCGTAGATATGTGAGTTCATCTTGAAAGTATTTACTGTTACTCAATGGGCACCTACTAAACGTTAAATTGGCCGTCAGTTCCCATATAGACATCGATAGACATCGGAACTTTTCCACCGTTGTGTAAGACTTCTCCGCAAATGCCAAAGCCTAATTGAAGAGGGTTGTTGTGATTTTCTCGGTAATGCACTTCAACGCTTCGTAGCCGAGGTTCGAAGCTTTCTATAGTGGAAGTGATATTCTTTTGGATGTGACGAACTAAGTTGGTGTTGTTCGATAGAACATCATTGAAATCAGGTAAGCCATATTCCCCATCGATCATTGCATTACCCGCATGAGTATTAAGCAAATCAGCAAGGTGCAGATGAATGGATTCAATTAAATGCTTATGTGAAACCACTTTTTCATAGCAATTTTTCGGCTCACCTAGTTCAATTCGTTCTAATAATCGGTAACCTTTTTCCATATAACACTCTAAGAAAAAAGCAGCCAGTGAACCCGGCCGCTTATTTATTTCCACACTTATTATTGGTCTAGCTTACCAACCAAAGATAAGTCAAAACTCGCACCCATGTACTTGAAGTGAGGACGGACAGACATTGATACTTTATACCAACCTGGGTCACCCTCAACGTCAGACACTTCGACTTTAGCCGCTCGTAACGGACGACGACCACGAACTTCTGCTGGCGGGTTCTCTTGGTCAGATACGTATTGACGGATCCATTTATTAAGCTCAACTTCCAAATCGGTACGCTCTTTCCAAGAACCAATTTGCTCACGTTG
>PJEL010003435.1_pt1 | contig 13557 bp, 14 predicted proteins | sample 1853271 | NCBI WGS metagenome assembly PJEL01 (sample SAMN08108733, study PRJNA415343) | Invertebrate metagenome, whole genome shotgun sequencing project. | host: Globobulimina | place: Sweden: Gullmar Fjord | collected 2015-08 | reverse complement strand
GTTACATAATCAATTTTTTTACTCATAAAATATTTATCTTGGTTTTTACTAAATTGTAAATAGTATTCTAATTGAGATTTTAGTCCTGCAACTGCTGAAATTTTTTGTTTTTTCAAATCTTTTACTGCCAGAAACATTGAAGTATAATGCTTAACATTTGGTCTAAGTTTTCCTTGAAAAGATGATGTTAAATGAGCATCCGGTAAAGTATCTAATTCAACACCAATTGTATTAAATCTAAATTGACCTAAACTATTTAGTTTTTCAATTTTCTTTTTATCAGTTGCGATTACCCAGTTTTCAGCGTGATAAGGAGCTTTCATAACTATTAACTCATTTGATAATTGGCCAGTAGTTTTATCTTTTTGTCTAATAAATTCATAGTCATAAGGAATTCGAAGCATTACATCTGCTTTTGTTTTATGTATGATATGACCTTTCCAAATTACATTTCTTAAATCATCTTCAAGATTTTCATCAGAACCAGTCCAGTACCAAATAGGTTTAACTCCTAAAGAAGCTGCAATTTTTTTTCCTAAATCAATATCAATACCTTTTTCTACACCATCTTCAACAAAAGAATAGGGTGGAAAATTATCATAAATTGCAATTATAATATTTCCTGATTCTTTTATTTCTTCTAGTGTTCTAGCATTAATATTTGATAAAAGTATAAAAATTAGAAATGTAATTTTATAAAACATAATTTATAACTTATAAATCATCATTTGGTAAAGTTTCAACCCATGATCTGATTGTCCAAATTGCTTCATTAGATAAAATACCTTTAAATGGAGGCATATATACATTACCATTTCTAACAGCGCCTTCTAGTACTTTAGTAATGAAATATTCATCAATATCATCATCTAGTGCATCTAAAGCTCTTAAATCAGGTGCAATACCACCAGAAACAGCACCTAAACCATGACATCTTGCACAGTTTGTATTATATGCACCTTTTCCAATTTCGATTGCTTTTTCATTACCTCTAAATGGGTTTACTATTACATCATCAGAAATAACTGCTAAGCCTTTTGTTTCTACAGGTTGTGGATTTACATCTCCATGAGCAAATGCAAATGTACTTGATGCTAATAAAACTAAAGCCAGTTTATTAATTGTTCTCATAATTGTCCTTTTCTTCTTTAATATTGAAAGTATATATTCTTTTTATAGCCTGATTATAGCACTTGAGAGTATTTTTTTATTGCTACATCTAGGCTATAAATTTCTACTACAATAGATCTTATTAATAAAGGATTCTTATGCAAATTAAACTATATATACTAATACTATTGTTGTGTTTCAATATCAATGCAAGTACAAAATTAAAAGTTGGGGTATTGGCTTATGGTACAGTTAATTGGGAATTAGAAGTATTAAGAAATAATGATTTAGATAAAAAAAATGGATTTGAATTAGAAGTTGTAAAACTAGCTTCAAAAAATGCTGTTGCAATTGCTTTACAATCAAAAACTGTTGATATTATTGTAAGTGATTGGGTTTGGGTAAATAGACAAAGAGCAAGTGGGAAAAATATAAGTTTTTATCCTTATTCAAAAGCAATAGGTGCACTTTATGTTCAAAATAATAAGAATATAAAAACACTTTTAGATTTACAAAATAAATATATAGGAGTTGCTGGGGGAAGTGTCGATAAAACTTGGTTATTATTTAGAGCATACAGTAAGTTAAAGTATAACAAAGATTTTAAAGATATTGTTTCTGAAGTTTATGCAGCACCTCCTATTTTACAAAAAAAGGTTTCTGAAAGATCTTTATTTGGAGCAATGAATTTTTGGCATTACAATGCTAAATTAGATAAAAATAAAGTAAAAAGACTTCTTGGGGTAAAAGAAATATTTAATGAATTTGGTATAAAAGAGGATATCCCTTTAATTGGTTGGATTTTTGATACTGAATTTGCAAATAAAAATACTAAGTTAATTAATTCTTTTTTGCAAGCTTCTTATGAAAGTAAGAAAATACTTTTAGATACTCCTTCTCAATGGAATAAAATAAGATCTTTAATGAAAGCAAAAAATGATGAAATGTTTAATTCTTTGCAAGAAGGTTATAAAAAAGGAATAGTAAAAGATTTCTCACAAAAAAATATTGATGCATCAGAAAAAGTGTTTAAAATACTTTTAGAAGAAGGTGGACAGAAGTTACTTGGTAAAAGTGTAACTTTAGATAAAAAAACTTTTTGGAATTTTAAACCTGATATTAAATGGTAAAACAAATGCAAACAAAAATTATATCATTACTTAGTATCTTTATTATATGGCAAGCATTTGCTATATTAATAAACTCTGATGTTTTTCCAACACCAATAGATGTCTTTAAAAGTTTATATGAACATGCTGTTTATGGAGAACTTTTCATGCACTTAGGGATAACTTTACTAAGAGTAACAATTGCATTTTTTCTTGCAATGTGTATTGGTGTATTTTTTGGTCTTATAATGGGAATTTATAAAAAAGTAGATTCTTTTTTTGATACCTTATTGGTAATAGGATTAAATATTCCTGCTTTAGTAACTATTATAATTTGCTATATTTGGTTTGGATTAACAGATTTTGCTCTTTTACTTGCTGTTATTATAAATAAAGTACCTATGGTAATTGTAACTATTAGAGAAGGTGCAAGAGCTATGAATAAAAAATATATACAAATTGCACAAATTTATAAAATATCCAAAAAAGAAAGAATTTATAAAATCTATTTACCTCAAATTTATCCATATTTAATGGCAAGTGCAAGAACAGGCTTATCTCTTATTTGGAAAATAGTATTAGTAGTAGAATTATTAGGTAGAAGCTCAGGTATGGGCTTTCAATTATCTATGTTTTTCCAGTTTTTTGATATTACAAGTATTTTGGCATATTCAAGTGCATTTATTATAGTTATTCTAATAATTGAATCTTTTGTATTAAGACCCTTAGAGCAAAAAGTTAATCAATGGAGATAGTTAATGTTAAATATAAATATAAAAAATAAAGACTATTTAAATAAGAATATTATAAAAGATTTAAAACTAGAAATAAAAAATAGTGAATTTATATCAATTATTGGACCATCAGGATGTGGTAAAACTACATTACTAAATATCGTTTCGAATTTAGACAGAAACTATGATGGTTCTGTTTCTTTTGATAATCAAAAAGATTTAGATATCGGTTTTATGTTTCAAGATTCAAGAATTATTCCATGGCTTAGTGTTTTTGAAAATATTATGTTAGTTTCAATAAATAAAGATCAAAATGAAATCATAAATTTATTAAGTGATATTGGCCTAAAAGATTATATTTATTCCTTTCCAAAAGAGCTTTCAGGAGGAATGAAAAGAAGAGTTTCTTTAGTTAGAGCTTTTATAAATAAACCAAAACTTTTGCTTTTAGATGAACCTTTTATTTCACTTGATTATCCAACAGCTCAAAGTTTAAGAGGTGATTTTATTAGATTTTATAAAAAATATTTACCAACAGTTATTTTTGTAACTCATGATATAAAAGAAGCAATATCTTTATCTAACCGTATTGTTTTTTTAGATTCAAAACCAATGAAAATAGTATTAGACTATAAAAAAGAAATAGATTTTACAAATGATTTAGAATCTTTAGAAATTGAAAAATATAAATTAAAATTATTAGAAAAATATCCTTTACTTTTATCTGGAAAAACTCAATAAAATTATTTACATCCTACTTGAAATGATGCAATACCTAATGTATCTAAATCATTAGTTGGGTGTAAAAAACCTTCTTGAGGAGAAGTTGAAACTAAAGCTTTTGGATGAACTAAAGAAATAGGTTGTCTAAGTTGCCCATTAAATTTTCTAAAACTTAGTTTTCTCCCTTTATATGCTCCAATTTCAAAATTATCATTATATACAAAGTTAAGATTTACAGTTTTATCTAATGTTTTTGTTTTTGATAATAAAGAAACAATAACTCTTGTAGCTACCCATGCTGAATAATCTTTTGAGTTCATCCATCTATTAGTAAGTTTCTCAAATCTATTTTGTAGTTGTGCTGCACCCCATTGTTCAATAACTTTATGCCAAGCGACAGCTTTTAATCCTTGTGTTCCAGCAATTGGTCTTGCTAACCAAGTATTAAAATATAAATATTCTCCAAAATCACCAAAATAATCAGCTGTTAAAACTACATCATAATCTTTACTTTGAGTAAAAGATGGTATTTCAAGTTGAGCTCTTCTTCTAATATCTGCATTTAATTTCCATACTTTTTCTTCTACAATATTTCCACCAAATTTTTTAGCTGAATCTTTTAGTGATTTAGCAATTAAAATATCTTTTTTATTTGTCCCTCTTATTAAAAGCCATTTTTTCAAATTTCTTTTTACTAAAAATTGAATAAGAGCATCACTTAACATTGCATTACTTGGAATTGTATGAAGAAGGTTCCTATTACAAGAATTAATTCTTAAAATATTTTCTTTATTTGTGGCATTAATGAATATAGTATCTTTTGCCTTTTCTAAGCTCAGTAATTTATTTAAAAGTTTAGTTTGTACATTTAAAATTACAAAAGTATTTTTTTTACTTGCCCATGAATTTAATTTATTTATTAAATCTTTTTCATTATATGAAATCTCTTTTTCTAAAATAAATTTTTGATTTATAAACTTAGAGTTTCTGTTTGAATCTTTTATTGCAAGTTCAATACCCCTTAATCCACTATCTTTTGCTTCTTCTATTACATTTGATAAAGTAGGAGGTTTTTTAATTTGCTCTTCTAAATATAAGATGTTTATATCTAAAGTATTAGCTTTAATAATAGTAGTAAGTAGAATTATTAATATAAATAGTTTATTCATATTTAGCCTTTTTGATTTTACTATACAATATAAATATAGCATGAATATAGGTAGTATATATAATGTTAAAATGTATTAAATTTCTGTGAAAATAGTATAAAATTGATATACTTTATAAAAAAGTGTGATATTATTTATAAAGAAGGATGTACATGAAGAATATAAAAATAATTTCAATGGCAATATTTGTATTATTTATATTATTTGAAACGACAGTTTATTTCTATAAAAACAATGAATCTAATAAACTAAAAAAAATAGTTTCAAAGACAGATAATATATTTAAAAGAGATTATTCAATAAGTTTTGGGGCAAATGAAAAGAACATAACAGTAGTAGAGTTTATAGATCCAGAATGTTATCCCTGTAAACAATTTTATCCAATAATAAATGAAATGTATTCTAAATATGCTAAAGATATTACACTTGTAATCAAGTACTTACCTAATCATAGAAACTCAGAAGAAATAATAAAAATACTAGAAGCTTCAAGATATCAAAATAAATATAAAGAGGTTTTAACTGTTATCTTTGATAAACAAGATTTATGGTCTGCTTTTAATCATGAGAATCCAAATTTAAAATGGAATTTTTTAAAAGTAATAAAAGAGTTAGATATAGAAAAACTTAAGATGGATATGAATAATCCTAAAATAAAGTCAATTATTGATCAAGATTATATGGATGCTAAAGTCTTAGGGTTAAGAGGTACGCCAGCTGTATTTGTAAATAAAAAAAGATTAGCCGTTTTATCTCTTAATGAACTTATGTTATTAGTAAAAAATGAAGTAGAAAATCAAAAAAAATAATAAAATCAAAAAAAATAATAAACCTATATTCAGGCTATAAACCTAATGTATACTTTTTCTATATTAAATAGGAGAAGTTCATGAAAAAATTAAAATACCTTCTACCTTTATTGGGTTTAACTACAATATTAAATGCTGATAAGGTATATATATCAAATGAAAAAGATAATACTCTTTCTGTAATAGATTCAATCACACAAGAAGTAGAACAAACAATACAAGTAGGACAACGCCCAAGAGGAATTACTTTTAATAAAGACTATACAAAACTTTATATATGTGCTAGTGATGATGATACTGTTCAAATACTAGATATAAAGACGTCAAAAATTATTGATAACTTACCATCAGGAGAAGATCCTGAACAATTTGATTTAAACCCTGTTAAAGATGAATTATATGTTGCAAATGAAGATGATGCAATCTTAACAGTAATAGATACAGTTAAAAAAGAAGTTATTACTCAAATAGATGTAGGAGTAGAACCAGAAGGAGTTGCAGTTAGTCCAGATGGTAAAATTGTAATTAACTCATCTGAAACATCAAATTTTTTGCATTGGATTGATACAACAACATATAAGATTGTTCATAATACTTTAGTAGATGATAGGCCAAGACATATAGAGTTTTCAAAAAATGGAGATAAAGTATGGGCTTCTTCTGAAATTGGTGGAACTGTAACTGTTATAGATACAAAAACAAGAGAAAATATAAAAAGAATTACATTTAAAATTCCAGGAATTTATAAAGACAAAATTCAACCAGTTGGAATTAAACTTACATCTAATGGTAAATATGCCTTTGTAGGATTAGGACCTGCCAATCATGTAGCTGTTATTGATGCTAAAACATATAAGGTTATAAAGTACCTATTAGTAGGAAAAAGAGTTTGGCAATTAGGTTTTACTAATAATGAAAGTAAGTTATACACAGCAAATGGTGTAAGTGGAGATATTTCTATTATTGATATCGAAAAATTAAAAGTAGAAAAATCTGTAAAAGTAGGAAGATTCCCATGGGGAATTGCAGTTAAACCAATAAAGTAGAAGAATGATAAATCAACTTGAAATAAAAAATGTTTCATATAAATATGATAAACAATTAGTTCTAAATAATATTAATCTTGAAATAAAAAAAGGTTCATTTTTAGTATTATTAGGACTCAATGGTGCTGGAAAATCAACATTATTTGCACTTATTACAAGACTTTTATCACTAAAAGAAGGAGAAATTAATATAAATAATTATTCAATTTCTAATTATAAAAAAGCTTTAAGTGATATAGGTATTGTATTTCAAGAACCTACTCTAGATTTAGATTTAACAGTAAGACAAAATCTTGTTTTTTCAGGTTCTTTAAAAGGAATATCTTTTCATGAAACTATGAATTCAATAAAAGATGAAATTAAAACATTAGATTTAGAAGAAAGACTAGATACGAGAGTACGTGATTTAAATGGTGGTCATAGAAGAAGAGTAGAAATAGTAAGAGCTTTAATAAATAATCCTAAACTTCTACTATTAGATGAAGCTACATCTGGACTAGATATAAAAACAAGATATAGTATTATTTCTTATATAAAACAAATAGTAAAAGAAAGAAAAATATCTGTTTTATGGATAACACATTTATTTGATGAAATTGAAGACGATGATGAGGTATCAATAATTAAACAAGGTAAAATTATTGATACAGGAATTGTTAAAGATATTATTAACAAAAATAATAAAAATTCATTGACAGAAGTTTTTGAATTATTAACAAAGTAAAAAAATGAAGAAATTATATTATTGTGCAATAGGTATCATTTATAAAGAGTTATTACGTTTTATAAAACAAAAAAGTAGATTTTTTTCAGCACTTGTTAGACCTCTTTTATGGCTATTTATATTTTCTGTTGGTTTTAAATCAGCTTTAGGTCTTGCAATTATTCCACCTTATGAAACATATATTACTTACGAAACATATATAGTTCCAGGACTTGTAGGAATGATACTTTTATTTAATGGAATGCAAAGTTCTCTTTCAATGATTTTTGATAGAGAAATGGGATCTATGAAAATACTTTTAACCTCAAATATTTCTAGGTCTTATTTGCTTTTTTGCAAAATGTTTGCAACTGCAATTGTATCAACTATTCAAGCCTTGGTATTTTTATTTATTGCCTTTCTTTACGGAATTGATATTCCAATATTAGGATATTTTTTAGCTATTCCAGTTATCTTATTTACTTCTATTATTTTAAATGCTTTTGCACTATTTATATCCTCAGTTATAAAACAACTAGAAAATTTTGCTTCTGTAATGAATTTTGTAATTTTTCCTATGTTTTTTTTATCTTCTGCTTTATATCCCTTATGGAAAATTAAAGACTCAAGTTTATTCCTTTATCAAGTTTGTATAGTTAATCCTTTTACTTATATAGTTGAATTTATAAGATTTACTCTTTATTTAAAATTTGAGTTAAATTCTTTTTTAATTATTATTTTAATTTTTATAATTACATTATGTCTTGCTTTTATAGGTTATAACTCCAAAAATGTATTGAAAAGATAAAGATAAAAGAGTTTGAAAATATAATAAAATTGTATGCCTATATTCAGGCTATATTTATCAAGTATACTTTGATTAAGACAACAAATCGTTGCTTGAGTTTAATCAAAGGAGAGAGAGATGGGGAAGAAAAATTTTCTTAACAGCATTGCAAAACTTACACTTACTACGCTAATTAGTGCGGGTTCTGTAAGTTTATTATCTGCTAATGCAGGGTTTGCACCTGTAACTGATGCAGATATTGCTAATGATGCCAAAACTGTTGAAGATGTTGTAACATATGGTTTAGGTCAGAAAGGTCAAAGATTTTCGCCTTTAAAAAGTATTAATAAAGATACTATTAAAGATTTAGTTCCAGTATGGAATTTTTCATTTGGAGGAGAAAAACAAAGAGGGCAAGAAGCACAACCACTTATTAAAGATGGGGTTATGTATGTAACTGCTTCTTATTCAAGAATGTATGCTATTGATATAGCTACAGGTGATGAAATTTGGCAATATGATGCAAGGCTTCCAGGTGCAATTTTACCTTGTTGTGATGTTATTAATAGAGGACCAGCATTATACGATAATCTTGTAATTTTTGGAACTTTAGATGCAAAGTTAGTGGCACTTGATAGAAAAACTGGAAAAGTTAAATGGAAAAAGAAAATAGCTTCATATAAAGAAGGTTATTCTTATACAGCAGCTCCTTTAATAGTTAAAGGTTTATTAATTACTGGTGTTTCTGGTGGTGAGTTTGGTGTTGTTGGGAAAATTGAAGCAAGAAATCCAAAAACTGGAAAACTTATTTGGTCTAGACCAATGGTTGAAGGTCATATGGGTTACTTAAATGGTAAAGAAAATGGAATTACTGGACAAACTAATGCAACTTGGCCAAGTGATATTTGGAAACATGGTGGTGCTGCTCCTTGGAATGGTGTAACTTATGATCCAGATACAGATTTGATTTTTGTACCAACAGGAAATCCTTCACCATGGAACTCTCATGATAGACCAGGTGATAACTTATATGCAGCATCAAGAGTTGCAGTAAATCCTGATACTGGAAAAATTGTTTGGCATTTCCAAACAACTCCAAATGATGGTTGGGACTATGATGGTATTTCGGAATTAGTTGCTTTTGAATATAAAGATAAAAAATCAGGAAAAATGATTAAAGCAGGAGCTACTGCTGATAAAAATGGTTTCTTTTATGTATTAGATAGAAAAACAGGTAAATATATTAGATCAACTCCTTTTGTTGAAAATATTACTTGGGCAAAAGGTATTGATAAAAATGGTCGTCCTATCGTAAATGAAGATAATAGACCTGGTAAACCAAGTGCAAATAAACAAGGTAAAACTGTTTATTCAACTCCATCTTTCTTAGGTGGTAAGAACTGGAACCCAATGGCATTCTCACAAAAAACTGGATTATTTTATGTTCCAGCGAATGAATGGGGAATGGATATTTGGAATAAACCAGTTGCATATAAAAAAGGTGCTGCTTATTTAGGTGCTGGATTTACTATTAAACCAACTTTTGAAGATCATATTGGAGCTTTAAAAGCTATTGATCCAAAAACTGGAAAAATTAAATGGACTTATAAAAATCCTGCACCATTATGGGGTGGAGTTTTAACTACTGCTGGTGGACTTGTATTTACAGGAACTCCTGAAGGTAAGTTCTTAGCATTTGATGATCAAACAGGTGAAATTGTTTGGAAATTTAATGTTGGTACTGGAATTGTTGGATCACCAATTACTTGGAAACAAGATGGTCAACAATATATAGCAATCGTTGCAGGTTGGGGTGGAGCTGTTCCTTTATGGGGTGGTGAAGTTGCAAAAACTGTTAAACATTTAAATCAAGGTGGATCAGTTCACGTATTTAAATTACATAAATAAATATCAAAAAAAAGGAGATATTATGAAATGGGAAAAACCAACTTACGTAGATAATAGATTTGGATTCGAAGTTACAATGTACATTTGTACAGTATAAGGTTTAAAAAGGTTAGGGGCTTATGCCTCTAATCTTTTTTTCATTTAAATAAACTAAAAATCATTAGTTTGTTTAATTGAGAAAAAGACTAAGGAGAGAGTATGAAAATAGAAGTTTTAGGTTCCAGTGCTGGTGGAGGTCTTCCCCAATTTAATTGTAACTGTAACAACTGTAAAGCTTATAGAGAAGGTAAAAAATCTGTAAAAAGAAGAACTCAATCCTCAATAACTATTAGTGAAGATGGAGAAAATTGGGTTTTATTTAATACATCACCTGATATTTTGGAACAAATACACAATTCACCCTTTCTACATCCTGAGAAAACAAGAGAAACTAAGATAAAAGCTATTGTTTTTATTGATGGGCAAATTGATCATACAACTGGACTTTTGATGTTAAGAGAAGGTTGTCCTCATGAAGTTTATTGTACTAAAGAAGTAAATGAAGAATTAAATACTTCTTTCCCTTTATTTAAAATGTTAAAACATTGGGATGGTGGAGGAACAAACTATCATGAAATTTTTCCTAATAATACAAAATTTGAGATACCAGTTATGCCAAATTATGAGTTTTATGCTCATCCACTTATTTCAAATGCACCACCATATTCTGTCTATAGAGATAAACCAAGAGATGGAGATAATATTGGTGTTGTTGTTGTAAATAAACAAACAGGAAAAAGATTATTTTATTTACCTGGACTTGGTGTTTTAGAAAATCATATTATTGAAGAAATGGCAAAGGCTGATATTTTGTTAATTGAGGGAACTCTTTGGACAAATGATGAAATGATAAAAGGAAATTTTTCAAAAAAACTAGGAACAGATATGGGACATGTTCCATTAAATGGTGAAAATGGTTTGATAAAAGTTTTAGATACTTTAGAAAAACCTCGAAAGATTTTGATTCATATTAATAATACTAATCCTATTTTAGATGAAGAAAATGATGAGTATAAAGAGTTGATATCACATGGGATTGAAGTATCTTATGATGGTATGAGTATAGAAATATAAACTTACAAAGGAAAAGAAATGAACAAGAAAATGAATGAACTATTAAATAAAGAAGAGTTTGAGCAAAAATTAAGAGATATGGGTTCAATGTATCATATTCACCATCCTTTTCATGTAAGAATGTATGAAGGCTCGTGTACAAAAGAAGAAATTCAAGGTTGGGTTGCCAATAGGTTTTATTATCAAACAGCAATTCCAATTAAAGATGCAGCTATTATGTCAAATAACCCTCCCATAGAAGATAGAAGAAAATGGATTGATAGAATTTTAGACCATGATAGTGAAGGCGGAGGAATTGAAGCTTGGCTTGATTTAGGAGTTGCAGTTGGTTTAAAAAAAGAAGATTTACTTTCTCATAAATATGTATTACCAGCAGTAAAATTTGCAGTTGATGCTTATATAAATTTTGCAAAACAAAGACCTTGGAAAGAAGCGGCAATGTCTTCATTAACAGAGATGTTTGCACCACAGATTCACCAACAAAGACTTGATACTTGGCCAAAAAACTATCCTTGGATTGAACAAGATGGATTAAGGTATTTCCAAAAAAGATTAAGTGAAGCTAGACGAGATGTTCAACATGGATTATCAATGACCTTGGTTGAATTTGATACTATTGAATTACAAAATAGAGCGTGTGAAATATTACAGTTTAAATTAGATATTCTATGGACAATGTGTGATGCTTTATACTTAGCTTATGAATTAAAAAGACCACCATACTTTAATATTAAGGATTGTAATGCAACTAGAAAAATCACTTGTAGTGAATAATCACTTTCAACTTCAATGGGAAGAAAAACAAGATTGTTTTGTATTACTATATCCAGAAGGAATGGTTCAATTAAGCCAAAGTGCTGGTGAAATTTTGAACCTTTGTAATGGAGTGAATAATACTGTAAATATTGCAGCACTTTTAGAAAAGAAGTTTAATACTAGTGGATTATTAAATGACATTATTGAATTTTTAGAAGATGCTATGAGTAGAAAGTGGGTAATTTACAATGGATAGTGAAATAAAACCTCCTTTATGGATACTTTTAGAGCTTACTCATAAGTGTCCTTTAGAGTGCGCTTATTGTTATAATCAGCTTGACTTTACGAATACAAAAGATACTATGAGTAAAAATGATTGGTTTAGAGTTATGAATGAAGCTAGAGAAATGGGTGCTGTTCAACTTGGAATTTCAGGTGGTGAACCTTTATTGAATAAGGATATAGTAGAAATTGTAAAACATGCAAATGATTTAAAATTTTATACAAATCTTATTACTTCTGGAGTTGGTGCTCCAAAAGGAATAGTAAAAAAGTTAAAAGATGCAGGACTTAAAACTGTTCAATTAGGTATTCAATCTCACGATAGAGATACTATGACTTTAATTACTAATAATAAAAATTCATATGATGAAAAAATAGCATTTGCTAAAGAAGTAAAAGAAGAAGGACTTCAACTTATTATTAATACTTGTATTACTAGACAAAATATTCATCAAGTAGGTGAAATTATTGAGTTTGCGGATGAACTTGGTGGAAACTATCTAGAAATTGCAAATATTCAATATTATGGTTGGGCATTAAAAAATATTAATGCGCTCTTACCAACTCAAGAACAATTAGATGAAGCAAAAAAGGTAACTGATTATTATAGATCAAAAGAAAAACCTATGAAGGTATTTTTTGTAGTTCCAGATTATTTTGCAGATAGACCAAAAGCCTGTATGAATGGATGGGGAACTACTTTTTTAACTATTAACCCAGATGGTGTAGCTCTCCCTTGTAATACAGCAAATACTCTACCTTTGGAATTCCCAAATGTAAATGATTTTTCAGTTGAGCAAATTTGGAATGAATCTCATGCCTTTAATTATTTTAGAGGTGATAAATGGATGAAACCTACTTGTAGAACTTGTGATGAAAAAGAGAAAGATTTTGGTGGATGTAGATGTCAAGCATTTGCATTAACTGGTGATATGAATGAAGCAGATCCTGTTTGTTCAAAATCAGAATTTCACCATGTAGTTACAGAAAAAGTAAATGAAAGTTTAAATACTACTGATGCTAAAATCTGGTATAGAAATAGAAAGAACTCACTTTCTTTAATGAAATAAATTAGAAAACAATAAATGTAATATTTATTGTTTTCTTTCCTCAAGAATTAAAAAGATATACTTTGCTTTAATTAAAAATTTAAAGGCTGACATATCAAACAAATTATGAACTTCAAAATTATTCTATTTATTGCTCTAATACTATATTTTCTAGGTGGAGTGTATTTATATTTATTTCAAAGAAGCTTTATTTATTTTCCTACAAAAGAAGTAAAACATAATGGCTTTGTAGAAAATA
>PJEL010003433.1_pt1 | contig 13565 bp, 25 predicted proteins | sample 1853271 | NCBI WGS metagenome assembly PJEL01 (sample SAMN08108733, study PRJNA415343) | Invertebrate metagenome, whole genome shotgun sequencing project. | host: Globobulimina | place: Sweden: Gullmar Fjord | collected 2015-08 | reverse complement strand
AACATGATGTTTGTTAAAGAAGGTGATCGTTTAGATGGTGGTGCTTCTGCTGAATCTGATTTCGAAAGCTATGCTATCGATGATGATGATAGCGATGATGATGATGATGATGATGATGAGCCTGTTCGCAAGCCTTCGCGTCGTAAGTCACGTCGCAACAAGTAATAACCAATAGGAGAGCTTCGGCTCTCCGTCTTTCATTAGGAGAATCAAATGCTAACTGTCAAATGGAAAACCTACCTTTCTAAAAAATATCTAACAGTTGAATGCCAAATCTTATCGACTGATCCAACTATTTCTAACGCAGCTGTTTCTCTTAATCTAACTAAAGTTAGTATTGATGCTAATCCAAAATTATTAACTCAAGCCATCAAAGACCTAACCAACGATTGTAAACTTCATGCTGGATATTTCAACACAACTTTGAAAGGTATCAAGTAATGGAACTAAACGAAGAAGATAAAGAAGATTATATTGATGGTATAGTTTATCCCGCCCATGCATTGATTGTATACATGGAACAGATGTGTGAATACCTTGAAAAGCGTTACAAAGGCAAATTCCATTTTAAGATCAAAGACAGAAAACTAACATTTGTAAATCAGTTTCGTGATGGTGAAACTTCTAAAAGCATAAAATTCCATCCTAATTCTTTCAAAGCATATGATCGTACAGCACTACAATACATGTGCAACAAAAACGAGAAGACAGTTCAAGAAATGATGACTGATCTCAAAGGAAGAATGGAAAAATCACTTACACGAAAAGGTCTGAAAAGAATATGAAAGCAGATATAAGTCAATCGGGTAAGCTAGTTATAACTCCTGAGACTGATGCTGAGTCTGGTTATATACGAAACCTTATTAAGTTAATTAATAAATATTGTGAACATGAAGGTGCTGAGGATATGCTTATCAGTTTTCGTGATGAAAACCTTTTAGAATTAAAAATACTAACAACATTTGAGGGTAAAGAATGAACTTAACTTATGCAGCAGGACAAATCCAGAGTCGTTTCCCTGGGTCGACTAATCATGAAATCGTTCTGCGTCAATCGCCGAAGAAGAACAAAATCCAAATTAATATAACTTGGAAAACTAACAATGCTGATTTGCCGTCACATGATCATATATCTTTTGATGTGTCTATTCAGAAAATATCTAATGCTACATACTCATTCGAAAAACTTATTGATTCAGTGATCATTGAAAAGCAATCACGTGATCGTTTAAAAGCTGAGGCATTGGGATTGTGACCAAATACATTGACCTCGATTTTGAAACTCGCTCTGCTTGTGATTTGAAAACTCGCGGAGCTTGGGTTTATTCTGAACACCCAACAACAACTGTTCTTATTGCACGTTGGTCAACTGATGGTGGGAAGACATATCACAAATGGTGGTTCAATGATAAACCTCCTAAGAAGTTATTCCGTAAGTTGAAACAAGGTTACAAAATCCGTGCATTCAATTCATTTTTTGAATTTGTTATTTGGGTTAACTATTGTGTGCCTAAACTTGGTTGGCCGAAATTAGACATACGCGACTTCATGTGCGTTCAAGCAGAATCTAATGCAAAGACATTCCCAGGTTCACTTGAAGCGTCTGCTATTGCAATGGAACTTCTAGATCAAAAAGACAAAGAAGGCATGCGATTAATCAATAAGTTTTCTAAACCATCTCGTAAAGCAGGACAAGAGTGGAACGAACCAAGAGATGACATGGAAGACTTTATCAAATTTGATAAGTACTGTGAGCAAGATGTTAGAGCACAAATTGCTGTTCATAACTTTGCTGGTTCATTAGAAAACGAATTCGAAAGAGAAGTGTTTTACTTAACTGAGAAAATGAATGCTCAAGGTATTCCCATTGATGAACCGATGCTTGAAGGTGCATTAGCTCTTAGAGAACTTGCTTTAATAGAACTCAATGAACGAGCACAAGAGTTAACTGGTGAGTCATTTACTTTAGGTCAAACTGCTAAACTAAAAGAATGGTTAGAAGAAAATGGGTGTCCACTTCCAAACATGCAAGCGAAGACTATTGAGCGAAAGCTTAAGTCTAAAAAGTTAGATCCAACTTGCCATGAGTTGTTATCTCTTCGTGCATCCGCCAACAAAACTTCTGTTAGTAAATATACATCAGCGAAAAACTTAATAGGTTCTGATGGATTTGTTCACGGAATTTTGAAGTATCACATTGCAAGAACTGGACGTTGGGGCGGACGTGGTTTACAACCGCAAAACTTCTCTCGCCCTAAACTTGATAAATGGGTTGATTACGTTTTCCTTGCTGAGCTAATTGTTGATCAAGAGTATGATCTAATTCAATTTATATATGGTGATGTTATGGAAGCATTATCTTCTGCATTGCGATCTATGATTTGTGCTCCTAAAGGTAAGAAGTTTCTTGCAGCGGATTACTCTCAAATTGAAGCGCGTATTGTTTTCTGGTTAGCAGGTGAGGAAGGTGCATTAGATATTTTCCGTCGTAATGAAGACATCTATTGTGATATGGCCTCTGATGTTTACGGGTTCAAAGTTACCAAAGCCAATGAGTTCGAACGATTCATCGGCAAGCAGTGTATCTTGGGATTAGGCTTTGGCATGGGAGATAAGAAATTTAAGAAAGACTTATTTGATAAAGGTGATGTTGTTGTTGAGCAGTCATTCGCAACCAGAGTTGTTAAGTCTTACCGTAAGAAATATAAAAAAGTAAAAGACATTTGGACTGAAATTAATGATGCTGCAATTAAAGCGGTTAAGTTCAAAGGCAAACGTTTCAAATGCACAACGCAAGACGTTTCGTTTTATCATGATGGTGAGTACTTAAAATGTCGTTTGCCATCAGGACGTAATCTGCATTACTATGATGCTAAAGTTGAAATGGTAGATCCGCCAGCAAGTTGGAATTCTACTAAACAAATGGAACAACTTACATTCATGGGAATAGATTCCTACACAACAAAATGGGCTCGTATGTCCACTTATGGTGGATCTCTTTTAGAGAACTTAGCACAAGCAATTGCTCGTGACTTGATGTGTTATGGAATGCTTGAAGCAGAACGTGAAGGTTACAATATGTTATTCACTGTGCACGATGAAGGTATCGCTATGGTGGATGAAGACTTTGGTACTGTTCCAGAGTTTGAAGAAATTCTCGCAAGGACTCCTGATTGGGCTGAAGGTGTTCCTGTTGTTGCGGAAGGTTGGGAAGGTCCACGTTACAGAAAATAAAAACTGGAGATTAGAAATGACTAGTAAGAATAAAGCACAACAAGAAATTGATGATGCGACTGCACTGTTTGAAAAAGATGGTGGGAAAGTGGAGCAAGTAGAAGTTGCAACTCCAGCTAAGAAATCTGCTAAACGCCAACGTCTAGCGGAAATTCGTGCTAAGAAGCAAGAGATGAATGACGAAGAAAAAGCTCTTCGTGAAGAAATTAATGCAGGTAAAGCTGAACGTAAAGAAGCTCGTACCCGTGTTAATGATGCTAAAGAAGCTTTTGAAGAAGCTCGTAAGTCTTCAGGCAATGCAATGAAAGTTGTCAACAGCATTCATCTAACAAAATCTGTTCAAAAACATTTTGATGATTTTAATAATGCTATTGCTGAACTACTACTTCGCCAAGGCAAAATGGAAGAAGCAGCGAAAGCTTATCTACAAGCGATTCGTGATTACAAGGAATTGTAATGTCTAAGAAACCTGAAACAAAAATCGAAGATGGTTATTGTGAATGGTTGCAGAATAGTAAGTATAAAGCACTTGCACTCAAGCTTGTGCTTTTTGCTGGTCGGGGTTTCCCCGATCGTACTATTATCTGCAATGGCAAAGTCTTCTTTATAGAATTCAAAGCTGGAAAGAACACTCAACAGAAAGAGCAAAAGTTCTGGCAAAAATTAATAACAAGAACTGGATGCAATTATTATGTCTGTTACTCGAAAGAAGAAGCGATCCAAATCACTCGTAAAGAGATGGAAAGCCCATAAGTACCAACTCAAATGTATTCTTCGTGGCGTTCGCGAAAGATACTTAGCCTTACTTCTTGATCCCGGTTTAGGTAAAACCACAACCATCCTCCAAATATTTAAACAGAGATTTTTCTCTGATGATCCTGTTACAGCAATGTTAGTTGTCGCACCTCTCCGTCCATGCTTTCTCGTTTGGCCAAAAGAAGTAAAGAAGTGGAGCAACTTCAATAAGCTTTCTGTCGGTGTTCTACATAACGATTGGGGTCAACCTAAAGAAGAAACCCTAAAAGAAAAACATCATATCTATGTAATTAATCCTGCAGGTTTATCATGGTTGGTAGGACAACTTAAAGGGAAACGTCGAGACAAATGGCCATTCCAAATGTTAGTTGTTGATGAGTCTACTAAATTCAAGAACATGTCATCAGGTCAATTCAAGACTCTTAAAAAATTAATCCCAGGATTCTATTGCAGATATATTCTTAGTGGAACTCCCGCTCCAAATGGGTTATTAAATTTGCAAGGTCAGTTTTATATTGTTGATCAAGGTGAAACTTTCTCAGGTGCTAAATCCCACTTCCATAAAGACTACTGTCGTCAAGTCGGTAAACCTGAATGGAGACAATGGGAAGTTCGTGAGGACATGATTGATTTGATCTATCACAAAGCTGCAAAGTATTCTATTAGAATGGAAGCTAATGATTACTTAGACTTGCCAGAGCGGGTTGATAACTTTATTGAAGTTGATCTACCTAAGAAAATCCGTAAGCAATATAAGTCACTTGAAAAAGAATTCTTCGCTGAGTTCGGTGACAAAGAGATCAATGCAATTCATGGCGGTGCGAAGAGACTTAAGCTTAGACAATTAGCGAATGGTGCGATCTATGAAGATCTTGATCCTCTTGAGGCTATACCAAAACCTAATGATAGGAAATACATCGACCTTCACAATGCCAAGATAGATGCATTAGAAGATCTTATAGATGAGTTAGATGGGAAACCAATACTTGTAGGTTACTCGTTCAAACACGACCTAATCAAACTAAAGAAAAGATTTGGTAAAGATTTGGTAACAATGGATGGGGCAAGTATGAAGCAAGCCGAGAAGATTGAATCTGATTGGAACAAGGGAAAGGTAAAAATCCTTGCTTTATATCCGGGGACCTCTGCCTTAGGCTTAAATCTACAGCAGCAAGGAAATGATGTTTGTTGGTTCTCTCTGACAGATGATCTCGAAGCTTATGATCAGTTCATCAAGCGGATATTGAGACAAGGTGTGACAGGGAAGTATGTTAGGGTTCACCATATACTCACTAGAGGAACAGTTGACTTCGTAATGCTTAACCAGTTAGGAGTAAAAGATGGAGTCCAGATGAGCTTCTTAGATGCCGTTAAAAAGTATCAAAATAGCCCCTAAAAAGGTGTACATTACCACTGAAACACTAGATAATAGTCCCATCATCAAGCAAAACATAGGATATTAAAATGAAAATAACTCTTATCACCAATCAAGAATTAGTCATCCAAGCTCGCAACGAGAAAGACTTCGAACAAGCTCACAAAGTTGCTCAGAAAATCAGTGAACATTATGGCGAAATGGCGGATGTATGTGGTGAATGCAAACATGAACTTTGGGTTCACATCTGCTTCATCGATATGCCTTATCAAGCTAAAGACATCCGCGACGTTTACAACGTAATCAAAAAAGAAATCAAATAAGGGGTGTACTTTACCCCTAAACCAATAGATAATAGTCCCATCAAAACTCAGGAAATTAAAATGAAAGTATTTACTTACACAATCTTAAACGAAAAGAAAAAAGAGATGATCAAATCTACAAAAGCTTACACTTCGTTTGATAAGTGCCGCAAAGAAGCAATGATACACGTCTGCAAAGAGTTCTATGATAAAGACGAAACTAAAACTAAAACCATGGCAATCGGTGATGACGAACGAATGGGGGTCTTGATTGATGGTGAGATGGTTCCTGTTATCTTAGAAAACTATGATGTTGATGAGGAACTAACTGAAGAAACTACTGATATGCCTTATGAACCGGTAGCGAATGATGATGAAGCTGTTCACTAAATAAGTGATAAAAAGAGGGTATTTTTGCCCTCTTTTTGTTTACATCTACCGTGGATCATGAGATAATAGTCCCATAATCAAGCAAAACATAGGATATTAAAATGACTTACCAAATCACCATGATCAAACCAAAAACAGAAGCTGAATTCTTTGAACGTGATGTTCAACGTTTCATGGAATGTTTGACTTGGAATGCGGTTGGTGAAATTGGTGGTTTAACTCGCGCAAGCGAAGAATACAATATCCATCCAGCAAATGCACATCCATCTGAAATGGCAGCGTGGAAAGAAGCTGTTAAACGTTTAGGAAATTAAAATTAAAATGCTACCAATTAAAAATAAAAATAAAGCTGCAATTGAAAAATTCTTACGTTGGGATGAGAAGTACAATCACATCGTAGATAAAACAGAAGACAGTGGCGGATTTCTTCAAGAACAAGCCTACGACAAAGCTTCTGAAGCGTGGGAAGCTCTCCCTAAATATGAGCAAAAAAACCTTTCAAAAAACATGGACGCGACTGGATATTAAAATGACTTCATCATACAACCATAAAGAAGATAACATGTCTTCAATCAACCAACCTAACAAAGCACAACTTGCTCTTTTCCGCGATTATGTTGAGTACATCATGCGATTCAAAGAGATGTCACCTCTGCTTCATGATAAAGAAGATGCTGGTGTTTACAAGTTCTTGTGTCAATCTGGTCTACTTAAGACGCACAAGAAGTGTGGTGAGTATTGGACTGAGATCACTAAACAAGGTCAATCACTTGCTCGTGCCATGGGTTACAAGCTTGATCTTCTTAACATTCCACTGCCAAATACATCAATAAATATTACAAATTAATTGCTTAAAGGGGTGTACATCACCCCCAAACCATTAGATAATAGCTTCATCATCAAGCAGCATGTTTGGTAAAACTTAGGAAAATAATAATATGAAAAAGCTAAATAAAGTTGAAATTGGGTCTTCTGAAAAAGCCACAATAAATGAAGCCGAAGTTCAAATCTTCCGCAAGTCAAAGTACACATACGAAGTTTTGTCTCGTAACGGTAAAAAGATTTGCTCAGCACCTTCTCTTCCTAAAGCTTATATTAAAGCTGAAAAGTTAATTGAGTTACCAAAACCTGTTGTTAAGAAAGGATCTTCAATTAAGTCTATGGTGTTAGATCTTATCCATAAAGAAGATGAAGACATTCTTGCTGCAGTTAAAGCAGAACACCCTGATTCTAAGTTCGATCAATCTCACGTAAGTTGGTATCGCTCAACCATGTTTCGTGACGGAATCATCGGTGCTGAGTGTGCTCCTCGTCGTTCTAAAGCCTATAAACTTTGGAAAGAAAACAATTCATAGTCACTAATCTGTGATAGAATCATCAAGTCATATCAACTTCCATAAGGGGAAAAACAAATGGCTAAAACTCAAGAAAAGAAAACTGTAAAGGGTATCATCTGCGGTGGTATCACAGCTGGTCATACTGTTGATCGTATCTTAAAATCTGTTGGCAAAGATAAACCTGAGTCAAAAGCAGATACATCTCACGTTAAGTACTACGCTGGTCAAATGAAACGTGCTGGTGACATTAACGAAACTGTATACGAAAAATATGCAGATAAAAAAGCCGCTAAACCTGCTAAAGCAAAAGCTGAAAAACCTGCTAAAGCGAAACCTGCTAAAGCTGAAAAACCTGCTAAAGCGAAACCTGCTAAAGCAAAAGCTGAAAAACCTGCTAAAGCTACTCGCAAAGTAGCTAAAGCAAAAAAGGTTTAAGCGGTACTGACTTCAAGAAATCTGAAGTAGATGGTAGAGAGTTTGAACACTCTCTTACCATTCTCAATGAAGAAACAGATCTCTACAAATTAGAAATAATCATTGAGACTGGCGAAACTGCCACGATGACGTGTAGTAAGAAAAAGTCTCGTACCGCAAAATATAAATTAGCAAGACAGCTTTGGCATCTACCAAAACAATAAAAATAGGTAATTAATATGAGCATTCAAATCTTTCCAGATGAAAATCTGCCGAAACTCTCAAACATCGTCGCAGCAATCCAATGCAACGAATCCCTACATTGGGAATTCAAAACAAGTAACTGGTCATTCACACACGACGGTTCCTATAAACAATCTTGTTTCTTAGCGCGTAAGTATTATAAGGAACGTTTCAAGTCTAACTTTGGCATTCTACATATCACCAAAGCCGATCCAATCTCAAAACAAAAAACCGCACAACAAAAATTATTCTAAGGTGATGAAAATGGCTCGAGTAGTAAATGCCACAGAAGTAAAAGGCCAAGTGGCTCTAAGCTCTGTAAAACCAGGGAACTCAGTTCAAGTAATTTGGGATGGACGAACGACAACTTATATGATTTGTAAGTCTAATGATGAAACACTTCGCCCAAATATCATTGAACTTGTTAATCTAGAAACTGGACGCTATGTCCGAAAACCTGGCAAGGTTCTATGCAAAAAAGTGTCAGTAACAATAACAATCGAGGAAATGCAAAATGGCTAACAGTCGTACAAAAGACGGTGAAGACATCACACGCGAGTTTGACCAAACTCAATTGAAGATGGCTCAGTTTAAATACACACCACATAAAGATTATCTTGGGCATATCTTCCGTTGGGGATTTGCATCTAAGTTTGTTGATCGTAGCAAGAAAGTTCTTGATGTTGGTTGTGGACAAGAACAACCATTTGCTCGTAGTCTTGGTGGTGCTAATCCAAATTCAGTTCCAGCAAGTTATGTCGGTGTTGATCTTAACAAAATTCCAAAAGCTGTTAACCGCAAAAACTTCGTAACCAAAGACGAATTTAACTTCACCAAAAACTATCGTAAACTTGGAAAAGAATTCGGTAAGTTCGATGTGATCGTTAACTTCGAAGTATTTGAACACATGACTATGGAACATGGTCGCAAGCTTTTGAAGGGTATGCATCACTTATTAGCTGAAGACGGTATATTGATTTTCTCAATGCCGATTTATTCTGACCGTTATAAAATGGCTCGTAACCATATTAACGAACTTCGTAAAGCTGAAATTGAAGCTGAGTTGCATCGTGCAGGTTTCATTATTGAAAAGCAATACGGGACATTTGGTAACTGGAACGATCTTAAGAAAGTTGCAACCAAAGACGAAGTTGCTCTTTACAAAACTCTTGGCTCGTTTTATTCTAACGATCTTCTTGGCTGTTACATGTCTCCTAAATATCCGGAAGCAGCACGCAACATCACGCACATTTGTCGCCATAAAAACTCTGGTGCCAAACCTTGCAAATTAATTCCGTCTATTGTAGAGTAGTAATTATGGATAAAACAAATTATCAGTTAGTTGCAGAAATGCACAAGAAGTTTGGTTTGCATGAACCTCAACTTGGCCCACGTGTTTTAAATAAAGAAGAAGTTATCTTCCGCATTACAGCAATGCATGAAGAACTGATGGAATATGTTGGTTCAGTGTTTGATGGCACTATCAATATCCAACTCATTCAAACTAACTTCCGACGTATGTTAGAGTCATACGAACTTAGCGAAACTCCAGATGTTGCAGAACAGTTTGATGCTTTGTTAGATTTAGCGGTTTTCGCTATTGGTACTGCTGACCGTCAAAACCTCCCTTGGGATAATGGTTTCGATCGAGTTATGGAAGCAAACATTGCGAAAGAACTTGGTGCTAATGGTGACAAACGTGGCGGGTTCAAACGTGATCTTGTTAAACCTGAAGGTTGGGAACCACCAGTTCTTAATGATCTAGTTATGGATCAAGCACGAGTTGCTGCAGGTGTTCAATTTGGTGCAGGTGCTGGACACAACCCTGAAGATTTAAACTCAGCACGAATTGACTTAGCGAAAGACGAAATTAATCATCGTTCAGTTTGTGGTTTAATTATTCTTGATGGACCAGATTGTGCAGGTAAAACTACGCTGGCGGATGAAATCGCTAAACAACATGCAGGCGTCATTGTCCACCGAACTTGGGACCCAAGTTTAGAAAACATCATGGACCAATATTTGATGGATCCAATTAACTTATACCATGAAGGTGATTTATTAATCATTGACCGTAATGTGTTAAGCGAATGGATTTACTCTAGTGTATACCGCGAAGGTACTAAGTGGAGAGGTTTCCATCGACTAGCTCTTGAGAAACTTGAATCTCTAAATGCTCTTCATATTGTTTGCGTTCCAAATAATAAAGCTGACTGGATGAGACGTTTGCAGAATGAGCAAGCTGAAGGACGTGAAGAGATGTATAAAGCTGACCACCGACTTGGCCAAGTATATAATTTCTACAAAGATATTATATCAACTGATGGTGATCTGTCTATGATTTCTCCAAGTCTAAAACTTAACAACTTCTTCCATTATGATATGCAGTCTACTGATGCCATAGAGTTCGCAAAGTCAACTGTACCAATGTTGCTTAAAGGAGCAAAATAATGAATGTAAATACTGCTTGGGTGAAACTGCTTCAAGACTTAATTGATAAAGGTGCTGCAGTAAACCCACGTGACCAGTTAACAAAAGAACTGATGGGGTATCAATCAACAATTGATATGTCAAATCCAATTGTTACGGTTAAAGATCGCAAAATGAATTATAACTTCATGTTTGGTGAAGCTTATCATATTCTTAGCGGTTCAAACCGCGTTGGTGAAATTACACCATTCATGCAAGCGATTGAAAACTTCTCTGATGATGGTATTACTTTTGCTGGAGCTTATGGTCCAAAGGTAATGGAACAAATCTCTTATGTTGTTGATTCGCTTAAACGTGATACCAACTCAAGACAAGCGGTTTTGTCTATTTGGCGTGAACGTCCAACTCCATCTAAAGATATTCCATGCACACTAACTCTTCAGTTTATGATCCGCGATGGTAAACTAAATTGCTTTGCGAACATGCGATCTTCTGATGCTTGGTTAGGTTGGGTTTATGATGTGTTTAACTTCTCAATGATCTCACATTACATTTGCAACTGGTATAACTTAATCGATGGTGAGAGCACAATCTCCCTGGGGCATCTAGTTTTAAATGCTGCAAGCCAACACTTGTATGAACAGCATTGGGATCAAGCAAATGCAATAGTTAACAAAGTTACGTCTCATAAAGAAAGTTATATTGTGACACCTAACATGTTCGAAAACTATGAGCATCCAGATGTGCTGTTGAATGACTTAATGAACGCTGGTCGCAAACAGCATGATTCAATTATACATTTGATGAAGTCCGAAATCTCAAGCCAATTACGAAAGGAGTAATAAAGTGAGACCAACTAAAGAATCTTATTTCCTTAGTATGGCAGAACTTGCATCTTCCCGCGGCACTTGCTGTCGTAGGAAGGTTGGTGCTGTATTAGTGAATAAACGTGGGCATGTTGTTGCAACGGGTTATAACGGAACTCCTGCAGGAATGGACCATTGCACTCGATCAAATCCTTGTGCTGGCGGATCTTATCCATCTGGTCAGGGTTTAGAAAAGTGTGAAGCTCTACATGCAGAACAGAATGCATTATTACAATGCAAAGATGTTTATGATATTCACACAGCTTATGTAACTGCATCACCATGTATTCACTGCACCAAATTACTATTGAACACATCTTGCCAACGGATCATATTCAAAGAAGAATACCCATGCGAAGATGCTAAGAAACTTTGGTTGAAGTCTGGACGCGATTGGATTTCAATAAACGATTTTAAACTTAAAGAATTAACAGAAGACGACTAACCTGGATTCAATCTAAGCTCTACATGAAATAGTCTAATATGATTTAACATAGAGAGCTTAGAATGTATCTAGGATCAGTCTAGATTAGCCCAAGAAGTGATCTCTAATATACACAGTCTCAAACTCATCTTATAGTCATTGAACAACAACATCACATCTTCATTCTTATCAATATTCTTATAATAACTAGTTAAGTCTGGTTCCTTACACTTTTCCTTGATATTCACAGGAACTTTCTCAATAATAGTTTCAGGTGGAGTTTCAACCAATTCTACTATTTCAACTTCTAAGATTTCCGGAATTGGTTTATTACTGCAGCATCCACTCAGCAATGTCAGTAGGCACAGGGTGATTAAGATAGTCGTGTTTTGCTTTAAGGTTTTCAAGTTGTTTCTCCAGTCTTTCTTTTTGTAATTTAATCTCAGAAGCTTTAAGCTCAATATTGTTAATGGTAGTTTTAAACTCAGTGATTACTCTTCTAAGTTTATTGGTTTCATCTACTAACCATCTTTCTCTTCGCTCATAAAGTACCTTAGCACTTTCCCGCATCTGCTTAACTCTTTGCAGAGTATCAAATAGTTGGTAGTTGCTTTGCTCAAAATCAGAATTGTCTTTTTCTAATTTAACGATTTCAACTTCAAGCTCTTGGATCTTAGACTGTTGGAAATATAACCCAGCGAACACAGCAACAACTGCCAGTATAGCTAAATGTTTTAATTCCATTTTACTAAGAACAACTTTTAGAATAGTAGCCCACATTATCTCTTACCCCATTTCTCAGCTATGATCTTCACAATGTCTTCAAGTAAAGCTGGAATCATCCAAGCAAGAATAATAATTATGTCTGCCCAAATAATAACTTCATTAGGATCTGTCACTTGAAGAGTGTAAAGGAGAAAATGAGCGAATGCCATAAAGGCAAACACTCTTCTCCACATCCAAAATGTCTTGGTTTTTACTTGCTCCATGCTTCAAACCCTTTTTCCATGCCTGTATAATCATGTTTAGGATAAACACCTACATCAGCCCAAGTAGCAGGATTTCCAGCAGGATGACTCCAGCGACAATCGAGATGGAAACCCGGACTTGTCCAAAACGGATAAACGCCGATACCAGTAAAACCAGCGTCTCGAGCTTTAGAAACAAAAACCCGTGCTTCAGTTTCATCAAGACGGGAACCATCTTTATTGAAAACCGAAACATCAACAGCGCGTAATTCTTCAAAATCATTATTTTCAACATTGTGTGAACTCCCATCGGTTGGTCCGTTAATTCGCCCGATTGCACCAATAGTTTTCTTAATAAGGATTGTCTTACCTGTCTGATGTCGAAGTTGATCGAGCATTCCGCCAAGCTTAGGCGAGAGACGATCCCACCAACCTTCGCCTGCATTATCTTCAAATTCTGACTCAACAAAATAGTTAAGTTCTTTCATGTGACTTCTCCCAGTCAGTTTGTTTTATGTTTCTGTAACGTTAAAAGAAAAAAAGTCGTTAGAAAGAGTCCCAGCCCCATTTCGTATTTCAAACTTGCACTGAGTGGTGCTTATTAATGACACGTTAATAAAGCGATCTGAGCCTAATGGCGTCGCGGTCACACTTGGGTTACTGGGTAAAGTCTTATTGAAGTCGAGCGTATATAAACCTGCTGAAGTATTAGTAAGTGACATACCTGTTGGTAAGTTACTGCCTGCAGTTAACCCTACATAAATTCCTATATTTTCTCGCGATAACTTTTTATTTGCAACGCTACTAAGGTTACCCGCTTTAGTTAA
>PJEL010003432.1_pt1 | contig 13566 bp, 14 predicted proteins | sample 1853271 | NCBI WGS metagenome assembly PJEL01 (sample SAMN08108733, study PRJNA415343) | Invertebrate metagenome, whole genome shotgun sequencing project. | host: Globobulimina | place: Sweden: Gullmar Fjord | collected 2015-08 | reverse complement strand
ACCGCGTCGGCCGCCCCGACGAGATCCACGTACGGGAACGAGCGATCCACAGAGACGATATCGGTGCGCTCCACGGTAGGCCGACCGACGCACGCATAGACGAGATCGTCACGCCGCGGCGGCAGCGTCACGACCGAACCGATCCCGCTGCGGAAACCGAGCACCACGAGGCGGGCGTCGACAGCGATGCCGAGTTCTTGGCGAACCGAGGTGCGATCGGCCGGCGAGCGACGGCCGAGGACGCCGACCGATTCTCGCTCACGGAAGGCCGGCATCGGCGCCGCCGGCTCCAACTCGGCGAGCAGGTCGCAGCAGGCATAGGCCTCGCGCGCGGCCTCGGCGGCCCGGTGCAAACCCAGCCGCTCGTAGATCCAGTCCCAGGAGAAATTCGCGATAGCGATCGAAGGCACACCCGCCAGCCGTGCGGCACGAAACGCGGCCGGTGGCACGTCGCCCACGACCAAGTCGAAAGCGCCTACCTCGAGGCGTTTCGCCTCAGACGCCACGAGTGCGTCTTCACCGGCCAAGAACCCGTGGACTGCAGTTTCGGTGGCGGCCACATCGACGTTGACGTCGTCGCTCTGCACGACGCCGGCGTCGGTAGCCTGTGCTCGCCATTCCGTGACACCCGCCAGCGACGCGGGCCACAGCATCCGCGGCGCCGGACACACGACTTCGGCTTGGAAGCGGGTCAGCTCGGCGAGACGAACGAGCACCTCGGCGGTCCGCACGGTGTGACCATAGCCGTGCGCCGAGAGATAGACGCAGAGTTTTGGCGGGGCAGAGGTCAGGCTTCTTCGACCGCGAACGACGCGCCGCAACCGCAGCTATGCGCCGCGTTCGGGTTGGTGAACCTTAGCCCTGCGCCGTGGAGCCCGTCCTGGTAGTCGAGCACGGTTCCGCGCAGCACTTCAGCGCTGTCGGCCGCGACGTAAATCGGGAGTCGCTCGACTTCGTAGACGATGTCCCCGGGCTCGGGACCGGCGACCAGTTTCATCGCATACTCGTAGCCCGAGCATCCCCCTTTCGTGACGGCGAGGCGCAGCCCCGTCTTCGCGGGCTTCTCGGAGGCAAGCGCCGAGCGCACCTTGAGCACGGCTTTCTCGGTGAGTCCGACGACCGGATCGGCGACAGTGGCAGGCTGAGTCATGGCGGAAGTCTAACACTTAACCTCGATGCGACAACAAATCTCGGCGACAACCACCTTCGCCCGGCGCCCGGCGATTTGCGGCTTCGGTGGCGAAACCTCATGGATAGGCCGATCTCATGGCCGAATCCGAACCGAGAAGCCTCCCCGAAGATGTCCGCGAGTCGGTGCGCAAGCGCGCCGCCGAGCTCGGTTTTGCGGCGTGCAGATTCACCGATGCCCTGCCGCTCGCGCTTGGCCCTCTGCTGGAAAGCTGGATTGAACGCGGTCGCCACGGCGACATGGACTACCTGGCCACAGATCCCGAGGCACGGCTCAGCCCCCAACGGGTGCTGCCGGGGGCGGCAAGCATGGTGGTGGTGGCGATGCCTTATCCGGCCGCTCCTCCACTGGACCCGGAGTGGCGCGAACGTCTGACCGGGCGAATCGCGGCCTACACGCTCGGGGACGATTACCACGACGTCATGGGCGCCAAGCTCTCCGAGCTCGCCGAAACCGTCGTCGCGGCCGGCGGGGGACAAACCTCGGTGCACGTCGACTCCGGGCCCCTTCTCGAGCGCAACTTCGCAGAGCGCGCCGGCCTCGGCTGGCTCGGCCACAACACGCTGTTGCTCGACCAAGGGCTAGGTTCCTACTTCTTGCTCGGCTGCCTCCTGACCGCGGCACGCTTCGCTCCGGACACGGCTCGTGCGCCGAGTCGGTGCGGCACCTGTCGTGCGTGCCTACCGGCTTGCCCCACCGGTGCACTCGATGACGGTCCGACCATCGACGCGAGGCGATGCGTCTCCTACCTCACAATCGAGCATCGCGGCCCCATCGATCCGGCTTTGCGTACGGGGCTCGGCAATTGGGTGTTCGGCTGCGACCTCTGCCAAGAAGCCTGTCCGTGGAACGACGACGGCGCGGCCCACGACTCAGGGTTACGCCCGTACCTGCCCGACTTGCTGACCTTGGGGCCGGAGGAATTCCGATCGCGCTATCGCGGCACCGCCGTCTTCCGCGCCAAGCGTCGCGGCTTGGCCCGAAACGCCGCCATTGCGCTGGGAAACACCGGCAACCCGGCGGCGGTGGATGCGCTGGCCACGGCGCTGGCCGATCACGACGAAGCCCTGGTTCGGGCTCACGCCGCCTGGGCGCTCGGACGACTGGCGACGGCCGCGTCCCGAGCGGCTCTGGCGGCCCGTCTCAGCCGTGAGCGAGTGCCTCCGGTGTGCCGGGAAATCGAAGCGGCTCTAGGCGAAACCACTTGACCCTGCGTCGGAGCGGTAGCAACCTTCGCGGTCCCCTGAGTCGGCGCGCGCATTCTTCGCACCAGTCTGCGAGATGACGCGGTCGCGATGCCCTCGTGCCGGGGGCTGAAGACGATGCGCGTGTTGCTAGCTGCCAGCCTGCTGCCATTTCTGGGCAGCATCCTAGTGTTGTGTGCGCCGGCGCGCGGACGCCGCGCCGGCGTGCTCGCGTCGGTGTTGGTGGCCGCCACTTTCGTCGGCATCGCTTCTGGCCTCCCGGCGTTTCTCGCCCATCCGGAATACGCCCAGTTCCCGTGGGCCCCCTCGCTCGGGCTGCATTTCTCGGTACTCGCCGACGGCCTGTCGCTTCTGTTCGCCCTGGTCATCAGCGGCGTCGGCGTCATCGTGTTCTCCTTCGCCACGGCCTACCTGGACGATCGCGAGAACAGTCGGCGATTCTTTGCCTACTTGTCGCTCTTCATGGGGGCCATGCTCGGCGTGGTCCTGTCGGCGAACCTGATCTCGCTGTTCGTATTCTGGGAGCTCACCAGCGTCTCGTCGTTCCTGCTGATCGGTTTCTGGCACGAGCGCGACCGCTCGCGTGCAGGCGCGCTCAAGGCGCTGGTCGTGACCTCGCTCGGCGGTCTGGCGATGCTGGTCGGATTCTTGATGCTCGGTGCGATCGGGGGAACCTACGAGATTCCCGAATTGCTCGGCGCGCGCGAAGCTCTGGCCGCGAGCCCGCTGGCCCCTTGGGCCGCCGCGTTGATCATCGCCGGCGTGATCACCAAGTCGGCGCAAATGCCTTTTCACAACTGGCTGCCCACCGCCATGGAAGCGCCGACGCCCGTGAGCGCGTTCCTACACGCCGCGACGATGGTGAAAGCCGGGTTGTACCTCGTGGCTCGGCTCGGCCCGTTGCTCTCGGTAGTGCCGCTGTGGACGCCCACACTGACGACGATCGGCATCGCCACCATGGCGTGGGCGAGCTTCCTGGCGCTCAGGCAGAGCGACCTCAAGGCCGTGTTGGCGTTTTCGACCGTCAGCCAGCTCGGGCTGATTCTCGCGATGCTGGCCCAGGCCACGCCCGAAGCCGGTGCGGCCGGCCTCTTCCACTTGATCAAACATGCGTCGTTCAAGGGTGCGCTGTTCTTGCTGGTGGGCATCATCGAGCACGAGGCCCACACCCGCGACATCCGCGAACTCGGTCCGCTCAGAAGGCTGATGCCGCGAACCTGGCTACTGCTGGCCCTGGGTGCACTGTCGATGGCCGGCGTGCCGCCGCTCGGGGGAGCGATCTCCAAAGAGATGTTCCTGGCCATCGCGCTCGAATTCACGCCGGCGCTCGCGGTGATCGCCTTCGCCGGTGCGGTGCTCACCGCCGCCTACTGTTTCTCGCTGGCCGTGGGCCTGGCCGTCGGCCGCCGTCCGGCCGACTACACGACCGAAGGCGCGCCGCACACGCCGCACGACCCCCCCTCCGCGCTGCTTTGGGGCCCGGCAGCGCTCATCGCCGTCGCGCTGGCGCTCGGGCTGGCTCCGCAAACCTTGGCGGGCATCCTCATCGAGTCGGCTGTGGCCGCGACCGTCACAGCGTCCGCCGCCACGGGTCACGCCGCCGTGCCTCACGTTCACCTGGCGCTCTGGCACGGTTTGACGACCGAGCTCGCCGCGGCGCTCCTCGCCATCGGCGCGGGTTTCGCGCTGTTTTGGGGCTGGTGGCGAAAGCGTAGCCCGGACGAGCCCACGCTTCTTTCCGACCGTGCCTACGAGGGCTTTCTCGAAAGATTGGAGAGCTGGTCGCGCGCGGCCACCCGCGCCTACATGAGCGGGCTGGTCTGGCGCTACAACGCGATCATCCTGGCCACGGGAGCCGCGGGCGTGCTCGCCGTGGTGTGGGCCGGAGGCCCGCTTGCCTGGAAGCCGTGGCCCGGCACTCAGGCGACCCTGTACCACTCGACCGTCTGCTCGGTCGTCGCGGGAGCGGCAGTCGGCGCCGCCGTAGCGCGCACGCGACTGGCCGCCATCCTGGCGCTAGGGGCCAGCGGGTTCGCCCTGGCCCTACTGTTTTCACTGCTGGGCGCACCGGACCTGTCGCTCACCCAGATCATGGTCGAGACCATCTCGACGGCGTTGTTCCTGGCTGTCTTCGTCTATCTGCCGCCGTACCGGCCCACGGCGAAGCGGCCGTTTCGGCCCGGGCACTTCGCGCTGGCGCTGTTGGTCGGTTGCGGGATCCCGCTGACGGTCGGGCTCGCGCGTGGGCGACGCACCGCGGAGAGCATCGGCACGTACTTCGTTGACAACAGCGTGGATCTCGCCGGCGGCCACAACATCGTCAACGTCATCCTCGTAGACTTCCGAGGCCTCGATACACTCGGCGAGATCACCGTCTTGGCCGTCGCCGCGCTGGCCTGTTACGCCCTGATCAAGATACGCCCCGGCCGCGTCGAGGGCGCGCCGGTGCCGAGCCACGGCCAACCCGAAGCCCACCGCAGGGGCGAAGCCGACCCGCTCGGAAGGAGCGCCTCGTGAGCGATCGCGCTACCGACGGACGCTCCATCATCCTCACGACGGTGGTTCGCGCCGCCTACCCGGCCATGCTGGCGTTCGCGGCGTTCCTGTTCCTGCGCGGCCACAACCACCCCGGCGGCGGATTCATCGCCGGGCTGATGACGGCCGCGGCGATCGTGCTCCGGTACGTCAGCAACGGGCGCGACCGGGAAGCCGAGCACGAAGACTTCTTCGTCAACCTGATCGCCGCCGGACTGGCCGTCGCACTGCTTACGGCAGCCGCGCCGATGGCACTGGGTCTCCCGTTCTTCACCAGCGCGTTCGGTCATTTCCACGTCCCCCTCATCGGCGATGTCGAACTCGCCTCCGCGGCGTTGTTCGACCTCGGCGTCTACATGGTGGTGGTCGGCAACGTCATCACGGTGCTGCGCGCGCTCACCGACACACCGGAGGAGCGGGGCTAGTGGAAGTTCCCGTCCTCGCTACGGTAGCGGTGCTGCTCACCGCCGGACTCTACTTACTGCTCGACCGAACGCTGTTGCGGGTGGTGATAGGAGTGGGGCTCATCGGCAACGGCGTGAACCTGTTGCTGCTCGCTACCGGTGGACTGACGCCGGGAAGCGCTCCGATTCTGGACGGAAGCACGGGTGCCGTCGTCGATCCGCTTCCGCAGGCGCTCATCCTCACGGCGATCGTGATCGGTTTCGGCATCCTCGCCTTGCTACTCACGCTCGCCTACCGGGTTTACGAGAGCGAGGGCACCGACGACCTGGCCGAACTGCACGGGAGGCTACCGGATGAGTAACCTCGCGGCGCTGCCCGTCGCACTACCGTTGCTCTGCGCGATCGTCCTGTTGCCCTTGCGGCGGCACAGCGCGGTCTCTTCCGCCGTATCGCTCCTGAGCAATCTCGTCGGTTTGTTCGTCTCCGCCCGCTTGGTCGAGACAGTCCGTACCGAGGGCATCCAAGTGCTCCAATTCGGTAGCTGGCCGGCGCCTTTCGGCATCGTGTTCACCGTGGACATGCTCGGCGCCTTGATGGTGCTGGTGTCGATGGTGGTCTCGACGGCGACCCTCGTCTTCGCTTGCGCGACGCTCGATGAGCGCCGCAAGCAGATGTTCTTCTTTCCGCTGCTCCAGATCCTCCTCATGGGGATCCACGGGTCGTTCCTCACCGGAGACTTGTTCAACCTGTTCGTGTGGTTCGAGGTGCTGTTGGTCGCCTCCTACGCGCTGATGTCGCTCGGCAGCGAGCCGTATCAAATGCAGGAAACGTTCAAGTACCTGACGGTCAACGCGCTCACGGCCTCGCTGTTCTTGGTGGCGGTCGCGACGACGTACAGCCTCACCGGTACGCTGAACATGGCCGATGTCGCGGTGCGCTTCGCGGAGGTGGGCGACCCGGTAATCCGCGGCATCGTCGCCGTCATGTTCCTGCTGGTGTTCGGAATCAAGGCTGCGCTGTTCCCTGTGTACATGTGGCTGCCGCGCTCCTACTTTGCGCCACCCACCGTGATCGCGGCCTTGTTCGGCGGGCTCCTGACGAAAGTGGGTGTCTACGCGCTGTTCCGAGTGACCCCGCTGTTCTTCGTCGGTTTGCCATGGGTGCAGCCTCTGCTGTTGTTCGTGGCCGGTGCGACCATGTTCTTCGGTGTCATCGGCGCGCTGTCCCAGTGGGACATGAAGCGCGTGCTCTCTTTCCACATCGTCTCGCAGATCGGCTACATGATCATGGGCCTCGGTCTCTATACTCCCTTGGCGCTGACCGGAGGGATCTTCTACATCGTCCACCACATTCTGGTGAAGACAGCGCTGTTCTTGTGCGCCGGAGCCGTGGAGCAATCCAGGCACACGACGAGTCTGAGACGACTCGGAGGCGTCATGGAAAGCGAGCCGCTGCTTGCCGGGTTGTTCTTCACGGCCGGGCTCGGCCTGGCCGGAGTGCCACCGCTCAGCGGATTCGTCGCCAAACTGGCGCTCATCCAGGCCGGTTTGGCCGAGCAGGCTTACGGGATCGTGGTCGTCAGCGTCGTCGTGAGCTTCCTCACCTTGTTCTCGATGATGAAGATCTTCCGCTACGCATTCTGGCGCACCGAGGAGATCACCCCCGTCGAGGCTACCGGTCGCGGCCTGCGCTACGCCTCGATCGCAGTACTGGTGGCGCTCGGATTCGGTATGGGGTTGGGAGCCGAAGCGACGCTTCCGTACGCCTCGCTGGCCGCCGATCAGCTTCTCGATCCCGCGGCTTACACGGCCGCCGTATTGGGGGCCCCGTGATCGCGCGCAAGGCCTACCACGGGCTCCGGCTGTTCGGCAACTTCGTCTGGGAGTTGCTGCTGTCGAACCTCGCGGTGCTCCGCATCGTACTGAGCCCCTCACTGCCGATCCGACCCGGCGTGCTGGCGTATTCGACCCGGCTCACCAGCCCGGTCTCCGTGACCGTCCTGGCCAATCTGATCACGCTCACGCCCGGCACCCTGACACTCGACGTCTCGGACGACCGCAAGACCCTGTTCATCCACACCCTGAACGTCGAAGACCCGGAAGCCGTGCTCGCCACCATCCGCGTGGCGTTCGAGCAGGAGTTGCTGGAGTTGGAACGATGATCGACACGGTAGCGACGGCCTGCATCGTGATCTTGACCTTGTGCATGCTCGTACCGCTGAGCCGAATCGTCCGGGGGCCGAGCATCGCCGATCGCGTGGTCGCGGCGGATGCGGCGACCACTTACATCATGGCCATCCTCGTGTTGGTGTGCATCCGCTCGCACTCCCGCGTGTACTTCGAAGCGGTCATGTCATTGGCGGTACTCGGCTTTTTCGGAACCGTAGCGATGGCCAAGTACATCCTCGGAGGTCGCCCCATTGATTGAGATCCTCGTCTCACTGTCGTTGGTCGTCGGAACCGCCTTCATCGCCGTCAGCGCGCTCGGCCTGCACCGAATGCGCGACGTCTACGGCCGCTTGCACGCCGTCACCAAGGCCACCACCCTCGGCATGGCCGGTATCCTCCTGGGCTCCGCGCTGTTCTTCGCCGCGGACGGTGCGCTCATACTCGCGGAGATCGTCACCCTCGCGTTCATCGTGATGACGAACCCGGCCGGCGCCCACATGATCGGGCGTAGCGCCTACCTCAACGGTATTGCGCTCTGCGATGACTCGGTGATGGACGAAATGGAACGGGCGGGACACGCCCGTGACGTGACTCACGACACCCACTGAGCGGGGCGTCGAAAGGCCGGCCGGAAGCCGGGCGTTGTCGTCAGGAAGCCGCCGCCGCGACCGGCGTCAGCGTGGGGTGTTTGCGTGCCTCGACGATGGTGAACAGCGAGAACGGCGAGGTCTTGTAACGCTGCTCCAGCATGAGCGGCGAACCTTCGAGAACGTCGTCGAGAGCGAGCCGCGTGCTCCAGCCGAACACCCTGGTCAGAGGATCGACCAAATCGACGATGGCACGGATCAGCGGCCGCTCGCTGCGGAAGTGGTTGATGATGACCACCTCGCCCTCGCCTTTGCACACCCGAGACATTTCCAAGACCAGCCGGCGGGGGTCGGGAACCACGGTGACGACGTGGAACGCCGTTACGAAGTCGAACTCGTCGGCGTCGAACTCCAGGTTCTGCGCGTCCATCTGAACGAGCTTGATGTGAGCGTGGCGCTCCGGGTCGCGCTTATCTTCGGCGTGCTCGAGCATCTCGGCCGACAGATCGATCGCGGTGACGTCGCAGTGCGGCGGATAAGCGTCGAGCGACAGGCCGGTGCCGACTCCGACTTCCAACACCTTGGCGCCGGGCGCGATGTTCAGACCGCCCACGACCTGATTGATGCGGTCGGAGAACACGCGCGTGAACACGCGGTCGTACAAGTGCGACATGTCGGAGTAAATACGACTCCGATGCGGCAACTCATTCTTCTTGGACGTTCCGTTTACGCTCATCGCTCAAGTGGCCCCGTGCCTGCGGTAACCGCGGCCGCGCCCGCTGGGCACCCGGCATCAAGGTATAGGCAAACCGTCGAGGACATGGAAGCGCGACGCTCCGCTCAGGAGCGAGCGCCCTCGGGCGGTGCCCCGCCCTTCCACAGCTCGACGATCGGCGCCGCGATGAAAATCGAGGAGTAGGTGCCGATCGTGAGCCCCACGATCAGGGTGAACGCGAATCCGTGGATTACGCCACCGCCCACGAAAAACAGGGTGAGCAGCACGAGCAGGGAGGTCCCGGTGGTCAGCACCGTCCGCGACAGGGTCTCATTGACGCTGCGATTGATCAGAGGAGCGAGGTCATCTTTGCGAAAACGCTTGAGATTCTCTCGGATTCGGTCGGAGACCACGACCGTGTCGTTGACCGAGTAGCCGATGACCGTGAGCAGCCCGGCGACCACGCTGAGATTGATCTCGACGTCGTACAGCGAGAGCGCCCCGACGGTGATCAGCACGTCGTGCAACAATGCCACTCCGGCCCCGACCCCAAAGCGGAGATCGAAGCGAAACGCGATGTAGGCGCCCATCATCAGAGTCGCGAACAGCACCGACAGGATTCCGCGGCGGCGCAGATCTTCGCCGACCCTCGGGCCGACGATCTCGGTGCGCTGTTCGAGATAGGAGCCTTCGCCGAAGTGTGCGGTCAGCGCTTGTTTGATGACCTTGGAGCGGCTGTTGCCGACCACTTCCTCGCCGGCCGGCACGCGCAGCAGATACTCGCCCGGCTTCGAACCGAACTCCTGCACGGAGACGTCGCCGAGTTCGAGCGAACCCACCGCATCGCGAACCTCACCGATCGAGACGGGAGGCACGAAGCCGACGTGCACCATGATGCCACCGCTGAAGTCGATGCCGTAGTTCGGACCTCCGCGCACGGCGAGCGAGACGAGCCCCGCCGAGATGACGACCGCAGAGAAAATCATCGCGGCCGTCCGGGCCTTGATGAAGTCGAAGTCGATATCGTGTCTGACGACCTGGAACATTCCCCTACCTCAGATGCTGAGTTCGCGACCGCGCGAACCGATCAGAACGTCATGCAGCGTGCGCGAGCAGAACACCGCAGTGAACACCGTGGTCACGATTCCGATACACAGTGTCAACGCGAAGCCTTTGATCGGGCCGCTTCCGAACTGGAACAGAATGAGACCGGCCAGGAACGTCGTCGCGTTGGAGTCGAGAATGGCCGGTAACGCTCGACTGTAACCCGAGTCTACGGCGGCCAGTCCGTGCTGCCCTTCGCGCAGCTCCTCGCGAATGCGTTCGTTGATGAGCACGTTGGCATCGACCGCCATACCCAGCGTCAGCACGATGCCGGCGATGCCGGGCAGCGTGAGCGTCGCCTGGAAACCGGCCAGCACCGCCATCAGCATCAGCACGTTCACGATCAGCGCCGAAGCGGCGATCAAGCCGGTAGCCCGGTAGTAAAACACCATGAAGATGACGACCAGCGCCCCGCCGATCGTGAACGAGCGCGTGCCGGCAGCGATGGAGTCGCGGCCGAGCGACGGGCCGACCGTGCGCTCTTCCGCGATCGTGATCGGCGCGGGCAACGCTCCGGCACGGAGCACGATCGCCAGGTCGCGCGCTTCGTCCATGGTGAAGTTGCCGGTGATCACGGCGCGACCGCCGCCGATCCGCTCTTGGATCACCGGCGCGCTTTGCACTTTGCCGTCGAGTACGATGGCGAGCTGTCGGCCTACGCTGTCGCCCGTGATGCGCTCGAAGGTAGCGGCACCGTTGCCGTTGAGCGTGATGCCCACGTACGGGGTCTCGCCGAACTGACCGGGACGATGGCGGGCGTCCGAAATGACCTCACCGCTCATGAGCACCGTCGGCTCGAGGAAGTACGGGATCGCGGTGCGGGCGCCGGCCAGTCCGTCGGACGAATGCCCGGGCACCTCCACGATGCCGGGAGCCGACGGATCGTCGGCGACGAGTTGGAACCGCAGTTGCGCGGTGCGGCCGATCAGGGCCTGCACGCGCTCGGGGTCATCCACGCCGGGGAGCTGGATCAAGATGCCCGTGCTGCCGCTGCGTTGGATCGTAGGCTCGGATACACCGAACTCGTCCACGCGGTTACGGATCGTTTCCAGAGCTTGATCGACAGCGAGGGTGCGAATGCCGTCCACTTCGAGCTCGAGCAGACGGTAGCGGCGACGCCGCTCATCGGCCGAATCCACCTTCTCCAAGTTCTGGTAAGTGTCGGCGATCATCGTTTCGAGTTCTTCGGCACGCGAGCGCGTGACGACCTCGAACGAAAGCGTGTCGAGCCCCTCGCGACGCCAGTTGCGCGTGGCGATCTCTTTTTCGCGCGATTCGGTCTTGAGTTGGTCGATCAGCAGATCGACGGAGTTTTCCACCGCACGATCGACCTGCACCTCCATGACCATGTGAATGCCGCCCCTGAGGTCCAGCCCCAGATGGATCGCATCGGAAGGAAGCGTGCCCTTCCACCACGCGGGCAGCTCGCTCACCACGCTCGGCAGCAGGAAGACGAAAGCAAGCAGCGTGCTGCCGATGACGGTCACGAGCCGCCAGGCCAATCCCGTGTTCACGCCTTCACCTCCTTCCCCTGTCCCTGTCCGGCCGAGATCTTATCGCGCTGATAGCGCACCTTCGCGTTCGAGCCGACCTCGAGCACCACGTAGGCGTCGTGCACCTCGAGGATCTTGCCGTAAAGTCCGCTCGTCGTGACCACTTCGTCGCCGCGCTTGAGCGCTTTGACGAACTCGTCGTGCTTCTTGGCCTGCTGCTGCTGCGGACGCACGAGCAGGAAGTAAAACACGCCCAAGATCAGGACCAACGGGATGAGCGAAGACGCCCCGCCGCCGGGACCTGCCTGTGCCAGAACGAGCTGTTCGAAGCCGAGGCTGCTCATGCTTCTCCTCCTTGGTATCGCGCGAGAAACTCACGCTGAAAAGCGTCGTAGTCGTCGTCCGCCAACGCTTGGCGGATGTCGGACATGAGCCGCTGATAGAATCGTATGTTGTGGATGCTTGCGAGCACGGCTCCGAGCATCTCTTTGCGCCTGATCAGGTGATGAACGTAAGCGCGGGAAAAACCCGAACAAGCCTGGCAGTCGCACCCCTCTTCGATCGGGTCGGCGTCCTCGCGGTGCACGGCGTTGCGGATGCCGATCTGTCCGTCTCGTGTAAACAAGGTACCGTTGCGAGCGTTGCGAGTCGGAATCACACAGTCGAACATGTCGTATCCGTAGCGACACAAGTCGACGAGATCGGTCGGCGTGCCCATCCCCATCATGTAGCGAGGCTTGCTCTTGGGCAGCAACGCGACGCTGGTCCGGGCCACACGCATGGTCTCGTCGTGAGCCTCGCCCACCGATAGGCCGCCCACCGCATAGCCGGGAAACCCCAGTTCCGTGAGCGCGCCAGCGTTTTCCGCGCGAAGATCGTCGAACAACCCGCCTTGCATGATCCCGAAAAAGCTCGTTTGCGCCCCCTCTGGGGCCTCCTCGACGCCTGTCCCTTCCTCCACCGCTTCGCGCGTACGCCGCGCCCACCGGATCGTCCTCTCGGCCGATGCCGCCGCCGCGTCACGGTCACCGGCCTCGCCGGTGAGCGCGTCGAAAGCCATGCCGATATCGACCCCGAGCGTTCGCTGGATCTCGACCGCACGCTCCGGCGTGAGCTCGAACTTGGCTCCGTCGATATGCGAGCGGAACGACGCTCCTTCCTCGCTCAAGCGGACGTTGGCGGCCAGACTGAAGAGCTGGTAGCCCCCGCTATCGGTGAGGATGGGCCCGTCCCACCCCATAAAGCGGTGAAGACCGCCGAGTTTACTAATCGTTTTCGCTCCCGGCCGCAACGCGAGGTGGTACGTGTTCGAAAGCACGATCTCGACCCCCGAGCCCCTCAGAGCGTCGGGCGCCACGCCCTTCACCGTGCCGCAGGTACCCACCGGCATGAACGCGGGCGTCTCCACGGTACCGTGCGCGGTACTGAGACGTCCGCGGCGGCCGCCGGCGGCGGTGGTCTTGAGCACCTCGTATTGGATCACGTCGTCGGGCCCTTCGGCTCAGAGGATCAGCATCGCGTCGCCGTAACTGTAGAAACGGTAGCGTTCGGCCACTGCTTCGTCGTAGGCGCGCCGAAGCAGCTCTTCGCCGGCCAGAGCCATGACCAGCGCGAGCAGCGTGGAGCCGGGAAGATGAAAGTTCGTCACTAGAGCATCGACCGCTCGAAACCGAAACCCCGGGCGGATAAAGAGCGTCGCTTCGCCTTCCCCTTCGCGAACTTGCCCCGCCTCATCGCAGGCACTTTCGAGCGTCCGTACGGTCGTCGTCCCCACCGACACCACGCGTTTGCCCGAGGCCCTGGCCGCCGCGTGTGCGATCGCGGTGGCGGCCGAGACCGAGTAGCGCTCCGTTTCCATCCGGTGGTCCTCGACGGCTCCCCGAATGGGCGAGAACGTGCCCGGCCCCACGTGCAACGTGACCGTCCGGAAATCGACGCCACCCAGCGCCAAACGCTCGATCAGAGCAGTGGTGAAGTGCAGGCCCGCCGTCGGCGCGGCCACCGAGCCGCTCCGGTCGGCATAAACCGTCTGGTAGCGCTCGAGGTCTTCTTCCGTCGCGCCTTCGGGACGGCGAATGTACGGAGGCAAGGGCACGTCGCCGTGACGCGCCACGACCGCACGGGCGAGAGCCGGGCCGAAATCGACATGGCAACGGCCGCCCTCG
>PJEL010003431.1_pt1 | contig 13566 bp, 13 predicted proteins | sample 1853271 | NCBI WGS metagenome assembly PJEL01 (sample SAMN08108733, study PRJNA415343) | Invertebrate metagenome, whole genome shotgun sequencing project. | host: Globobulimina | place: Sweden: Gullmar Fjord | collected 2015-08 | reverse complement strand
TGAGTGCGTAATAGCTGAGAAGGTTAATCCCTAACGCAACCGCCAGCATGATAGGAAAACCGATATTGTGCCACTGCTTAACTTTATAGATGCAGCGCCACAGCTTGATCGCGGTGAATGCGAGGAACAGTGAATCAAACAGCGCCGGCAGCCACAGGGGGATCTCAAAGGGGGCGAGCAGTAACAGTCGGGCAGACAACCAGCAGCCGAAGGTGACGGCCAGCGGCCAGCCCTTCATGCCGGGTTGATTGGTCCAGGTCTGTACCGAGGTCAGCAGGAAGCCACACACAATAGCCAACGCGAAGCCGAACAGCATCTCGTGGGGATGCCACCATAACGGCACGACCTTCACCCAAAACTCACTCTGAAACAGGCTATATTGCGGCAGAAACCAGGTCACCAGCCATAAGGGAATATAGAGCATCGCAATGGAGGCACCACCGAGAAAGAAGGGACGAAAACCCAATCGCCATATTGCCGGCGTCTTCTCTGTCTCGGCGGGATCATCAATATTTAACATGCTGGCAGGCTCCTGCTCTCAATCGTGTGCAAAATGACAAAACAAAGGACAAAACAAGCATATTAAATGTCACTTTATAATTTTGCCTTAGTTTATCGGTGAACTATCCCCATAACAATTGATAAGCTCGGGGAATATAAATTCTGTGAACTAAACATTAAAAATAACCTATCCGGCTGATTTTAAATACCTCTTTATTGACAGTTATGTCTTGAAACCCGAATTAAAACCAAAGCTTAAACCAGAATTGATATCAGAGTTTAAAATAGTCACACGATTAGTGTGGCTGGCTCGATATGAGTCTCTTATACTGCTCCCCCATGGGTTGAGCGCTCCCTACACTTCAAAGACATTTCCCATCTGGCCCACACGGACGTGGGAAATGCCTGAGTGACATCAGGAATATCACAGCCCTATGGCGCAGATGGAGAGAATGGCGAAAGTATAAGGAACACTTTTCGGCCATGTACACTTTGATGGGAAAAACTCCCTTCCATCGCTCTGACCGCCATGGAAGGTGGAAATGTGCCAGATGTCGGGAACATCTGGCACCCTGCGATCAGGGATAAGTACATCTGACCTCCACGGATGGAGAGAATGCCTAAAATGTATGGAACATTTTTCGGCCATATACAAAAAAGGCGTCCATAGGACGCCATATTGGCTCATAATGTCACAACCTTTCATCGAGCCGGGCTTTTACATCATTAATCTCTGATATGGCCTGACCCACAGGTGAATAACGAGCTCTACTCTTCAAAATTCACTTTTATCTTTTTCACATCATGCTGCATCTCAACTGGCTTAGGCACATGGATGGATAACACACCTTTTGCGTATTTAGCAGTGACCAGCTCGACATCCACATTGAAACCGAGCGGGATCTGTCGGTGAAATGTGCCAAATGAGCGCTCTCTCAAGTGATAGCCTTTCTCATCGCTCTCCTGCTCATATTTTTTCTCGCCACGGATACTCAGATAGGTGCCCTGGATATCGACATCAATATCTTTCTCATTCATATCAGGCAGCTCAGCCTTAATCTCAAAGTATTCGCCGTACTCCTTCACGTCGATGGCAGGAATAACATGGTGTTTGTCCAGCCTCGAATTAGGCCAGCTCGATAACCACTCCCTGGAAAAATCATTGAAGATATTATCCATAGCCGATCTGGGATCGTCTCGGTGAAAAATAGATGGGAAAAATGATTTCATAACAATCTCCTTCTGTTAGTTAAACTATGAGTTCAACATCGTTCTGAGTTAAACAATTTAAACTCACCACAAGAATCCGATCGCTTACGCTTTCGGATCTCTCATGTAAAGTTTAGTTCAGCCAAAGGGAAACATAACCAAATAACAAAAACAGATGATGCATATCAAATCGGCAGCCAAAACACTCCTGAAAAGCGAGTTAGCGTCTCTTCCTTTCATAGGCCTGGTTAATGACGTCAACTTCGGCATAGATAGACTCGATGGTTTTCGCTAACTGATAGATAAGCCAGCTGTATCCCGTCAGCGCAAACTCCTGCTGTTCATCCCTGTCCAGTGAAGCCAATAGCTGCTGATGAAGGTTGAGAGCCATCTGCTGGGGTAACTCAGGTAGCGTATCACGTCGGCCAATGAGAAACTCAGAGAGCTCCAACAGGCTGCTCTGAAGTATCAATGCGATTTGGTTAACCTTTGCATAGGAGGCACTATCTTCATCGGTCCAACGAGTCTGAAGCAGCAACTCCAGCAGGGTGATCACCCGGATCTGCTTATTCACCAGGTGAGTTAATACTGACTTATATTGTTTAAGTGTCTTACTCTCCCACTCCAGAGAGAAGAAGAGCTTCTTCTGGGTCAATACCGCCTTCATTGCAGACTCTAGCTCGGGTCTGGCATCGAAAGGCTCCTTCATTGAGGCGGTAAAGTGCTTATCCAATATGACCGCTAATATGTTTGTCGAATGAGCTAACTGGCTGCGCCAATCCTGTTTAGCCTTTATCGGAAACACAAACAGGGAAACCAACACGGCAATAAAACAGCCCAGCAGAATATTGGCCGTGCGCCAGAGCGCCTCAGAGGTATCGTGATTTGCATCGCCGATCACGATAATCATGGTAAATCCCGCGACCAGATAGGCATAGCTGTATCGCCCGGCAGAGATAAAACAGGTCAAGCTGACCCCAAGGATCAACAAGCCCATCAGTAACCAGTAATGCTGAAAACTGACCACCAGCATGACACCATAAGCAGAGCCAATACATGTCCCCACCGCCCTTTGCATCGATTTTTCGATCGCGCCACCCACCTGAGGCAAACTCATCATGATAATGACTATGGTCACCATGCTCCAGACGAAGTGAGGCTGAGCCCAGAAAGCATTGATAATGACGGCAATAAGTAGTGCTAACCCCAGTTTCAAGGCATGAATGGCCCGAAAATGACGATAGATATAATTAGCAAAGGGTGTAGCAGGAGAAAAAACTGACATGATGAGGTAACCGAGAACAAACTGACTTCTATATGTAATTATTGCAGATATTTTAATCAGCGTGGGGACCAGACTATGAAATAGTATAAAACTGAGAGCTTCTCTCTTAATAATCAGCACAGACTTGTGTTGATGTCACATAATCAACTGCAATTCAGCTAGTGCTGCGACTCTTTAAAGCGACTTAGCAATTTGTCCATCGACCCTGTGGATAAGGGTTTTAGCAGGTAGCCATTACACTTGCCTCTGGCATTGAGAATATCGCGTCGATCACTGCTTGATGTCACCATAACGATTTTTACCGATTTCTCGGGCGAGATCATCTTGGCTCTTTCCAGACTTCTGATCTCCTCGAGTGCGTACATGCCATCAAAGAAAGGCATGGATATATCCAGACAGATCAGCTCATAGGGATCGTTTTCGTGCAGCGCAGTTTTGAATATCTGTACCGCTTCGGCACCATTCACAACGGCATCGACACTACCCGACAGAGATAAAATGTCTCTGTTTATATTTCTCGATACCTTATCGTCATCGGCTATGAGTATTCGCACTTGCTACCTCAAAATAATCGTAAAAAATGGTCATCGAATCAATCAACCTACTCCAGAAAGAAGCATGGTTACTTATTGCTCTCAATAATGATTCTTTATAGCGCTCATTGTTTACGATTCATTTTCACCAGACAACACTAGTCGTCTTAATGATAGCTTGTCGCTTTACCCCTGTGACTCGAACTCAGCGAGCCAGGTTTTAAGCAGTCCGTTGAGCAGAGGTTTCTCGGCATCACTAAGCGATAGCATCAACCCTTGCTGAATGTTCACATGCTCTACTATCAGCTCATCGATAAGCGCCAGCCCTTGCCCGGTTAAAGCCACCGACACGCTACGCCTATCCTGCTGACTATGCACTCTGACAATCTGCCCCTTACTTTCGAGGCGATCCAGACGGTTTGTCATGGCACCGGACGTCAGCATCATGGTGGCAATTAACTCAGATGGAGTTAAGCAGTGATCTCCACCCGCACGTCTGAGCGTCGCTAACACATCGAACTCACCCAGTGTCAGACCGTAACGCTTATGGAACGCCGCAATTTGCGTTTCAAGGTGCTTACCTATACGCATCAGTCTGCCTATCAACTCCATCGGCAGAGTATCCAGCTCAGGTTTCTCCTTGCCCCACTGAGCGACCACTCTATCTATTCCATCTATCTCTTTGTTCATATACTCACTCAACCACGAGGTTTAAAGTAATAAGCACTCCCCGTGACAATCGTCATCGGCAGAGTAACCTATTCAAGCTCTCCCTTGCTTCCAACTCTCAACTCCTTACTCTCTATACGGACTGAGCGACGGCTCTATCTATGCCATCTCCCCCGCCTCTTTGCTCATACCTTCAACTACCCAGTCATCTCTTTGTTCGAATACTCTCTCAATCACAAATATAACTTAACACAAAGAATCTTGACGTAAAGATACTTTACAAAATCAAAGCATGAGCGCACACTAATTAAATATCTTAACGTAAAGATACTTATTTTCAGCCCCGCTATTGAGACTCAGAGCATGAATATACTACTGGCCATGATCCCCGCATTTTTCTGGGGAACCACCTATGCGGTGACTCAATATACCCTCCCCGAATGGCCGCCACTGCTGCTCGGTGCGTTAAGAGCCTTGCCCGCAGGGCTACTGCTTCTGGCCATCAAGCCAAGCATGCCCAAGCGATCAGAATGGGGAGTACTCTTCAGGCTCGGGCTAATCAATATCGCAGCGTTTTTCAGCTTAATCTTTGTGATGGCGTTAACTCTGCCATCCGCCATCTCCGGTGTAGGTATGATCTCAGTGCCCGTCTTCGCCATGCTCTATAACTGGGCCGTCAATAAGCGCCGTCCTAATGCGATACAAGCTTTCTTCGGCTTAGTATTAATTGTACTGGCCTGGCTGCTATTCGACCCGGGCTCTATCAGTTTAAGCCCAGTTGGATTAATGGCTTTACTCGCCGCCATTCTATGTATTGTCATCGGCAGCTCTATTACCAAGTCTCTGGCCGATCGCATCCACTGGTGGAGTATTTTGACCTGGCAACTGATCATAGGGGGGACCCTGCTGGCCATTGCGGCCGCGGTTCATGCCCTCTTCTCACCCGGTACATATCTGGAGGCTGTACAAGGCTTTAGTTCGGCCAATGGCGCAGGCCTGTTGTGGATAACCCTTCTCAATACGGTATTGGGTTACATCATGTATGTTTGGCTACTGCAGAGAATGACGGTTGTCGACTTTACCTTCGGTGGCATCGCCAACCCGATCGCAGGCATAGTCTCAGGCATGGTGTTACTCAATGAGTCCTTCAGCCCCCATCAGTATCTGCTTATGGCTGGCATGATATTGACCTCACTATTGCCACAGATCATTCAACTAATCAGAAATAGAAAGCCTCACTCCGTCGCAGTTAAGAGCTCCTGAGGTAAAAACGGGATGACTCTCCAGCCCCCATATCTATGGAGGGCTGGCAAATTTAAGCTCCGCCTCCCAAGCTTCACCACATTACTCCCCCTCAAATGTTCAAACTCCTAAATGTTCAAATTCCTGAAACCCTGAGTTCCAATCTTACTAACTGTCAACATTAGTTAAATACGGTATAATCCGCCTTTGTTTTTAAAAAGTTGAAAAATAAGCTTTGTTTTTTATAAAAAATGAAGCGGACCTGTGACAAATAAACACAGAACATACGCACAGTTACTCAGATGTTGGATACAAAAATGACGATATACCGCAGCTGCATCATGTTAGTTATCTTGGCCGTCACCAGCCTAACGGTGAACGCAGAGGACTCTCTGGTAGAAAGCAGGTTGAAAGATGAACTTTTAACGTCGGAACTTCCCTTCGTTATCACCCCCCATAAGGTAAACTATATTCTTTTTGCCACCTATAACGACAACCCGAATATTGAGCCCTTTCTCCCGGAGGCTGAGCAGCAAGACATAGAGCCAGTAATCGACAACGTCGAGGCTAAGTTTCAGATAAGCTTCAAGTTTCCATTGATGTACAACGTCTTCGGTGACAACGGTCATCTGTTTGTGGCCTACACCAACCAATCTTACTGGCAGGTCTATAACAAAGATATCTCCTCACCCTTTCGTGAAACCAACCATGAACCCGAGATCTTCATGTTGTTCAATAACGATTGGGAGATCGCCGGCATGACCAACTCATTCTGGGGCGTCGGCGCCGTGCACCAGTCTAATGGCCAAACTCCAAGTCGTTCCCGCAGCTGGAACCGCATCTATGGCACTATGGTGTTCGATGGCGGCCCCTTTGCTCTCGCAGGCAAAGTCTGGTGGCGTATCCCTGAAGATGAGAAGGAGTCTCCCGAGGACCCCCGTGGTGATGATAATCCGGATATCGAAGACTATATGGGCAACTTCGAACTCTCAGGCGTCTATGGTCTGGACGAACACAGGTTTACCATGATGCTGCGCAATAACCTGTCATCGCCAAACTACGGAGCGGTAGAGCTGACCTGGAGCTATCCGATAATGGGTAACTTGAGGCTCTATACCCAATACTTCAATGGTTACGGTGAGAGCCTTATCGATTACAACGCCCACACCCAGCGCATCGGCATCGGTGTCTCAATTAACGACATCCTCTAGAACATTGCCTTAGAAACCAGAACCGGGACATCATGGTTTGCATGATGTCCCGGTTATTCAGCTCATTAAATATAACCAACAAACCGACTTACATACCTTTAGCCATCAAGCCCGCTAAATCACAGTGACCTTCTCAATAACGATCGACTCTCTTGGCACATCGTCGTGACCCGCGACACTGGTGGTCTTGACCTTCTCTATCTTCTTGATGACATCCATACCGGCGGTGACCTTACCAAACACGGCATAACCCCAGCCCGCATTGGTGGTGGCGGTATGGTCAAGGAAACTGTTGTTGGCTAAGTTAATAAAAAACTGCCCGGTGGCCGAGTGCGGGGCATCGGTGCGCGCCATGGCGATGGAGCCAACGACATTCTTCAAGCCTTTGTTGGCTTCGTTGACGATACCGGCACGAGTCGGCTTCTCATCCATATCGGCCGTCAGACCGCCGCCTTGTACCATAAAGCCTTTGATCACGCGATGAAATATCGTACCTTCGTAGAAGCCTTCCTGACAGTATCTCAAGAAGTTTTTTGCACTGACCGGGGCGTGCTCAACATCGAGTTCAATCGTGATATCGCCGACGTTGGTTGTAAAAATAATCATATTAATTACCGTTTTTCGTTAAACATTGAGCTCATGATATGGGCTCATTTTAGGTACTGGAGTTTTGGTACTGGAGATAGTGCCAAACTGTAGCGACTTTCAGACTTTATCACCACCTTAATGACAGACTCACCTGTCGACAGGGTTACAAATAGCCACCCTAAATCCATTTTAGCATCGGTAAGCATGTCACTCAGCAGTAAACTGACTGTATTTAAACCCCGACAAATTGAAGCCTGTTCGTGATTAAGGTAACGTCAATACGGTAAACCTTGAGGACCATCAACATTTTATAGGGGGCCGATGTGGTAATTTTGGTCTCTTATCTGGCATAGAGAAGAGTTAATGAAATCAATCCAGCCTTTCAGAGGCAGTGTAGCAGCCTCACAGTTAACTAAGTTCCTCCTTTTTCTAGCAGTCCTGTTTTCCCCATCGGTATTTGCCAGCACATCGGGAAGTTCAGGGCAGTTATTAGACTTAACTGCCACAACAGCGGGTTATCTCGCGCTGTTTATTTTTGTCTTCTCTTATCTGTTGGTGATGGGAGAGGAAGTTATCCATCTGCGTAAGTCTAAGCCGGTGCTGGTCGCTGCCGGGCTTATCTGGGGCATTATCGGATTTATCTATGTACAAAATGGCATGTCAGAGCTATCAGAGGCCGCCTTTAAACATAACCTGCTGGACTATGCAGAGCTGTTTCTCTTCCTGTTGGTTGCCATGACCTACATCAATGCCATGGAGGAGCGCCAACTGTTTGATGCTCTGAGAGCCTGGATGATCGGGCGCGGCTTTAGCCTGAGAACGGTATTTTGGTTAACCGGATTTATGTCGTTTTTTATCTCCCCCATCGCCGATAACCTGACCACGGCCCTGCTTATGTGCGCCGTTGTCATGAAGGTCGGCGGTATCAACCACAAGTTTATCTCCTTAGCCTGCATCAATATTGTCATCGCCGCCAACGCCGGAGGCGCGTTTAGCCCCTTCGGTGATATCACAACCTTGATGGTGTGGCAAAAAGGGGTCGTTCAATTTTCACAGTTTATAGACCTGTTTATCCCATCACTGGTGAACTACATTGTTCCTGCGACCATAATGAGCCTGTTCGTTGTTAATCGCACCCAAAAGGTGCAAGAGGAAAAGGTGATCATGAAACGCGGGGCTAAACGGATCGTAGGCCTGTTTTTACTCACCATAGCAACCGCAGTGTGCACCCATACCTTCCTGGGGCTGCCTCCGGTGCTGGGCATGATGACGGGACTCGGTTTCCTGCAGTTTTTCGGTTTCTTCCTGCGTATGACCTTCGATAAATCGGTGGCAAAAAAGCGAAAACTAGCCGAGAGAGCTCAGGATGAGAAACGTCTTACCTATCTGGGACATGTGGTGCCTTTCGATGTGTTCACCCGCATCGCCAGAGCCGAATGGGACACCCTGCTATTCTTCTACGGCGTGGTATTGTGCGTCGGAGGGCTAGGCTTTATGGGCTACCTGAGCCTAGTGTCCGAGGCCATGTATACCCATTGGGATGTCACCTACGCTAACATCGCCATCGGCGTCCTGTCGGCCATAGTAGATAACATACCGGTGATGTTTGCCGTGCTGACCATGAATCCAGATATGGGGTTAGGCCAGTGGCTGCTGGTCACCTTAACCGCCGGCGTTGGAGGCAGCCTGCTCTCGATTGGCAGCGCGGCCGGTGTGGCCCTGATGGGGCAAGCTCACGGCGTCTACACCTTCGCGGCGCATCTTAAATGGACTCCGGTTATCGCACTGGGTTACGCGGCCAGTATTCTGGTGCACCTCTGGCTCAATGCATCCCTGTTTTAATGGGGCTTTAGTACCGGCCAATTCAGAATAGTTCGAATTAAAGCTCTCGAGATCCCACAAGCCTCACCGGTTGCGGGACTCCCTAGATCGTCAGGCTCTGACATCATTAGCTGAATTTAACCCTTATACGCGCCACTCGCGTAATGTTGCTCATAGCTGTGGCTATAGTCTTGGATAGGCTGATGATTGTGACGCTTGCGCAGGCGTTAACATTGACATAGATACCTCGATTCTTTGTGGCTGGAAAGGCAACTCCTTTCGATAAGCTAAGAATACGCTCCGAAAGCACACACTTGAAATTATCACTTACCATTATTATGATAACTTTAAATAATCATAATAAGCTAACCCTTTATGCTAAACCCACTCTGGCTCAATACCTTCAAAACCTTAATAGAGGTTGGCCATTTCACCCAAACGGCAGAGAAACTTCACATGACACAGCCCGGTGTCAGCCAACAGATACAAAAGTTGGAAAACGCCTGTGGCCACGGCCTGATCAAGCGAGAGAAGAAGAGTTTTGAGCTCACCGAGCAGGGAAGGTTAGTGTATGAATATGCGCTGAAGCTCGCCGAAGGTGAAGCTATCCTGATAGAGACGCTCGGCTTCGATAACCCCTACTCGGGACAATGTAAGATCTCTTGTTCGGGCTCTCTGGCTTTGCAGCTGTATCCGGCACTTCTTTCACTGCAGCAGCAACACCCCGAATTGAGCATTCAGCTGGAAGCCGCACCTAATCAGAACATTTTGCATGATCTACAATCCGGAGAGATCGACTTAGGCATAGTGACCCACATCCCTGCGAGCAGCCTCTATCAAAGCAGCCACATAGGTGAGGAGACCCTATGTTTGGTGTTACCTAAGCAGTATGCAGATAAAAAAATCACCCCTGAATTACTCATCGAGTGTGGATTAATCGACCATCCGGATGCGAAACATTACCTGTCACTTTATTTCGAACTCGGCGGAGATAAAGCGTTAGCCGAACTCAGCTCAGATAAGCTACCTAAGTCCGGCTATATCAATCAGGTCAACCAGATACTACTTCCCGTTGCGAAAGGACTCGGCTTTACCGTGCTGCCCGAAAGTGCGGTAAAAAACTTCCCTCTCAGAGACAAGCTCTATATTGCTTACGCGGCCAAGCAGGTGAAAGAGACCCTTTATCTGGTGCAGAAACGTAACCGAAATTTACCCAGTCGCTACCAAACGGTGAGCCAACTGCTGCACGACACGATCTTGCCCCATTAGGGTATGCCTCCCCCGAGGTGCCGTCTCTTCGAGTTATTAACGATGAACATCGACCACCGCTTCTGCAGGTTCATTTTGATAACGCTCAAACATCTCCTCAAGTGACTCACTGGGAGCTGAAAACCCTTTATCAACCAGAAACTCTTCATTGTAGAGTTTAGAGGAGGAACGTTCGGCAAGATCGCAGCAAAACGTCACAATAGTCTTGCCCGCGCCCATTTTTGCCGCGGCGTAAAGCGCTCCAGCTACATTCAGCGCCGAGCTACTGCCCAAAGCAATACCATCGAGCTCCCTAACGTGGCGTGCAATGGCGATAAGGTCCCTGTCTGGCAGGGTAATAGCCTTATCCACCTTAGCCTGGCGGAAATTTTCAACGCTGCGCATGATACCTATCCCTTCGGTAAAGGAGTTGCCGCTGGACACGTACTTGCCGGTTTTAAGGTAGGCGTAGATCCCCGAGCCGTCGGGGTCCACCAGCCAGGTTTTCAATCCATGATACATTTGGGACAGATAACATGAGTTTCCGGCAATGGTACCTCCGGTCCCGGCCACTGAGACTAATGCATCTATTTCTCCTTGAGTCTGCTGCCAGATCTCCGGTCCGGTGTGCTCATAATGCGCCTTACTGTTACTGGTATTTTCAAACTGATCGGCCCACCAGTAGTTATCGTTTCCCTCGGCAATTCGTTTCGCGGTGTGGTAGAAATGGTTCGGGTTTGCGAAGGGACAGGCGTCAACCAGCAACAGCTCTGCACCATACAGGTTAATCATCTGCTCTTTTTCGGGGGCCTGGCCCCTAGGCATGACCACCAGCATCTTAAACCTGAGCGCCTTAGCCACCAACGCCAGCCCAATACCGGTATTCCCCGCCGTCCCCTCGACTATGGTCATACCCGGTTTAAGCTTCCCGCTGAAAATCGCGTCCTGAACCATCTGCAGTGCCGCGCGATCTTTAATCGAACCGCCGGGGTTCTGCTGCTCGCACTTTAATAATATTTCACAGCCAGTCAGATCTGAAATGCTGTTGATACGCAGCAGATCCGTGTTTCCGATAAGCTGGGTGACATTTCTCAAAACAGGTGAAAGTGCGGGGAAAAGCCCGGGTGAACGCTCTTGTGAATGTGGAGAAGATTTCATAACCTGATGAATCCTTTGCCTACAATAACTTAAATACTAGGCAGAGATGCCGTTAAAGCAAGTTGGCAACATCTTGTCAGGCTTTCCCGCCAGTCTGAGAAATCATTAACTCTGGAGCCAAGATTTTCTCTATCACCCATTTTTCTTGTGCGGGTTCACTACATTGAGTAAAATCAGGCGGGATTAGCAATGGATGTTAATTGTTAATGTTAGTATTGCGCTGAAAATCTTCGACAGAACTAAAGAGTTGATGTCGGCACAGTTCAAGCGTCAAGCGCTTAACTAAGAGATGAGCCGACTTTACAGGGATAGTAAATGCAGTACGACAAGCTAAAATTCAAAGCCATTCAGCTCCCTAATCCGATGTTGCTTCATTGGATCATTAATCCGGCCATGGCCGTAAATGAACTCCTGCTCGGTCAGCGGGTCCCTAAAGTCACACTGATTGACCAAGATTCAGATAAGCCCTTAGTCGAGCGACAAATCGTCCCTTGCCCACATTGCAACGCCATGAACGATGGCATGTTATGGTCAAAAGGCAACTCATTTGGGCATTGGTTTGGCTATGTCTGCCCAGAGTGTGAAGGCAAGATCCCCTGCCTTTGGAATCTCACCAGCTTAATCATTCTGGCTATCACCTCCCCCCTCTGGTACTGGTTTAGGAGATCGGCCGAGCAAAAATGGCTGGCAAAAGAGTACCAGCGCGTCTCGGTCATGAAGAGCCAAGCCAAACTTTCAGGACCCACCACAAAGCCAGTCTCCTTCACCAAAATGGGCCTATTCTTCGGCTTTTTCATGTTCCTTCTCACCCTGACCATTCAAGCGATTCAAACAGGTTTAACGGTTGAAAACACCTTGAAAGCCCTCGCGTTCAACACCCTTGGCGGCATCTTTTTTGGATTGGCTATGAAGCTGTTTCTGAATCAGAAAAGCAAAAAAACGTAAGTAACAGTAATAAAGTAATTCGAAGGAACCGACATGCCCAAGACAATCAGGACTATCTTATTTAGCTTAGCGCTAGGTTTAATCATAGATTACCTGAATGGAGCCTATCAATTCAGTCAGGTCTACGGCGCTGCTGTATCAGGCTTAGCTTTCTTAACGCTATATTGCATAGGTAGCACCTTATGCTCGAGCGTTGTCTACAGAGTAAGGCTAGGCCAAGCTTCTGACCGTTTTCTTGCACCATGTGGCACTGATTCACGGGACTTAAAGGCAAACCTGCCCATGATATTCATGTCCATCGCCTACAGTTCTGAATCTATCGACCGTTTTCTATGGGTGGCGTTAAGCATCGCCATCGGTGATATCTACTATTTCAAATATAGATCTCACCAAGCTAAGGAAACGTAGCGAGAGGGGAAACAGCACCTCAGGTCCGTAAAAGCCAATACTAGATGCAACGCTAAAAAGCAGCACTAAAACTAACACGAAATGCAAGCAAGCCCCCCGCAAAACCCCCTTATCATACGCCACAAAAATGACACCATAACAAGACAAAATCCAAACCTCGACAACACAAAAGCCAAACATAACACCATGCTTATTAAAGAGTTTATCCAAATTGACACTAAGAATGGATGCAAGTGTAAATACTTTAAGAAACATCAGACTTAAGCTTTCTATCTTTGATAGATTGCTCGCCTTCAACTCTATGGGGAGATATGATGAAATTTAAAATATTTGCTGCGATAGCGGCCTTGAGCCTGACTCAATGTACAAGCTTAAATCTGGAACAATGTAAACATTCCGACTGGTACTCCTTAGGCATGACCGACGGTAACAGCGGTTCGGCATCTTCTACCCTGAATGGATACATAGAAGACTGCAGTGAATTTGGTCTGAGCGTGAATAGCGAGCAATGGATAACGGGCTACCGGGCGGGGCTTGAGAACTACTGCCAGCCAGAAAATGGTTACAAACTAGGCTTACAGGGTTCTTACTACAACGGGGTCTGTTCAAATAACGAATTCCTCAAGCGTTACAACGAAGGCCATCGTCAGTTTGAGATCAAAAATAAGATATCTAAAATTCAATCCCGGCTCAAAGATATCGAGCGAGAACTTACAGAGGTCAACAAAAAGATCAATGCCAAGCAAGA
>PJEL010003430.1_pt1 | contig 13568 bp, 17 predicted proteins | sample 1853271 | NCBI WGS metagenome assembly PJEL01 (sample SAMN08108733, study PRJNA415343) | Invertebrate metagenome, whole genome shotgun sequencing project. | host: Globobulimina | place: Sweden: Gullmar Fjord | collected 2015-08 | reverse complement strand
ACCCACCTCTTGGAGCACGTACATTCATCCTCTTATCCATTACCCCCCCCGTATGCTACTACAGAATAATAGTATACAATCAAGTCATGAGCCAATTACATCCCTTTTGTTCCTCACTTTCTAGTGATTTTGAACAGTGTAGAAATTAGTGCCACAGTAGCCGAGAGACAAGGCGGCGAGGAAAATAGGGAAAACAGTGCGAGTTGGCGGGGAAATGTAAATTGGCAATAGAAATATACTTGTTTTCGACGTTTTTTTGGTGGGCCAACCAAAATACTACGCTGCGACTCTCTCTCTTTCCACATTTGCAATGGTTCGGACCCCGACGGCTATTTTAAAATTATACCAAAGTCAGTCACCCAAGGTAAGCAGCAGAAATGTCTCTCTCAAGATATGGTAGAAAGAAGAAGAACCGATTGATTCCCCATGGCCATTCACCATAAAGAGCGGTAAGCATAGCATAATTACAAGTACACCACAATAATACAATTCTAAGTGTGATGCTACTGGTATCTAAAAAAACCAGGCCCTCACCTCAGGATTGTAATTGCTCTGGTATTGTTTGTCGTACTTCATTCCACAAGGGAAATGACGTTCAATATTCCTGTGCAGCTCCAAAAATTCGGACTGCTGTTGGTCATGCCGGACGTTAAAGGTCGGTCGTTGAAATAGGGCCATACATACACGTATGACCGGATGGGTGATGGCGGGCGGGGAAAAGCAACAACCCAATGTACATTGCAGTAGGATTGAGAAGAGGACTAGGGGTGAAGGCTTGGAAATACAACAACAAAACAAATGGCAAAAGGTACGGGCAGTTTGAAAATTAAGACGCGGATGACCAACGGGGTGTGCATGTATCGGATTTCAATGGTTTCTACTCAACATGAGTATCCACGCTGTTATCTCTTCCAGTAGGGGGATCTTTGCTTCGAAACGTAACCGCAGCACCTCTTGCAGGGGGCTCGAACTCATCAATGGACAGACTATCTACAACAAACTTTACATCAGGGCTAAAAATATCAAATGGTCTAATTTCAAGCCTCGCCTGCTGAGGCAGCAGGAACATTGAAGAGAAGTGAGAATCCATTTAAGAGTTGTAACAACATAGCATAGCGTGTACAGAATCGCAGGCCTTTACACATTCTATAGGAACAAACTCTCCCACCTCGTTATGGTTGTTAGCAATTGCTATACACCACTCGTGCTCCCCAGGCTGAGCGCCTGGATCTCGAACCACAACAGAGGCACCAGCATTCATACAAATCTTATATATTTCAAATTTCAGGTCACCACAATGATTCAGCTCATGTCATGGTTGTTATGTACCTGATCGTGGGTACGAATAAAGCTGCATTTAGCCGCCCACTTGTCATACAAGAAGACATTTATTACATTAAGAGGGCCGGGGGGGGAGTGAGCATCCACCAGGCTCAGTCTCAGGCATACCTAGATCAAAATTGGAATAGAGGGGCATAGAGACGGGGGGGATCAGGACGGCTACGGCAGCATTCCACAAGGACTTCATCAACAAAAGTAGTGATGAAAAGCAACATTGAGAACTACGATTTGTGCCCTAGGCTTACTGTTGACACTACAAGCACACCTCACAACTCGAGGCCAAAGGTCCAACAGCTTCCACTCCCCCAAGTGGGCTTTGATTTATGCTATCCTCCTCTTCTCTGCATAGCTGGATAGTACATAGCCGTACCCTAGCTTTAAGACTGTACAAGCCTGCACAATTTCCCGATATTGTGGAGATGGAGGTAGCCATAGACGACACCCGAAATAATGGTAACCTTAGAGAAGAGTAGGGGTAAGGCAGGGAAATCATATATAAGGATTAAAAATCAAATCATCAACAGAAAAGCAAGGACGGCGGTATGAAGATTGTTAAGGTCTTCTCAAGCGTCAATTATTATAGTACATAAGGGTTCGGAGTGGTTAGTTATTAAACTTTGGGTTACGTTATCACTTCCTCTTGGGGAAGCGGCAAGCATCAACCTACGAACTATATCTTAACCGCAACCACCGTCAATATCAAGCCAATTCAATGCCTAAACCAGTCCTGCCAAAAAAAAAATCAACCTTGCACGCCGCCACCTTGGGGGAATTCGCACAAAAAACAACCCTCCAGGCCGCAACGCCCCAGGAATACACTATACCTATGCGTTACTCATTACGCACAATCTCAACGAGTACTCTGTCCATCGCAATCAGGAGTTCAAGTGCACCATTCCTATTTCAATTTCAACCGAATACCTTACGTTACCTCAAACGCGAGACAGGGGAAGAGTCTTAGTCCAGGAATTGGAATGAACGGTCCTCAGGCTATTGCTTGAGCTTTACTTAAAGAAATTCTCCGTTACGTCTTGAGCATGCAAAGATATGGAACGCTGACAAACGGCTAACAGTGCGTCATTGTGACTCAACGTTGTGATTTGATTCGAAAAGTATTATTTGCCGCATTTTTATACTTCCCCCCAACAATGGGTCACCTACATGTCGTTGCAACTTTGAGGCCATTGCAAATTGTATTACAACCAACGAATTGGGAACCTTAACTCCATAACCCTAACCCCATAACCCCATAACCCCTAATTCCTACCTTAACCTGAGGCAGAGACACTGTCGTCGTTAGTGATGAAAGTTGATAGTGACCTTACACACTCTTCTGAGAGAAAATAAGCCCTAACCAAGAGGAAACAGGCGAAGAATGCTTTATGCATAACCATCTCAAGAGATTCACTAGAAAATGAATTACCGTTCTGATGCTACGTTTGAAGCAAAAGCAAGGCAAAGTGATTAATCGTTGCCTAACCCTAACTCTAACCCTAACCCTAACCCAAACTAGAACGTCAAGGCTTTCCTATATATGTATGTACAAAAAATGGACTTCCTGAAGTTATATCGTAAAGAGCGGAAGAGGTTATTGCTACAGGAAACTGAGCCTCAAGGCTCCATGGAGGTCAAACCTTGTAAAGTAAAACTACCCATTCCAGATACGTCACCAGTTGCACCGCCAGTAGCTTCAATCCGGCCGCTACTGCTTTCTAGAGGGAACACTCTGCGAAGTTCCCTCCGTAACCACATTGGGTCTCTGAATACTGTTGTGTACTGCGCTGATTTCCTGAGTGAAGAGGAGGAGACAATCTGTGTAGAGAATATTGACTTATTACAAACATGGACAGTTTTGAAAAATAGCCGTCGCAAAGTGCAAGCATGGGGAAAGGTTGTTCCAGGCTTTTCAAATACGTGTGGCGATACGTTGCCCCCTTTTTTGCAGTCTCTATCAAAGTTGTTGACTGATGAAGGGTTTTTTTCAAACAGCACCCCTCCCAACAATGTTCTCATCAATAAATATGAACCAGGACAAGGAATAATGCCTCATACAGATGGCCCTGCTTACCATCCTACAGCGGTGGTATTATCCCTCTGCAGTGATACTTTAATGATGTTCTCCCCTAACGTCGCGACCCATAGGATTGGATTGGACAGCACTGACCCAATTGAGGCGATTGTACTGAGACGTAGGTCAATTCTATCGTTCAGTGATGAGGCGTACACAGGGCACCTTCACGCTATTGCTGAAGTTGCGTCAGAAACAGTGAATAGCACAAAAACTTGTCCAGTCGTGAACATGGAAGAGTCAAAAACTTTCGAAGGAGAGGTAATTTTGAGGACAAAGCGCGTTTCACTCACCTTCCGGCACGTTCTGTGATATTACTGCTTGGATGAGAATTTGTGTTATGAAATGCATGTGCTCTCTGCCAGGAGTGGGGGTGAAATATAACTTTCTGCTAGAATTGTTCTTCTCTTGCGACCCCCCCCCTTTTAAAGTTCGGAATATTAGACCCCACTGCATGAGAGAGAAACTTTCAAATCAAATCCTCTATGATGTGCATATTAGAAATTGAATTTTTCACATTCGATGACGTGCAAAAATGGAAATACTCTCATGAGCCCATAACCCTTGCACAAGAGAAATCTTGAAATGCTGTACCATAGCCAAGACGTGTGGCAGCTGTGGGCGGCTGCACCACGGGCTGCTCAGCAGCAAGGTGTTCGACTGTCCCACGTGCGGTGTGGTGATGGACCGCAACGTGAACGGGAGTCGGAACATTCTGCTGGGTATGGTGGCGGACGTGGACGACAGCGCAATCACGCTGGTTGTGAAGGAAGCGTTTCCTGTATTTGTCCCTGACGGGACTACATCATCGCCCCCGGAGGGGGCGTAGCGAGCTACTGCCTGCACAGAATCTCTGGTTCTGTGTTGCACTGAGCGGACACGGTTTCACTCAGTTGAAGTAGCGGCACCTGCATTGTGTTGCCACCCCCCCCACACTCACTTTTTTCTTTTTCTTGAAAGAATACAATACATACATACACGACAAATAATACAATACAATACACGCATTGTAATACTTTCTGTTTAAACGAAGTCATTGAAGAATATTTACAAGACACCTGGAAAAAATTGAGTACAGCACATTTGTTTTTTGTGTGTGGCCAATGGGTTGTGAAGCTTACTCCTCGCACACACTGAAAGCCAAGGCCAGCATTCCAACTTAATGCCTTCGTGAAATCAATGAATTTGTGACTGTCATTAAAAAAAAACACTGAATGCACTTTCATGGAAGTTGTGGTTGTCTTCACAATGAATGCAAGTGAGGAATGAGGCCACCAGCCGATATGCTATCTCCAGCACCAATTGTTCTCTCTGGGTTTACACAAACAGGATTAGGTGCCACGCATATTGCAACTTTACCTAATCCATGTGGTCTTTCCTCGTCCCAGCAGGCCACAGGATGTTCTTCATCCAAATCAATCCTCATTGACCCATTCGCTGTAGAAGCTGAAAAGGAGCTATCAAGCAGGATGGTCAACCCACCCTGTACTGATAGAGTGCTTGGACATACCCATTTTGCTGCTGCAAGAGCCGCAGAAGCTGTGGCAGCTTCAAGATCTGGCCAATCATCTTTTACCTGCATTTCATACCAACAGTAAGTAGATTGATTTCATTTTGAGTGAAGAAGTGGGGGTTTGTGGAGTAGTAACTTACCGCAATCATTGCCTGGTATGCGAGGGTATGAACATGAAGCCTTGATAGCTTGGAAGGAGTTCCAAAACGGTTACCAAAATCTTGACTGAGATGAGTAAACACCGTTCGCATAGCCATTAGCACCTGGTGGGATGGGGAGCAAGCAAGCAACGCGATTGTCATGCCAAGTCAGCAGCAGGGGTATAGTCAGCCCGGAATTTGATATATATATATGCATGTTCGGGTTCAACTCGCGATTGCTCATAGCCTAAAAACGAATTATACATCAACAAACCACAAGAAAAACAACTAACCTGAGCAACACGAGGGGCATGAGGAGCCACATACTGAACGCTTCCATTTGTCAGGTAGCTAAACAAGATCCCTAATTCCTGTTCGTTAGCCCCTATAGAGTCAGCTAGGGCAACTGGCAGATATTGGAGCTCTTTTAAAAATCCAATATCGGACACTGATGCAAATTCAAAATGCATTTTAGTTCCTCTGTCTACAATAGGCTTCAGCAATCCATGGACATCCATCAACCGTGGCCTTGCTGGATGGGAAACATTTGAGTGTTTTCGTCCCCCATTCGTCTCTGCTACCCACCGGCCATCATCCCAGCCCGTATAACCCTTCCATGGTGGATTTTGGAATATAAAACAGAACAAGCGCAAATAAGCAGAAAGTACGTGAGAGCCCCCATTGTAGAAGCGGTGCCACTACAACACAAATTCAAGGTGCAATAACTAACCCCCAATAAAGCTTATGGACTGACCGGCCATCCTCAATCAAAGAAGCATGGTTACATATTATATGTAACAATATGGGAGAGCTAGCAAACCTGCATTAATTGCAAACCACCTACGACGAGAAGGGCTGGAGGGATTGAGGTGGCAGCAACATCTTCGGCAAGTGGTTCTAATGCCCACAACTATTCAATCAGGGCCACAGAAAAAAAAAGGGGGTGCAACGTGAAGATAAGTAAAATAGCTCAAGCACCTGCAAAGGAATAGCTAAGAGGACAATTTCCAGAGGGTTGACAACAACACAGGAGTTAGGGTTCAGGGTTAGGGTTGGGGTTAGCGTATAGGGTTTAAGGTTAGGGGAGGCTTAAAAAAATACCTCAGCGTTGTCAACGTCATGATTAAGCGCGAACCTATTTGTTCGGGGGGATACAAATCCGCCCCATGTGTCTCCTTCCTTGTGCTCGAGAATAAGGTGAACATCAACATCAACTTCAGAGGAGGGGGGTGGAGGTCTGCCTATGATGCGCAATAATGATGGTAGGGCCTCCCTGAGTTCTCTGTATTGGTTCACATTGCAGCAGATCAGTATATGTGTACACATGATGAGCTCACTGCAGTTTCCGGGAAGGGCAGTGACTCGGAAATGGGCAGATAGATAGATACCTGGAGCATGTAGAGAGGGCGAGAGTGATATTCTGTGCACCCAAGGTTGCCATACGTGCAGCCATGAGCGCAGCATTCCCTCCTACAGATCGCTGGCTATTGACCTGCAAGACAAGGAAAGTTGGATAAATTAGAGAGAGGTGTGGTCCTTCCCCTCTTCTTCTTGCACTAGCATCAAAGTTTTCCATGCTCAGTAGTCACCTCCTTGAGTGCGAGGTCAATAACAGCACGGCTGACAGTCAAGTTTGAAATGCTGCGCTCCGCTGCAGCGCCACTGGAAAAGAAAAATGCAAAAACTTCTGCAAGCTGTTGAAATGATACTATCTGAGAGTAATTGGAAAAGGATATATTTTGAATGTTATTGTCACGGGGTTTCGTAGGATTCACAATGTACACCACATTCCATTCCATCCCATCCGTATGAGATATTGGATACATAGTTACCTCATGCGGGTTAAGCATGGAAGAACTGTTAATGACTAAGTGTGTGGTGGTCGGTCAGTCGTGAAAGGGGGAAATAAAATGGGAAGGAGATAAAAATGATAACTACCACCACCACCACAGAAAAAAACAATTGTTGTTCCTACCTCATTGTGATGAACAGCCCTCAAATCAGAGTCATTGATCAGCCCTTCCTTCACCAAGGTGTTCAAAAGAGATACAGCATCCACAATGATATCCTCACACACCCCGAATCCCAACACAACGGGTTTGTCGGATGAGAAACCGTCCAAGTTTGCGATCCTGGTCAGCCCACTCCACACTTTCTTAATGTCTAAGTGCTTGCTATTATTATGACCAGGGGACAGCATAGTGCTAATACCATCGTAGCGTGGCGGCTGCGGTTCCCACAGTTGTCTTTCCAGTGGCAGATGATGATGGGGACTTAAACCACAGATGTACTGCGCCTCTTCCAAGGCAACGCATGATTGAGCGAAAGGAGTCTGTGATGCATTGCAAACTGGGAGCAACACGGCCGCAACTCGACACCACCGACCCATTATCGTTGTCACCATACCGGCCACCATACTACCAGCTTGCTCAAACGGAACCCAAAGTGTTAGTTTGGGGTTCAATTTAATGACAGTGCATAAACTCCAGATACACCTTTATTGGCAGCTCAATTCAGGCCCTCCTCCTCTATCCTTCCTTGCAACATTTTTATCGTGCTTTCCTTCACCTAATCATGGGCAATTGCAACAGGCAACACACGCCTGGGAAGAAGAAGAAGAAAAAACAAATTAGACGGCTCCTCCAGACTACTGCATACTCTCTTGCAATTATATTGGGGGGTCAATTTGGGTTAGGACTAACCTTTAGGGTTAGGGTTACGTTTAAGATCCTCCTATCCTATCCAAACCATCTTTCACGTACTCAATTGTGAATCGCACAGAAGGGTAACCTCCGGCATTTATGTGATTCATAGTTGTGGCCGGAATAAGTGAGTGTTTAAATAACCTGATAGTTCGTGACAGACTAACCGTCCACCTCTGTTTTTTAACTAGACAGGCTGGACAGTTCATGGGGATTTTCGTTGACAGTTAACACCTCTATTAACGAGATAGGTAAGACCCATCTCCGGCATTTATATGATTCATAGTTGTGACCGGGGTAAGTGAGTGGTTAAATAGTCTGATAGTTTGTAACAGCAGCTGATGATAGCAGTTTCTGACAGTCCATTTGTTTTTTAAATCAACTATGTGACAGTCCATTGGGGTTTATCGTTCACAGTTGACACCTCCAGTCACAGATAAGCTAGCACTACAAAACCGACTTGTAAAACCGACACAAATCCCTCATACCCTCCTCAACCCCACATTCGCAGGATTTCTGGGATATCCCTGGGCCGCAACCAACGAGAGTGGTATTTCCGAGACCTTAACATCTAGAACCACTCAAAATCCTAACCCTAACCCTAACCCTAACCCTAATCCTAACCCTAATCCTAACCTTTAACCCCCAAACCCTAACCCTAATCCTAACCCTAAACCCTAACTCTAAACCTAACCATAACTTCAACAGTTCTCCGCATTTGGGGAGCTCCTCAAGTGTGATGGGTAGCAAAGAGGATGATGAAGTCTCTAGAGTGTTCATGCCAGAGGAGAAGAAAAGACTGGAGTCAAGGTAAGAGCCATGGTGTTGGTATTGCTGTGGTGCTTATATCGGTAATGGTAGGCTTAATGCTTGTTTTTTGTTTTAATACTCGTTGGTAATGGTGGGTGGGAGGCTGGGGTTTGGGTGGTTTTTGGGTTGTTGTAATAGCAACCATAAGTGCATAGGTGGAATATGTAAAATGTAAAGGTGAACGTTTGCATGGGGCAGAGGGTTGAGAGCGCAGGAAGGTTAAATGTGAATTTTAGAGCCATCATCACTTTTGCCTGCCATCAAAAACACTTGGCTGCATTGGGTGCAAACCCACCGCAGTCAATGCCCTAAAAAGACGTAATGTGAAGGTTTTATGAGAGTATGTACCCAGAAGTAGATGACGTGGTCATGGTCAATGTGCGAAATGTTGCCGAAATGGGTGCATATGTTGTTCTCCTGGAGTATAACAACATCGAGGGGATGATTCTGCTCAGTGAGTTGTCCAGGAGAAGGATCAGGTCAATAAACAAGCTCATCCGGGTCAACAGAAATGAGGTAAGATGAGGTGATGTAAATCGGGTTTTGTGATGGATAAGCAAGCCCACGGTCTCAATCTGGGCATTAGGGTTAGGGTTTGAATGGAGTGTAATTACATTAATGGAGGTGTACCTGTGGTTAGGGTTGGGATTAGGGTTAGGGTGCTTGTGATGATAGATTGAGACATGTGTGGTGGTATTATCCTTGACAGATGTGATCCGGCTGGTCTCTACACCACAGGTTGCAATGGTTTTGCGCGTAGACAAGGAGAAGGGGTACATAGATCTCTCCAAGAGGCGAGTTTCTCCTGAGGACGTATCTAAATGTGAAGACTGTTATAACAAAGCAAAAGCAGTCAACAGCGTGTTGCGCCACATTGCAGATGTGCAGGTTTCCATACAACACCTTTTGTCATTAAACACCCTCAGCAATGTATTACTCTAATCCCCCCATTCTTTCCCCAGGGGCTTGTTCTTGAGGACTTGTATGCTAGTGTGGGGTGGCCTCTGTACAAGAAGTAATAACCCATTGAGGCTGATTAGTTTGAGCATGTGCTACTGGTAATTGTTTTTTCATTACTCTCGATTCTAAGGTATGGTCATGCTTACGAAGCTTTCAAGCTTCTCCTTACGGATGAGGATGATATCTGGGCGGGTATAGACATAGAAGAACCCCTCAAAGTAAGTAGTAGTATACCGGAATTCTGCGGTGGACGCGCTTCTGGGTACCATATGATCCTTTTTCGATGCAAGGATGTGTCAACAACCTAAGCAGCTCTGCCCGATCCTGTGCCGAGACTCCGTCGCCCTATACTCTATACTCAAATGTACGATGAAGCTAATATCATTGTTTCCCTCTCAAGGCTGCTATTACTACGAATGTGAAGAGGCGGCTTGCCCCTCAGCCTGTGAAAATCCGTGCAGATATTGATGTGACATGCTACGCTTATCTGGGGGTGGAGGCAGTTAAGGAAGCACTACTTGCTGGCGCAGCTTGTAGTACGTCTGAGACAACCATCGCAGTGAAGCTCATAGCCCCACCAAGGTAAAAATGTTCCCATACACCAACACGTTCGGTCAAGCCCTCTGCCTCCTTGTGTACCAACCACCCATCGCACATCATGAAATGGGCCCAATATAATAGTGGCATATATATATATATATATTTATTCATCCATGCACCTCGCAACTACATAAGGTATGTTCTGGATACCATGACCCTTGATAGGGATATGGGGAAAGTCACATTGGAGAGGGCCATAGAGGTATTTTAGCTGCCCCGCACCATTACTTCAAACCCCTCCACCATCCGCAAACCTCCTCATGGAAAACAATATATATTCTATGTTATATTCATAGGCAGTGGGAGAAAAAATTACAAAGTTGGGTGGTAAGATGGAGGTGAAGATGGCACCAAAGGCTGTTTCGCAGAGAGAAGAAAGTGAGTTTGCGGCAATGATGGAGCGGCTGGCCATGGAAAACCAGGAAACAGATGGAGATGCTGCTGAGGATGCATACGAATGAAACAGAATGTGAAGGGAGGATGAAGGGAGGCGCTTTCAGAGGCAGAACAAATCATCTATCACCATGACGACAGCTTGGCTCTTGCGATATGCCACAATTTTCTAGGGGTTGAAGTGAGAGCTGCAAATGTGCAGTATTAGTTAGACATAAACAGAATTATACTGGAGGTGACGGTACAAGTTAAAATAAGAGGTTGTTAAAAAATGTAGGTGGTGATTTGTTTCTCTATTTTCTGGAAATGGGTCGTGGTTGGTGCGTGCGCTACATCAATCATCTCCAAGGAACACGAATTCTTCTCCATCTGCGCAACCAAGAAAGCCCATATTTCTGCTAGTGGTCTTTATATGTGGGACAGCAGTAACACTAAGTTGAGAGTTGTAGGAGTTCCTGGTAGATGGGGGACACATTACGTTTTGTAGCGTAAAGCATCTTTCAACTTCAAAATCCGGGCTGGTCACAGTGATCATTAAGGTCGATCTGAGCCGCATTGGGGTACACACCGCATCGTTCAGAGCATCCGCTCTCCTCTGAAGGCAGAGAGTGGATCAGTCAGCATCTTAGGGTTAGCATCTACGCAGTCTCAATGGTTGTCACTGGTGAGAAAACATGGAGGTGCTTACTACCTTCGAGTGCCAAGCAGCAACTCCAATTGAATGAAGTGCAGGCTGTCCCCTGTTTTTCTGTGGAGTCGACATTATTACCAATCCCATTTTTTTCAGGTTCCTCAAATTCCGCCATGTAATCCCGTCTTGACTTGACGCAACATTGACTAACTGACACTTGTGTAGGGGCGGCAGTGGCAGAGTAGCTACAGTTGTGCGACGCATTCGATTTGCTGGGAGGTAAATGATTCCATCACTGCTTGGCACTTCGTGACGCAATGGTGGCTCCACAACTACACTCGTTGCCACCTGAGCTTCATTCCCTGATGCATCTCGAGCTCTGATCTCCACCTCACGGTATCCCACATCCCCACAACCTAACCACTTAGGTTCTACAGACACAGATTCTAAGTCAATACCGCATGAATCAAATGATTCATCAAAATTGAGTAGAGCTGCACCATCCAGGTAAGTGGATCCGTCTGGATCCAGCTGAAAAAATAATGCATCATCACGGGCAACCAAAACTGGTGCAGTTTCGTCTACAACCATTACGTGAGTCAGGACAGTAGCCGCATTTCCTGACGTGTCTTGTGCAGTGATTCGAACTTCTTTTCTGCCCAAATCGCTGCAATTAAATACTTTTGGCTCGACGTTTAAGGACATAAGGCCACACTCATCAGATATTCCATCTAAAAGTAGAGGTGCATCTATCTCCACCGATCCACTGTCCAGAATGAGTTTCGTACCTTCAACGGCATGAATCGAGGGTGGGATAGTGTCACTGATCACAACATTAGCAGTGACAGAAGCTGTATTTCCTGAATTATCTTGTGCAGTTATTAGGACCTCTTGTTTACCTATATCGTTGCAGGTAAATACTTCTGGTTCAACCCCCACAGTCACTGGACCACAAGCATCATCGACAAAAGTAACGAGCTGAGTGGGATCCACCTCTACCAACCCAGACTCGTTCAAGACCAGTGTCACAGTATCACTGACTGACTTGATGAAGGGCGAGATTTCGTCAACAATCATCACATCGGCCAGGGCGGAGGCAGTATTTCCAAACAAGTCTTGCACTGTTACACGGACCTCCATCTTCCCCACGACACTGCAATTAAATGCTTGTGGCTCGACGTTTACAGATGAAATACCGCATGCATCATCCAGTAATTCAATTGTCAGATATGGATCCAGCTCTGCAACCCCCGACGCATTCAGAGCGAGCTTCAAATCACGAATGGTCTTAATCAAAGGTGGGGTATTATCTGTAATCGTTACATTAACCAGGACGTGGGCTAAATTTCCTGATTTGTCCTGTGCAGTAACTTTGATCTCGTGCATTCCCACATCCTTGCAACTGAACACTTCTTGGTGAACGTTCACGTACAAAGGGTCGCCGCATGCATCGGTTACAGAGTCAACAAGCTGAGCAACATCTAGCTCTACTACACCAGATGCATTTAGAGGGAGTTCCACATCCCCACTAGCCATAATTGAGGGAGGAATTTTGTCAACAACCTCCACCTCTAGAGTTATAGAGGCTTCATTGCCCGCGATATCTTCAACCCTCACAGTAACCTCTCTCAGTCCTAGGTCTTTGCAGGTAAATTCACTTGGGAATGAAGTCACTGATGATATGCCGCACTCATCAGAGGCGTGAACCAGCAAAAGTGGGTCTACTCGAGCCCATCCGGATTTATCCAGATGGATAGGAGCAACCTTATCAAGCACTCTAATTGTTGGTGCAGTGTTATCAAAGACCTCCACTCTTGTACTAGCCACAGCAGCATTACCTGAGTAATCTCTTACGCTTAGCTGAACTTCATTACTTCCAAGGTCATCACAGGTGAATCGGTCAGGCTCAACAAACAATGAATCCAGGTCAATTCCACAAGCATCGAATGACCCTTCATTACTGAACAAAACGGTTGGATCCAAAATTAGTGATCCTGACGAAGTCAGGGGGAGTTTGATGCCATTTTTTGTCCCTAAAACTGGTGGAGTTGTATCAGCCACGATAACGGTAAAGTTTTTGGATGCCATCTGATCATCGGCAAATGCTGTTAATGTAGCGACGACTCCCTCTGGCCCTAAATCAACACAACTGAACACCCTCGGAGTCACCGTAAGCATATCCAGAAATGGCTTACAGGCTGACCCTGTCGTAGATTGAGAACCAATTAATTCAATATCCTCATTAGTAAGTTGCGTTGCGCCTGTAGTTCCATCAAGGAGTATAGTATATACATTGTGTGATACAATTGGTACAGGATTAGGAATAGGAGACACGATGGACACCTTCGGAGAAAGAAATGGCAATATATTCATCATTAGGACTTTTGAGGTGGGTGGTGCGGTGTTTACT
>PJEL010003429.1_pt1 | contig 13568 bp, 28 predicted proteins | sample 1853271 | NCBI WGS metagenome assembly PJEL01 (sample SAMN08108733, study PRJNA415343) | Invertebrate metagenome, whole genome shotgun sequencing project. | host: Globobulimina | place: Sweden: Gullmar Fjord | collected 2015-08 | reverse complement strand
TACTGGCAAAAAAGACAATCTTCAGGGTCTCAAAGGCGATCTTGAAGTAATACAGCAAGCCGTTGATTGGTTCGCATTTTTGGATATAAAAGGAGATAGAAAGCCAAGTACGATTGTAAGGAGGTTGGGCTTCACCAATCCTCCAGACAATGAAAAATATGGAGTTATATGTGCCGACAGAGTTCTACACAAACCCGGTGGAAGCTACGGATACACCAAGAACCCAACTGTTCCCGAACATGGAATATGTTTAGATGCTTTACTCCATCCTGCAATAGACGTAAATGGTGATATGTCTTTATGTGTGCGATTCGATCCTGACAAAACAGGCGTAATTGGAAACGTACACGAAAACACGATTGAAGAAATATGGAATGGAGAAAAACGAAAACACTACTTACAATGGCACGTAGACGGACAACGTGAAAAGCATCCCCTATGTGCAAAATGTGAATTTTGGGGAATCCCGAGGAGTTAAAATGGCTTGGAATAGGGCTTTAATTAAAATAAGGGGGTTGGAATGAAAACAAAAAAGGAATTGTTGGACGATTTGGCTAAAAAGGATAGGGTTATTGATGCTATTCTTGCGTTGAATAGGAGGCTTTGGCAGAGCATGCTTGATCTTTTAGGAGCAACAAATGAAAACTTGTAAAAATAAGCCAGTAATAATTGGCTTAACAGATCGGTATTTTTATTACACATGCCATTGTCACGGCTACGTGTGGGCGATGGATAGAAAAACTGACGAGATATTAGCTGTGCACGATGCCCTGTTCTTGGATGTAATGGAAAAAGAAAGTGAATAAATACTACGAAGCTGACGGGATAACAATTTATCATGGGGATTGTTTAGATGTACTTCCACAATTAAAAAAGGTTGATCTTGTATTGACTGATCCGCCTTACGGGATAGATTACAACGCTGAAAAGCTGAATTTAAAAACAAGTCAATCTTATGGTGATATAACAAATGATACTGGAGATTTTGATTTTAGTTCTATTTTTGAAATAGATGCGTGTCTTGTGGTTTTTGGTGCAAATTGTTTTCCACATTTGTTGCCAGTAAGGGGAAGGTGGATATGTTGGTATAAACGAGGCGAAGGAGCTGACAAGGCTCTTGGTTCACCGTTTGAATTGGCTTGGGAAAGCAGAATGTCGGGATACGACAAGTTTTATAAAGTTGTTCACGGTGGATTTGTCAACTCTGATGGAGGAAAACGCTATCATCCAACTCAAAAACCAGTAAAACTATTCAAGATGATTCTGAATGATTACCCAAAAGCAAACACTATACTTGATCCGTTCATAGGGTCAGGAACAACTCTTGTCGCAGCAAAACAACTTGGAAGAAAAGCCATTGGAATAGAAATAGAGGAAAAATACTGCGAAATAGCAGTAAAAAGATTGGCTCAAAGAGAATTATTTTAAGGAGAATAAAATGACATTCATAATAGCAGAAATAGGAATAAACCACAATGGCGACATTGATATTGCCAAACAGTTAATAGACGTAGCGGTTGAAGCTGGCTGTGATGCTGTTAAATTTCAAAAGCGAACTGTTGACCTATGTTATACACAGGAGTTTTTAGACTCACCAAGAGAAAGCCCCTGGGGAACAACACAGCGAGAACAAAAGAACGGTCTTGAATTTGGACTTGATGAGTATGTTGACATAAACGTCTACTGCAAAGGCAAGATTGAATGGTTTGCTTCGGCTTGGGATTTAAAGAGTCAAGCGTTCTTGAGACAATTCGATTTGAGATACAATAAGATCGCATCTCCCATGCTATATGATGAACAGTTATTGGAGGCTGTGGCGATGGAACATAAACATACCTTCGTTTCGACGGGTGGTGCATCAGGAGCTGAAATACAAGATGCTGTTGATATTTTTCATGTCGCAATATGTCCGTTTGAGTTAATGCACTGTGTGTCCAAGTACCCGACAAAGCCCGAAGAAGCAAACCTGAAGGGCATAATAAAATTACGAAATACTTACAGAAGAAACGTAGGTTACAGCGGACATGAAATAGGACTTGCAGTTTCATACGCTGCGGTTGCTCTTGGTGCGACATCGTTAGAAAGACACATAACTTTAGATAGAACAATGTACGGCTCGGATCAATTATGTTCCGTTGAACCAGTTGGATTAAAAATGTTGGTTGGGGCTGTTCGCAAAATAGAAAAGGCGGTGAAATGAACACGGTTGAATTTCAATATAAGTGCAAGCTGTGTGGAAAAATTAATGACAGTCTCGGCACGGGTGAACAATATGCACTTCTACAAACTACCCAATTAATCCTGCACGGCACGACAAAAACAAGCGGGTTTCCATTGACATTGTTAGATTTGCATAATTGTAAAGACGGGAATACTGGAATATCAGAACTAATTGGATATAAAATTGTGAGGATTAAAAAATGAGCTGTGAAATGTGCGGAAAAGAAGAAAAGACTCTTGAAGAACAAGAGATGGAACTGCGAGACGACGCTTTACGAATAACAGAAGCATTTAACAGGGGTTGGAAAGCACGTGAAATCTGCTCAACCCGTGAACGTGAAATAATCGAGTCTGTAATAGGGCTTGGAATGTCTTTTGAAGAAACTGCGGAGAATTATGGGATAAATTTAAAAACAGTGTATTTTCATTGGGGAAATGCTTTAACTAAAATAAGGGGATTGGTATGAATAAGAAATGGATAGAGTTTGTTGAGAAAAATACATGGAAGGAATGGGATAGCGACGATAGAGTATTTCGATCTCACGATGAGTATGGAACGCCTGTGGAAACAGCCAGCGCCGAAGATCTCATCGGGCATCAGATAGCCTTTATAAACCAAATCAAAATTGACACGATGTTTTCTTACGATGTGGAAATTTTTGATGCATTAGGAACACATACGACATTTCAATCTGCTCATGAGTTTGTATGGAAAAAAACTATGGAGGCAATGAAATAATGAATAAACAATGGATTCGATTTGTTGACAAGTGCACACAATGGCGTTGGGATTCAGTCATGGAGTATTTTTATATGACAGACGGGTGGGATAATAAAAGAATCATTGCAAAGCCCGAGGATTTAACCGGTTGGCGTGAAGCGTTCTGGGATAATCAACATATGGAGAGCAGTACGGGCTGGGTTAGCGTTGAGGACAAGATGCCGCCACCAGATACGGAAAGTTGGATTGTTGTGTTAATAAATGACAACGGCATACCTTATCCTGAAACCGACAGGGCATATACGGGCTGCAAGACGGGACAGATAAAATTTGCTCACAACCCCTCCCATTTAATAACCCATTGGATGTCCTTGCCTAAATTTCCGAATATCAATGATTGTTAAAAAAGCTACCCTTGAGGATTTAAAATATATTGAGATGCTTTCAAAAAAAGAAAGCCGTTCTCTTGGGTTTATACCGAAGGCAAGATACGAAGCGTCTATAATTGGTAAAAGAATGAATGAGAAGTCACAGCCAAATTGCAACGATAAAATATTTATGTGCTTTGAGAATGATGATCCAGTTGGTTTTGTATTAGGTAGTTCTGGAAGAAAATCCACAGGGTTAGTTGGAAAAGTCCATCAGATTTGTATTCAAGACGATGCGAGATTAATTGAAAGGGGCAAAGCCCTACTTAATGAATGGTCGCTTGATTGTGAAAACAGGGGAATCAATGACTTTGCCTGTGGGTGTGCTGACGATTTAGAAAGCAATAAGTTTTGGGATGCGATGGGATGGGAAAAGGTAGGCGAAAGACGGGGAATATTTTATGGGACATCTAAACAAACAAGCGGGAGACTGATAAACGTATATCATAAACAAATAAATAGCCTATTTAACATATAAACCAAGACTCTTTCCTTTTATAGAGGGGTGTCTTTCCCTCCCACTGCTTGAAATCATAGAAAACGGCAGCACGGAAAAAAGACTCAACTTACTTCCGGGAGTAAAATTTGACTGCTGTAAAACAGCAAACTAACAGTAAGAAGGTAGTTGGCAGACCATTCAAGAAGGGGCAGTCTGGCAATCCTGCTGGACGACCCAAGAATGAACACTCCATCCCCAACATCTTACGAGAGCTATCTGCCAAGATAAACGAGTACGATCCCGACAAGAAACAAACGATTCTTGAGGGTATTTGTGCAAAGGCAACGCTTGACGCATTAGGTGGCGACAAGGCAGCGAGGGATTGGGTAGCTGACAGAATGGAGGGTAAAAGCGTAGAACGTATCCAAACACAAGAAGTTAATGACGAACTTGAAATCAAATAAGGGAGAAATCATGGAATATGAAATCAACTATCTTGGATTAATGCTAACGGCAACGAAACCCGAAGATAAAACAAGATTAGAGTCAATCATAGAACGGCTCAAGGAAATCAGGGATGAATTAGAAATTGCGTGAAGTTCACGATAAAGAGGGACAAGTTTCTACCGGCACAACAGAAGTGGTGGGATTTACCAAACTTCTACAAACTGTTAGTAGGTGGTTACGGATCGGGGAAAACACATATTGGAGCGATCAGATCAATCTATCTATCCCATGTCAATTCAGGTATCCCAGGAATGTACGTTTCACCTTCATACCCAATGGCAGAGAAAACGATTGTAATATCTCTCAAGGAGATACTGACAAGGAGCGGTGTTGATTACAAGTACAACGAAACAAAACACAGGTTTCTCATTCGTAATTGGGATGGGCATATCTGGATTGGATCGGGAGAAAAGCCTGATTCACTCAAGGGTGCGAATTTAGCATGGTTTGGAATAGACGAACCGTTTTCACAGAAGAGGGAAGTATTTAAGCAGATGATTGCAAGAGCAAGACATCCAGACGCTACAATACGAGAGGGTTTCTTAACAGGTACAGCAGAACAGTTGAATTGGGGATACGAGCTGGTAAACAACGAGGACATAGACATTGGTCACGTTGTAGCTTCGACATTGGACAATCCCCACCTACCGCAAGAATATAAAGACAATCTATTAGCCTCATATTCAGAAGAAGAAATACAGGCGTATGTGTACGGCCAGTTTGTCAATCTTACCGCTGGGCGAGTGTGTAAACCATTTGATAGAAGTAAACACGTAGTAGTTAGGGGGGATTTAAATGAATTGTTGGCTCACGGACATTTGTTTGTTGGTTGCGATTTTAACGTGGATTATATGTCTGCGAGTGTTGGTGTTGATTTAAACGGTCATATACATTGGTTTGACAAGTTCAGACAGTCTAACAGCAACACGTTTGAAATGGCAGATTGGTTAAGGGCTAAATACCCGAGATTGGTACATTGTTATCCAGATGCAACGGGTAAGGCACGTAAAACGTCGAGTACGAAATCAGATCATCAGATACTCAAGGACAAGGGCTTTATTGTACACACAAGACCGGGCAATCCACCTGTTAAAGATAGGGTTAATTCATGGAATCGTTTGTTAAAAGACGATAGAATGACATTTGACCCGAAGTTAAAAGAATTGATTGCAGACAACGAGTTAATGGTATGGAAGAACGGTGACTTGGATCAAACAACGGACAAAGCGAGAACACATGCCTTTGATTCAGCAAGTTATCCAGTGTATACAAGACATCCATTAATCAAGCGTATAAGCAGGAGTGAATCATGGAATTGATACTTGGTGTATCGCTTGCGTTTAACATTATGTTTGTAGCGTTTTTTATCTGGATTGGGCGAGTTAGCAAGGATGACGAAAGAAAATTGAGAGGATACTTTGAGGGATTGAAAGAACAAGATTTAAAGGACACAGCGCATGCGTAGTGTAAACACGGTGGTTATCCCCGAATTATCAAATGATTTAGTAGTTGATTCAGTCAAACGAGCACACTCAATAGAGCGTGAACAAGAGGATGCAAACAAGCAAACAGCGTTAGACTTTTATTTCAACGACAAACAGGACTTACATTTAATGCAGTGGTTTTCTGCTGCGACGTTGCGACAAGTTCCACCTATGCCTTCAAAGGTCGTACCGAGATTTGCCAAAGCTCGAATGATGCTGTACAAACGACCACCTGAACGGTTAATCAACGGGGAAGTAAACGAGGATTACAAAGAAATAGCTCACTTACTCAATACAAAGACACGTGAGTTTGCAGAGCTAACATGGCTCACAGCAGAGATGGCGTTCAGAACCAAGTACAACGATATGCGAGAAAGGTTAGAGTATCAGTCCATTCCGTTCTTTACTAAATACTTCCTTCCTAACGAGTTTGAACCGTTTGGAGTGTCTTACGAGATTGCTAAACAGGGTACACAACGTAGGTTTGTATTCTTTTCAGAAGATCGAGATGATATGCCTGGATTACACTTTAAGTTCACGCAAGGTGGGGACATAATCGAGGTAGCCGAAGGAAACCTGAATCCGTATGATGTGATTCCAGTGAGTTTTGCAGGATACCCGGCAAATGCGTATGATGTGGTAAGATTGGCTATTCAGTTGGGGATATTGAATACAGAGGTAGCTTTGAACGCTCGGTTTGCATTTGGACAGCCAGTAATGACTGGTGCAGAACCGAATGCTAACTCTGGAAAATTTGAGACCACATTGGGCATAGATAAAGTAATGTATAACCCCGAAGGCTCAAAGTTTGAGTTTGTTAATCCAGGTGGAAGTATTCCAGACATGATGGAAGCAGGTAAAGGATTGGCTAACCAAACAGCAACGAACAATGGCTTACGTGTTAAGCTGGATGAGTCAAGTTCTCCAATGTCAGGCGAAGCAATCAGGTTATTAGAGATAGAAAATTTAGAATCACGAATAAGCGATATTCCAATGTGGCGAGATTGGGAAAAAGAACGGTATGAGATAGACCGTGAGGTTTGGCTTACACATACAGGACAAGATTTAGGTGAGGCTTACGATGTAGACTTTGCAGAAGTAGCATTTCCGTTAACTCCGCAAGAAGAACGGGATCAACTCGATTGGGAGCTTGCAAAGGGGTTAAAAACAAGAGAAGATTTAATCAGACACTTCAACCCAGACATTGACGATGCAGAATTAGCTCTAAAGTTGGCAGAAGTGGATGAATCAAGGAAAGTCGAAGCGGATGCAGTTACACCACAATTTCAAGGGTTGAGAAGACTTGGCGAAGTTGGTTCATAACTACATTGACAGGCTCGACAAATTAGATGAGCAGATCATTAAAGATGCAGAGAATATATTGCCTGCAATAGACATAGACGAGTTATTAAAAGACCCTGAAAGGTTATTACTGTCATTAGGAGATGCGTTCCTATTAGAACACATTGACGAGGTGAAAACAGCCAACAAAGAAGGAATTAAGTTTGCTGAAAAGGTATTAAAGCGATCATGAGTGTAACAGTAACAAAGAACTTTGATTTAAGCAAGTTCAGAGGCGACTTTCACAAGGAGTTGAATCTGTTTGGTGACATAGTAAGCGAAGATCACTCTAAACGGCTACAACGAGGTGAAGGCGTTGATGGTGGGCAGATGACACCGCTTAAAGGCGCAACAATAGCACGCAAGGGGTTTAATCAAATACTTGTTAATACGGGTGATATGGGTAACCTTGTGCAAACAAAAGCAACAAGGCAGAATCAAGAGGTTATAATCAATCCAGGAGATAAAGAGAAGCGTAATGGTGTGACGAACCAAGAGATAGGCGGTTTTCACCAAGAGGGCAATGCCAATCTACCTAAAAGGGTGTGGTTTGGCATTAGCAAGAAGGCAGAGAAAGCGGGATTCAAGTTAATGGTAGACAAATTAGATAAGATACTGCGTAGACTGTAATGGCATCCGAAGATACATCGTCAATGGAGTTAATACTTGCAAGTTCAATGGCAACGATAGCAGCAAAGACAACTTTAGATTTAGAGGGTATTGTATTGTCAATGCAGGCTTCTGGAATGTCCAAAGCCGAAATAAGGGCTGTATTGTTAGCCGATCTTAATGAGGGTGGCAGAATCTTTGGTGGTTATCGTAACGCTATTAAGAACACAGTCAAGGATGGTGTTGGAATGTCAAGCAATCTTGGATCAAGGGGTACGTTTGAAGGTGCGGGCGTACAAGAGTTCCAATGGGTTACAGTAGGTGATGGAAAAGTATGTCCAGACTGTGATCCTCGACACGGTGAAGAGGGAACGCTTGAGTTCTTCAGAACTATTGGATTACCACAGTCCGGGTTTAGTGTGTGTCAGCAATCGTGCAGATGTCAGATATTACCAGCATCATTTACAAGCGAGAACCTGGATGTTCCATTGGTGAGGGAGAAAAAGAATTGATAAGTGTAATAAATGCGGTCAATGTTGCCATTATGAAGATAAGAAGTGTCACAATCTCAAAGATGACAACACGTGCAGAATTTATGCAGACAGAATTGGTGCATTTGTGGATATAGGCTACAGTTGCACATACAGGGTGAACACATTAAACGATTTTGTGGATTGCCCTTACAATACAGATAAACCTATAAAAGACTATCGGGAGATATAATGGCAAAGAAAATAGAAAACATAGGTGTCCGTAGAGTGGGGAGAGGTTTTATAGTTGACGTTTCGAAGGTCGAGAATGAGGGTACGGAAAAAGCAAAGTGGGAACACAAGGATGAGATATTTCTTGACAAAAAAGAATTAAAGGAATTTGTTGATGAGAACATTAACAAGATCTAATAACCAACCACAAAAGGTGTAAAAATGAGTATAACAGCAGATAATGCGAAAGCAGATGAAGTTGTAAAAGACGTTGCTCCCGTCGTAAAAGACGAGCCAGTCAAAAAGGACGTAAAACTCGATGACATCCCTTATGCACGATTTAAGGAAGTCAACGATAACCTAAAATCCCTTCAAGCAGACTTTGACAAAGCCAAGGACGATCAAAAAAAGTTAAGAGATGCAGAGCTGGAAGAACAGGGCAAATACAAAGATTTGCTCGAGGAAAAAAAGCTCGAATTGGTAGAAACAAAGCTGAAAGCTGACGAATGGGACACATATCAGGCAGACCGCCGCAAAGCGTTAATAGAAAGACTGCCCGAAGATGATCGTGATTTATACGGAGCTTTGCCCCTTGATAAACTCGAGGAGCATTGTTCAAAATCAGGTACAATTAAAAAAGTTAAGGTCGACAATTCAGATGCCGTTAGCACAAGCGGGTATTCAGCTCCAAAAGAGGTGGTTGATGCGGTTAAGGACGGTTCTATAACGAACAACGAAGGACAGAAGATTCTTGAGCAATTCAGGAAAAGGCTTCACGGATCATAACCCGACAATGCTGCCCCATGAGGACGGTATTGCTCGAAACCCTGACAAAGAGCAGAGGTTCAGCATACGCTACGATGAAACAGGTAAGCGTAACTATCAATGTGATGGTAAACCTGTGGATTTAAACGACTTCGTGGGTGCAACAACGGGCAAAGAGAAGATACCAAAGAAGATTGGTATGTTCGGTGGATATGGAGAAGGAACGATGAAAAAGGCATACGAATCTGATGACGACTTTAAGAACAGGATAGAAAACAAATGAGTGTAGCAGGAGATCAGATGGTCGTCTGTGTGGGTGACCACACTTATTATGAGTGCGAAATTAAGCGGGAAATCTACGGCGAGAGCTATGACAACCCGAACCGAAGGGTATACTAAGTATATTCAGGGGCAGAGCGTAGGTAATGAAAAGATATAATTTACCCAAGAGTTCGCACCATCTCGTTAGAGATGAAAAGGTACGCCGATACTCCGTTGAAAAGCGGAGATTCAGGATAAAAAGCCTGATATAACTAATGACTGCCTATTACGCTGGTGGATTGCTAGCGTTAGTAGAAGCACAAGCTATTATACAGCTTGAAAAAGTAAATGTGATTCGTCCTTTGGTTACGGTTAAATCCGCACCAAGAGGTGACACGATTAGTTGGTCAGTTGTAAATGACGGAACAAACGTAGGTGATGCTACGGATGTTGTCAATACAGCCGAGGGCACAGTAACGCCAACAACTAAAATTGATTCCAATAAAAAGACAGCCACCATGGACATGTGGTCGATCAAGTCGGTCGCCTGAACGAGTGATTGTTCAGTGAAAATCGAAGTATTAAGCGGGAAACCTGTAAAATGGCAATCCGAACCGAAGGATATACTAAGTATATTCAGGGGCAGAGCATAGGTGATGAAAAGATATAATTCACCCACGAGACTTCGACAACTCGAAAGAGTTGAAAAGATATGCCGATACTCATTGGAAACGGTGAGATTCAGGATAAAAAGCCTGATATAACATTTGAGGTACAGATCTTTATGACGAAGCTAAATTGTCAAATGCTGACGATGTAGCTGGCTCTATTGGACAGATTTTAGGTAATGCAGCCGCAGCAAAGATTGATACTTTGTTAGCTGCAAATTTCGACAATTTCTCAAACGTCGTTGATACATCCAGTAATGCGATGACTGTTGATGATCTTTTTAGTGCGTTAGCGTTCTTGAACGTGTACGCCTTTGACGGTGCAATCAGTGGTGTGTTTGACAGACGGATGATTTGGGGAACTTATGGGGTCTTTAATGACTTGGTAACTTCACAAACATTTGGTGGATCACCTGACTTACAGCAAGAAGGTTTAAGAGCTGGTTGGGTTTCAAAGATTGCCGGAATTGATATGTATAACTCGAATCAATTAGCTGCTTCGATTAGTTCAGCGCAGAAAGCTGGAATTTTCACCAAAGAAGCTATCGGTTGGGGTGTTGTAGGGCCTGAGTTGAACGTTGAGATAATGCGTGAATCTGATTTCATCAGAGATCGTTACAACGTCAGCTTTTTCGCAGGAACAACAGAATTGAAAGATTCCGCTGGTGTCGAAATGTGGGCGCGTATTAGTTAGTTAAATAGTAGTGTGTGGTTAAGGCCGGGTTAGTTATGCCCGGCCCTGACCAATGGAATGATTATATGACATTGAGAAAATTAAATAGTGAAGCCGGCTATGCCATTAATTGTTTAGAAGATTTAGGGTTAAGGCGAATTGCTCACAGATTAAGATTTTGGAAATGGTATTATTTTGCCGAAAGGTACATTCATTGAAAAATAGGGAGGTAGAATGAAAAGAGTTTTAATAGGTATTTGCACATTTCCGGGACACGCTCATTGTAGGGACGTATACCTGGAAGCGATTAATAAAATGATTGCTCATGCAGAAAACAACGACATTAGGGTTGACACTTACGTTCTTTGGAATGGAGATCAACCTCATTGGGGGTTTGATGCTTTCAAAGTTGATGAGTATGTGCGGAATGGTGAGCGTGGAATAGATATGCTTGCCAACAAACAGAATATCATACGAAAACGCTTTTTAAAAGGGAATTACGATTACTTGTTTATCAGTGAGACAGACACAATCCCGGTTGAAGATACTTTAACAGCTTTTGTCAATTATGACAAGGATATGATAAGCTCTCCGTACATAATCGAGAGCACAAACTTCGCAGTAGCCAAAATACCAACAGATAACCCTAAATATGCGATGTTTGCTAAATACGCTGCTGAAAATGTGATATTTCAACGGAACATTGATAAACCTTGTGTATGGGGACTGTTTAAGAAGCAAGCAAGACTGTGGGACATGGAGGACTTGTTCCCTCAACGTGGACTGGTAAGATGTATGGCTGCTGGATTTGGTGCTTGTTTGATTAGCAGAGAAACGATTGCGAAGGTTGGCGAGTTTAGAGTATTAAGCCAGGAACAAGGCAAACAACAGTTTACAGACTTCATGTTTGGAATAGATGCCTACAATAAGGGCTATCAGGCGTTTGTGGACACAGATAGAATCTCAAACCACTTACATTATGACTTTGACACAGAACAGATATTTACCAAGTGGTTCAATCCAGAGGAAGCAGAGAAGTTTTCAGCTCCCACGTTTGAAGAAAACCCATACGAGAAAAAACAATGATTGTAATTATGGGTATGCACAGATCGGGGACTTCTTTAGTAGGTCATCTATTACATGACGCAGGGATGAACATTCTAAACACGTTAGGCTCTGATGCTTCAAGTCCAGATGGATATTATGAGGATTTAGACACGTTGATTAAGAATGATCGTATTTTGAGCTTTAATAATGGCAAATGGGACTCCCCTCCCGATATGATGCAGGGTTTGTTCCAATGGGACACGGTTTGTGATGCGGTCAAAGACCCTCGGTTTTGTTTGACGTTTCCAGTGTGGCAGTTTCCTAAAGACACGAAGTTTGTTAAGGTGGTTCGCAACAAAGAAGATGTTATAAAGTCTTTAGTAAAGAGAGATGACATGACAGAGTTTAAGGCAAGTAATTTGTATGATCATTATAATAAACTGATGAGATCACATCATTGTCATTCGATTACTGTGAGCTATGAGGACTTATTAAAGAAGAAGCTGAAGAAGTTGAGTAAGTTCGTTGGTAAAGAGCTGAACAAGGATGTTATCCGTGCTTAATGTAATGGCAACGCATGATTTTGAAATGACCCGATTAAACGATTGGGCTTTTGAGGTTATGGTGGATGCGTGTTCTGTCTTGGATGAATATTGGATTGCAGACGGAACGGTGTTGGGTGCGTACAGGGACGATGCCTTTTTACCGGGAGATCACGACATTGATTTAGGTATAATGGCCTATGATAATATGAAGTATGACCTTCCAGTTAGGTTTCTGAAGAAAGGATTTATATTAGGCAGATTCACAGAGATAGACGATAAAATGCAACAATTCGTCTTTACGAAGTTTGGAAACATCGTTGATATTTGGGTGTGGTATGAAAAAGGCGATATGATGGAGTGTGTCACAGAATTAGGATTAGCAAAACAGCCAATGTCTTTATTCAATCCATTGGGTGAGTACGAATGGAAGGGTGAGAAGTTCAAAGCTCCGAATGACATGGAGGGTTATCTTGAGATGAGGTTTAAGAATTGGGAAACTCCCGATTACGGTAAACGATGGGATGAATACACAGACTTTTTAACACAACCAGTAAGTTCAAAGAATGGTATACATAGAGAATCATAACGGCATCTTTGACCGGATAGTTCACTTGGTTGAAAGGGAACGTAAGCCTAAAAAGGCAAAGGTTCTATTGTTGTGGCATGATGAGACTGAAAACATTAAGTACTACCAAGATTTAGGCAAGAAAGTCATTGTAAGCGAACACGGAGCTGGTAGTGGGTATGATTACGCCAATACAGGCCATAAATTGACCGCTGACAAGATTTTATTGTGGGGTACGAGGTCTTATGAGGCTATGAGGAAAGAGGGCTACAATGGCGAATTAGTCCTAACAGGTTGTCCTAGCGTTGAAGGATTAGATTCTAACAGAGTAATACACGAAGGGTTGAATATTTTATTTGTTCCATCAAGGGGTAGACAAAACAAAGACGAGTTTGAAAAAGAGAATCTAATTGTTCTTGATGAGTTGAATAAGACTCCGTATAACATTATTTCAAAGCTATTACAGTGCCAAGACCCAAAGAAGTACGGGGAGAACATTAAAACATCACAGATGGACGATCATGACCATTTGAGCAGGATTTGGAGCATATTAAGATATACAGATATTCATGCGGAGCTGTGGCACCCGTGATG
>PJEL010003428.1_pt1 | contig 13579 bp, 15 predicted proteins | sample 1853271 | NCBI WGS metagenome assembly PJEL01 (sample SAMN08108733, study PRJNA415343) | Invertebrate metagenome, whole genome shotgun sequencing project. | host: Globobulimina | place: Sweden: Gullmar Fjord | collected 2015-08 | reverse complement strand
TTCACGACAAACTTTGTACTGTTCGAGACAAAGTGGCTCAGTCCAACTTGACAAATGTGATCCCAAGAAATTAAAATTATAAGGTATTTATATGCTGGTATATATTGGCTAAATACCATCCTCTATCCTTTGTTTGAACTCAATCAGGGATTGAGGTCAAAACCAATATTTAATGAGGAGATAAGAGATGATAAAAGTGAGCATACTTTACGCAAATGGAGAGGGCAGTAAGTTTGATCATGAATACTATCGTACCAGTCACATACCAATGGTCAAAGAAAAAATGGGATCGGCACTACTCGATTCGGGAATTGAAAAGGGTCTCGCAGGTGGAGCCCCGGACGCCCCGGCACCTTTTGTCTGTATTGGTTATTTGAATTTCAACTCAGTAGAAGACTTTCAACAGGCTTTTGGACCCAATGCAGAACATATCATGGCAGATATTCCAAATTATACAGACATAACGCCTGTTATCCAAATCAGCGAAATTGTTCAATGATTTTAAGGTGATTTGCCGAAAGAATACCTCCCCACAATCATTTGTTGGGAGGTGTATTCCGAGAACAGTCCGGTTATTTCATCAAACCTGCAATTTCAGATTGCACCATGCGATCGATCCGGCGATCTGATAAAATTTTCACCAGATAATATTTCAGGTTATTCTGGCTGACAAGGTATCGGGTTTTGGGTTTCCTGGTGTTAAACGCTTGCAGGACCACTTTCCCCAAAACATTTGCTTCCAGCCCGCTGGTCTTCCCTTTTTCAAGAGCGTGTTTTCCAAGCGTAACCGCTGTTTTTTCGAAAATGGAGCCTGGAAACCGATCCAGGAACTGCAGGCCTTTATCCCAGATAGGCGTCTTGACGCGACCCGGCTGAATCAGGATCACATCGACACCAAAATCATTCAATTCTCTTCTTAAAGAATCAGAATACCCTTCCAACGCAAACTTGGATGCACAATAGGCCCCGGCAAACGGAGTGGCAAAAAAACCGGAATCACTGCTCATCATGACGATGCGACCTCTTGAATCCAAAACTTGGGGGAAGAACGCCCGGGTGACAGCATGTTGACCAAAAACATTTACCTCAAACTGCCAACGCAAGGTCTTGGTTTCCAGATCCATCAAGGGTCCGACCTCAGCGATACCCGCATTGTTCAAAATTCCGAAAAGTCCTGTATTCCGGTTTTTTACAAATTCCACCGCTGAATTTATCTGCTCTTGATTCGTCACATCCAACTCAATGGGAACCACATTTTTAATTTGGGCCAGCACTTCCAGATCTTCTGTCTTTCTGGCGCAGGCGTAAACATGAAAGCCACCCGCTACCAGGGAGTCTACTGCGGCTCTACCAATCCCTGTACTGGCGCCGGTGACAAGTATCCATTTGTCGATATGGCTCATTCAATATCCCTTTTAAGTTCTGTTTATCTGGAAACGTCCCGCATCACGCGAAGTTTTTCACTGGCTGTATCCACGGTTATTTCACAACCTCCTGACAACCAGAAAGGGCGATCTTTCTCTTTTGCTAAAACTGTTTTTGTCTGTTCAATTATCTGCTCTCTGCCTGCACGCTCTATCACAGCGACAGGGTCCAGATTCCCGCAACGAATGATTCCGTCACCCAGTTGTTGATAAGCATGATCAAGGTCGACCATCCAGTCGAGATCCAGAATGTCGGGACCCACAGCTTTCAGATCCGGTAGTAGATGGGTGATATTGCCACAGATGTGGAGCTTCACCAGCGCACCGCTTCCATGAATATCATCGATGATTTCACGATGGTGTTGCAGCACAAACTCCCGATACATGACCGGAGAAATCTGGGAACAGGCGGCATCTCCGATTCCGATGATTTGGCAACCGGCCTCAATCTGTGCCCTGGCAAAATCCTTGGCTGTCTGAACTACCTTTTGCAGCAACAACCTGCAAAACTCAGGTTCCATGGCTAGTTTCAGCATCATTTCAGACATGCCAACCAGGTCGCATGCCTCGGCTAGCGGCCCTTCAATCCACCCGATGACCGGCACTTTGGGATCGAGTCTCTCGCGAAAAAAAGCCGCCCCATCAATCCTGTCCCGTGTCCGTTTGGCCTGATACACATCCGGATTTTTCAGGGTATGAACATCTGAAAGGGTTTTGACAGGATAATGTGTGCAGATGGGAACAAAGCTCTCGGGATAGTCAAATCTGGCGCCGAATGCCTCAGCCTCCCGGTAGGGGTCTGAAATGAGATTGACTGCATCCATTTCCAGGGCCTCCAGACAGTGCAGATTGGCATCCACAAGCGCTCGATGGTCAAGATAGAAATCCCGATACGAAATGCCTAACTGCCGAGCGGCATATTGCATCAGAATAGGCTGGAAAAAAGTCTCACCTCTGGGGTTTTTTCTATATTTCATGGTTTTGTTTTCTGCATTCGAACAATCATATCACCTCAATCAATGACTGGGGGGTAGATTATTCGCATTCGTCAGGTTCGCCCTGGATGAGGTGATTACCATAGTGACGCAAAAAACAATCAAGCCGATGGCTAAACTCAGTGAAGGGAGCAGGAGGTACCAGAACGTATTGGCTCCCCCAACTGCTTTTTCCAGTGTTTGCGGTGGCAGCCACCAGCCGGCAGCATACCAGCCCAGAAACACCAGTAGCGCCCCGATAAGAATTCCTGTGACACCATTTAAAAGCGCCTGGGTATAATTGGCGTTTTTCCGGTAAAGCAGGATCCCAATCAAGGCAACAGGCCCCAGAATAAAACCCATGGCCGCCCAGAACAGCTTACCATATCCTTTTTTATAAGCGATCAGGAACAGCAAGATAGCAAATATTACACGAAAACCTGCAAACATGAGGTTACACTCCATTGGGGTCAAAAACGACTAATCAGCTTGAACCTGTTTAATACCGGACTTTACCAGAGTTTACAAGCGGTTTTCTGAGCCAACACTTTTAAAAATCCTGCTGTTTGAGCTCCTTGGCCATTTTGATTGCTTCAGGCAGTAATAATATCGCCTTTTTGGCAGTACCGATTGTCCGGTTGGGAACATATCCCACCAGCCAACAGCCGCACAAAAAAGGGTTGTGGGACGAAAGGCCGTCAGCAGAAGTCAGGCAAAGACTTGTCCCTTTTTTCTTGACAATTTGTCCCTATCTCATTTATTAATTGCACACAGTGTGCAGAAACTTTTATTCCAACTATATCTAATTTTGTTAATTTTTCGTTCTATCAGCTGATTATTGAGCTTAGAAAAAGGGGAAAAGCGATGGGAAGACTGGTGAAATATATAACAATACTATTAATCGCATTACTACTGGGCTTGTTTTCTGCCTGGTGGGGAATATTTAAAATTCCCGCCATGGCCTCTATCAAAAACGGCGCCTGGTCGGTAAATCCGCTGATCGGGAGTTCTGAAAACGATATGTACTCCCGATCTTTTCTGGCCCTGAAAGGGCTTTTTGCCCTCAATCCGACGGAGACGATATATTATAGCATGTTCACAGACACGGCGGGAAACAAACTGAGTACGGATTGCAACTACCGACTTGAGGGAGGCGATATAGAAACGCGCTGGTGGAGTATCACCATCTACGGAAAAGATCGCTTCCTGATTCCCAACCAGCTGAATCGGTATGCTTATTCCGGTAAGGATCTTATCAACGAATCCCAAAGCCGTTATCTCATTAATATCTCTTCAACCGAAAAATCAGGTAACTGGCTGCCCGCAGGAAATCAGGGGGAATTCAGCCTGGTACTGAGAGTGTATAATCCATCCGCTGAAGTGTATCATAACCTGGGAACAATCGATCTGCCGAAATTAATCAAGGAGGGCTGTAAATGAGAATACCACTGAAATCAATCATCCTGACGATCATTCTGGCGGTTATCGTTCATGTTGCTGTTGTACTGGCATTGCCATCATTTATCATGAACAAGGCAATCCAAAAAATCGAAGGGAGTTATATCAATACAATGAAGGAAATGGGTCTGGATACGCAGAATGCCACTGCGTTAAATAAGGTCATACATTCGCCGCCCATCGATGTCAACAGCCGCAGAGTGGTTGCCCCCAGTCCCGATCTGGTCTATTCCATCATCATTTACGATGTCTCGGAGAAGCCGCTCCTGATTGATGTAACCATCCCCGATACCTACTGGTCAATCTCCTTTTTTTCATCCAAGACCGATAACTACCATGTTAAAAACGACCGACAGCTTGAATCAAACCAGGCACGGTTTATACTCGTCGGAGAAAACGAATCGGTCGAGGCACGGCCAAATACCAAAGTAGTAAAAGCGGCTACTGATAAAGGCATCATTCTTTTTCGATCCTTAATCAAGAGCAAGACTCATTTCCAGAAATTGGACGGGCAAAGGCGTCAAATAACCGTCAAATCTTTATGAAAGCAACACGGGTTTCAGACGGTCGCACCAAACGTGCGGATGACCGCAGAAAAAAAATAATGGAAACACTATTGGCTTTTTATCGGGAAAACAACTTTTCGCCGAGCATTAAAGAGCTGATGGAACGCTCCCAGGTCAGTCGTCGAACCATTCACTATCTGTTTACCGATTCCGAAAAACTGGCTGAAGCGATGCGGGATTATCTGAGACCCAGCTATCAAAAACTCTACATATACGAGCCAATATCCGGATCATTGGTAGAACGCGTTCGATGGTTGATTCAACACAGAGCCAAACTGTTCGAAACTATCGCACCCACACGGAGAGCAGCGCTGCATGATATGCATCGAGTCAGATCGATTGAGAAAGAACAGCGTGGCTTTGCTAAAATGCTGCGCGGTCATGTTAAAACAACTTTTACAGAAGAGCTGATAAACGCTCCCGACTCCTTGCTGGAAACGCTTGATATGCATTCCAGTTGGGAAACCTGGGAACGGTTTCGGTTCTGGCAGAAACTGACGATTAAAAAAACCTCGGATATTCTGGTCACGACCATCCTTGCAACCCTCACATCTTCCAGTCTTAAAGAGAGTTAATTCAGGGTTTTAACAATTAAGTATTACGTCCCAGAACTCCAATATCTTCACAACTCCAGAACTATTAAAATGGTCTGGATTAGGTAGACACCTTGTTGTGTTTAATTTTACATTAGAACTTCAGGAATCATCAACGAAACATGAAACAGGATTTTCGGAGACGTCTCGTCGTTGTTAGAAAGTCCTTTCATATAAACTCATCAGACACCCGCTCTAAATGACTAAAATGATTGACTTAAGAAGTGATACCGTCACGAAACCCACCACAGAGATGCGAAACGCCATGATGAACGCAGAGGTGGGAGATGATGTGTATGGAGAAGACCCAACCGTTAATCAGCTGGAAAGTCAGACCGCTGAGATGCTGGGAACAGAAGCTGCGCTCTATGTTTCCAGTGGCACCCAGAGTAACCTGCTGGGGATTATGAGCCACTGCCAAAGAGGGGACGAGTATATCGTTGCACAAAATGCGCACACATACCGTTATGAAGCCGGAGGTGCGGCAGTCCTGGGGAGCATCCAGCCCCAGCCACTGGACACGGCAGAGGATGGCACCTTTGATCTGGGTAACGTTGAAGTGAATATCAAATCCGATGATTTTCATTTTGCCCGCACGCGCTTGCTGTGCTTGGAAAATACCACAGGGGGAAAAGTACTACCCCTCTCTTATATCCAGGACGCTGCGCAACTGGCAAAAAAACATAGTCTGAATTTCCATCTGGATGGGGCCAGGATCTTTAATGCTGCCGTCAGTCTAAAGGTTGATGTTCAAGAGATTTCAAAACATTTTGATTCAGTCTCCGTCTGTTTGTCCAAGGGTCTGGGCGCTCCCATTGGTTCCGTCTTGTGTGGCAAGAAAGAGCTGATCGACAAAGCACGACGGCAACGAAAAATGCTGGGGGGCGGCATGCGCCAGGCTGGATTTATTGCTGCAGCCGGTATCTATGCTTTGCAAAACCACATATCTCGCCTGGAAGAGGATCATCAGAACGCCAGCAAACTTGCAGCAGGTCTTTCACGGATTGAAGCCCTCTCGATCCAAGCGGATGCGGCCAAAACCAATATGATTTTTGTTCCCTTTGGAGCTGAGGATTCTGACAGGTTGCAGGCATTTTTCAAAGAAAAAGGAATTCTGATTTCAGGTCGAGGTGCGCTCCGCCTAGTCACTCATCTGGATATCTCCGAACAGGATATCCAGACTGTCATACAAGCCTTCGAAAGTTTTTTTCAGAAATAAGGAAAGGAATCCGTACTCTAGCCATTATCTGAGGGTCGGCTCAAAAATTACTCAAGTGTTTCCCCATTGACGGAAAAGGAAACACGTTGCCGTGGCACTCTGTTGGCAAAATGTCCAGTCTTTTGGGGACTTTTGCGGACAGCTTATGCCAAGTTATTTTTGTACCATCCCTGAGTTGTAATCATAAGGAGAAAGAATGTTCTACAAGCCCCATGACACGATCGTATCCGTTGCACAACAGAGAACGCAGCAACACCCCGACCAAAACTATGTCACATTTTTAGAAGACGGTGACGAGCTGGAAAAAAAACTCAGTTATCGGGAGTTGGACCACTCTGCAGGTCATGTTGCATCCTGGTTAACCTGGCAGGGCCTTGAAAAAGCGGATCGTGTGTTGGTGATCCTGCCCAACAGTATCGAATTTGTTCAGGTGTTCTATGGTTGTTTGTACGGCGGATTCCTGGCGGTTCCACTGTCGGAACCCAGCAGCCCCAAACAGATGATGGCCTATCTCGACAATTTCATTCCCACGTTTAAGTCCTGCGAACCGAAAGTGATTGTCACCACTCCATTGCTGGCCGAGATTATCAAAACCCAAATGCCACCGGACATGCAAAATCTTTTTTCAGACATCATTATCACCACTGCCGAGGAAATTCTCGCGAGTGAGGTCGCTGCGGTGAATTTACCATTGATCGGAGTTTCAGATACGGCATTTTTGCAATTCACTTCCGGCAGCACCGGCAGGCCCAAGGGAATCAAACTTTCCCACAGCAACATCATGAATAATATGGAGCAGGCCCGTGTTTTTGGAAACTGGGAAGAGGGCAAAGGAACAGCCCTGTGGCTGCCTCTTTTTCATGATTTCGGCCTGGCCGCCGGACTGATGGGGGCCATGTACAATGGTGGTTTCGTCGCCCTGATGACCCCGGCACAATTTATCATGCAACCCGTACGCTGGCTCAAAGCGATTACCAAATATCGATGTGCGTATAGTTATGCACCGCCCTTTGCCTTCGATATCTGTATGAAGCGGATCACACCGGAAGAAAAAAAAGAGCTGGATCTAAGCAGTTTGGTAGCTGTAGTGGACGGTTCCGAACCAGTCCACTATGAAGGAGTCAAGGGCTTCAACGACTATTTCGCCGATTGCGGCCTCTCTCCCACTGCCATCCGGCCCGGGTTCGGCATGGCAGAGACAGTCATTATGTTCTCAGAGTCCAAAGGCCTGGAAGCCCTTTGCGTCGACCGACATATCCTGGAATCAGATGGCCAGCTGTCTCTGGTAGATGAATCCACACCAGACGCAGATAAAAAATACCTGGTCAACCTGGGATCCCATATGGTCGATCACGAAATCGCCGTCATGGATGAAAATAACCAGCCGCTGCCTGAAGGCACTGTTGGGGATATAATGATCAGCGGCCCCAGTGTCTGCCAGGGGTACTACCGTAATCCCACCGCGACCGAGGAAACCTTTCGCCAGAAAATCGAAGGCAAAGATAAATTCTTCCTGGCGACAGGAGATTTAGGGTTAATGTGGAAGCAGCATCTCTATTTTACCGGCAGGCGCAAAGACGTGATCATCATTCGCGGTAAAAACATCTACCCCCAGGATATCGAATACGCCGTGGCGGTGGTTAAAGAGATTCGACCAGGTTGTGTGATCGCTTTTTCCTCACAGAGCAGCTCAGGAGAAGCACTGGTTCTGGCAATGGAAGTAAGAGCTGATCTGCTGAAAGATCTGGACGCTTTCCACAGCGATATTCTCAACACCCTCGACATGAATGTGACCCGACTGGTGGGACAAAAATTCAAGGTCTTTCCCGAGGAACGTCTGTACCTGATGCCCGGAACCATCACCAAAACCTCCAGCGGAAAAATCAAACACGCCGCTAACGCTAATAAATTCCGTCAACTTGAGTTTGAAGGGCTGCTGGCACGCCGGGCACCACAAAAATAAGACTTCGACTGTTTCAAATAACCTTTCTTCTGGCCTAAATCAGTTTTATCGCACTTGTTCCTCCAGGGACGACAGAACTGATCGGTCTCTCCAAATCGACTCCCACGCAAACAAAAACCTGTCCAGGTCTTTCATTCCTGGACGATCAAGCGCATGCTCTATTCTGTAGGCTGCCACATTTAAAATCCTGGTATTATTGAATAAAAAATTGAAAAAAATTTTTATTTTTTATTGTACACAAAACTTCGATGTGGTAATGTTCAGTCTGTTTTTGTTGTTATTTATCCCTGAAACAGAATTGTCTTTTCCAGGAGCCAATCATGAGAAAACTCGAACTGAGCATAAAAGATGAGGAGCTCGATTTCAAGACTGCCGAAGAAATGGCAGATGAAAAAGCGGAAGAAGAGCTGGGAGACTGCATTAGACTGGGCTGGTATAATGATGAGCTGAAACTGGTCGCGCCGGCTGACCTGCTGGGCAGCAAAGAGGAGCCGGAACGTGGTGTTGTCGCCTTTGCCGAAAGTCGCGGCGCGGAAATGGAGATAGATGTTCTAGGTGGACGGTACCGGTTCTATTACAAGAAATTTGATGATTAAACAATGGATCAGGCCAGCCAGGGGAATCAATTACTGACGGATTCCAATCTGGCCACTCTTTTGCTTAAATTCATCATTGGAGATACACGCTTTATAACAGGCAGGTTGGGTATCGGTTTCAGATATCCAACCTGCCTGCTTCAATTATAATTCCCTTAAATTCACTCCTTTTCAATCGTCTCATATCGCAATTCCATTTTTCCATGTCATTCTGTTTCCACAACCGCAGACGCTTCCCCTTTCCCAGTTCTTTCTAACGATTTTATATAGTTACAGCAGGTGAAACAATCGATACGGAAGGAATACGGGGTATTTTTGTGGAGACAAATCCCAAGTCAATGTTTATAAGTATTAGCTGGCCGGAGTATCACCTGATTGGCTTGAGGAATTATTTTTGCTAAATCGATAGATCAATAATGACTAAATCTTCTTTAAGCGTTGCATCATCTCCCTATAAACCTTTTCATCTTTTCGAAGTCCGACTTTTACAACATAGACTTTTACCTCGGCTTTTTCAATTTTGTATACAACACGATAATCAGATATTTTGAGTTTTCGAAATCCTTTTAAATCATGTCTCAGAGGGGAGCCATATTTTTCTGGCGCAGTACCGAGTTTTTTTCTAATTGTTTTGAGAATGATGGACTGATCGTGTTGGTTAATTCTCTTGAAATCTTCTTCGATTACCAAGCGGTGAAGAGCTACATTCCACATAGCGTTTTACTTGAGCAGGGTTTCTAAATCGACGTAATCCTTCTTTTTACTGTTTTCATAACGTTCTTTCGCAATATAACCCAGAACAAAGTCTTCAGCCATTTCCATGATCTCTTGGATATGCTCGTATTCTTCGTTTGACATTAATACCGCTTGTGGTTTTCGTCTCTTCTCGATAATAACTGGTCCTTCCTGAGCTTTCTCAAGCACTTTATCGATTCCTGTTCTCAGTTCTGAAACACCAACCAGGGTTGTATTTTCCTTTACTGTAATCATCGCTCCCCTTGTCATATCTGTTGCTAATTTATTGCTCTTTTTTATATGCTATACATTCGGCAATTAAAGTGTCAATTCATTTTGCTAATTGATTGTATAACTAAAATGGTATTCACTTACTAATTGAATGAATATCAGGCTTTATCGGTTGTGATCAAAATGATGGGCATTTCGGACTGACACTCAGGATGTCCAGCCGAGTGTTTCCCAATAGGAAAAGGGAAACATGTCGCTTGTAAGGGAAAGCGTAGCTCGAGAATGAGTTCAATGACAGACCAACCATGGCTACTTGCAGAATTTGAGTTATAATGTAAATAGATCAGGATATAACGGCGGAAGAGCTGTCAGCCGAACTGAAGATTTTAGTTTCCTCAATAGACTTTCCCGATTTCAGACTGACCCCGGAACAATATCTCAAGCTGGTTCAGGAACTTACTCAAAAGAACGGAGATCCACATTTAGGGCTACACGGTCAATTGGTCAGATGCGGCAACCTAGGCATCATGGGGTATGTCATGCTGAACTGCCGGAATATTGGAGAGACTGCTCACAGATATATGGAATACCATAAGGTCGCCGGTAACGTCACCAGCATCAACCTGGATATTTCAGACAGTGAGGTCCGGTGTGTCTGACCGGCCCAGGATGTTTGGGCAGATGGGACGCCACTGTTGAATATTACAACCCCAATCCTATTCATGTTGCAGAGGCTTCAATATCTACCCAAAAAGGGTATATTCAGCTCTTAATTAGATTCCAGTTCCTTCGATCATTTTCAACATTCCTCCCTGAACTGCTCATACTTCTCCAGCATCCCTTCTGCTCTTGACCAGTCTTCAACTTCTCCAAATTCTATCTTATGGAATTTCACAACCAGCACAGCCTGCTCAAGAGACTGCAGATCGTTCCAGTGATAAAAGGCTGCCAACCTATCCATTACGCATTGAGTTGGTGTTAACAGTTTTAGATACCCAGAATCGGTCTTGATTTCGTTGAATTCTTTCAAAGGTTTTTGCCCAACTGCAACCGGAGGTGAAGGGAATTCAACAAAGTAATCTGTATCTGGATGGACATAATAGCGCCCCTTTGTCCTTCTGAAACCAATTTTTAATAGCGAAGATGTAATGTTGGATATGGATGAGTGTGTAATAAAATCCAAATCGTAGGATTCATACTCGTTCTCAGTGTATAATGAAACCACAGCACCACCGGTTAAAACAGCATCAATTCGATCTTTCTTAAGTCGTGAGCACACAATTAGGGCAAGATCCTTTAAAGATGTGTTATTTGATATATCGTTCATTTTGGTTTACCTGTTCGCCGTGGTCTTGTTCTTTCTCTAAAATATTTTGATTTTTCTGAATCTGGAAGATATTCAAGTGCCTTTGACAATAGAGCTTGCAGCTCCGATAAAAATGGATACCTGGGATTCCATCTGAACACTCTCGTTCTCCCCTCCAAAAAGCTTACTAAAATTCCAGCCTGCTCGAATTTAATCAGTTGTTTTTGAACTGCATTTAATGACAAACTAAATATATTGGATATTCTGGTCGCATAGCCCTTTTCATAAACCGACATGTAGTAAAGCACAAATTCTGCTGACCTGCTCCCAAATAATTTATTCAACATAATGACCTTATATTCAGGTTATTTAACCTATTTTATTGGTAATATAAACTACATTATCGTTGTTTATTCTAAATGTCAAACGGCCGTATCGGTATGGCGACTGTCCGCTCTCATACAGAACCTGAAGATTTCGACCTGGTAGGGTTCGGTCTTTTGCTGTCAACCTCTTTACAAGCTTACGCTCTGCCCCGGTTCCTGCACCTGAAAACAGCATTTGACATGACGCCCACCCATAAGATCAAGAAGGTGGATCTACGCGAGAATGGGTTTGACCTGGCCAAAATCGATTGCCATCTGAAAATAAGTATTGTTGCCAATAGTTAATGTCGGTAAATCCTGCAAGGTCAAAATATTATTTTTGCCCTGATTCTTCTTCAACAGCGGGTTGAGGCCCGAAAAACATCTAAAAGAGCCATCGGCCCAATCAAAATTGCCTCAAGTGCTTATCGGGCGATTATCGCGTCAATTGGCATCAAGCCAATCCGGTTACTCAAGTGTTTCATAAGGTGTTAAAGAAACACGTCGTCAAGGAAAGGATAACCTGCTGCTTATTCCTGATCCAAAACTTCTTTCAAATCAAGGAAAGCTGAAATGCCGCACACAACTTAATGGATTTCTGAAATACTATTATAAATCAGCAGCTTGAAATAACAAGTGAGTTATCTGAGTGAAAACCTTTGCCAAGCCCTTTCATTCTGGTTTTTGGACGGAAAATAATATTTTGGCCTTACAGGATGCACGAGGGCTATAACATAAAGATCCACTAATTGCCCTGTTTTCGCTTAGGGATCGTACAAAAATAACTTGACATCAGCTGTCCGCAAAAGTCCCCAAAAGACTGGACATTTTGCCGACAGAATGCCAAATAATTTTTGAGCCGACCCTTAATAACTGTTCTTCAGTATGATGGGCCCATTTTACATGTTTCAAATTTTTGGTGTTTTTTTTGGGAAATGGTGTGGTATTTTTCAGTGATTTAGTTTAATCCAGTATGACGGAACCCGAAAGCAGGGAAAATTAATCTTGAATTAAAGGGGAGCAGTATGGTCGAAAAAGACAGCAGACCTGAATTAAAAGTGTATGGCTATCGATGGGTGGTGTTATTGGTATTTGGAATAATCAATATTGTGATTCAAATCCAATGGTTGAGCTTTGCTCCCATAGCCAAGGCGGCTCAGTCTTTTTACGGGGTATCTGCCCTGGAGATAGATCTCTTTTCAATCACTTACCTGGTCGTTTTCATCCTCTTCTGCATTCCTTCCACTTACATCATTAACCAATATGGCCTGAGAAAAAGCATTGGACTGGGTGCAATCCTGGCAGGCGTCTTCGGATTAACCAAAGGAATCTTTGCGGCAGACTATACTCTGGTAATCATTTCTCAAACCGGACTGGCCTTTTCACAACCCTTAATTATCAACGCCGGTACAACTGTGGCGGTCCGCTGGTTTCCAATCACAGAAAGAGCAACAGCTACCGGGGTTGCAATGCTAACACAGTTCCTGGGCATGATCATCGCCATGATTCTGACACCGCAGCTGATTGAGACTGACTCTCCCGGGAATTATGATATACCCGGCATGCTGATGACATACGGCTGGATAACTTTGGCGGGTGCAGTCTTGTTGCTCGTTTTCCTCAGGGACAAACCGCCGACCTCGCCAAGCCTCGAAGGCGAAGAGGAGCGAATCAATATCCTTGAAGGCATTGGACAGATGCTGAGAAATAGAGATATGCGGTTTCTGCTGATCCTTTTCTTCCTGGCATTGGGCATGTTCAATGCGGTGACCACCTGCATAGACCAGATATGTAAGATCAAGGGAATGAATTTTGAGCAGACCGGCTTAATCGGCGGAATGATGCTCATCAGCGGTGTCTTGGGCGCATCCATTTTCCCCGTCATATCGGACAAACTGAGAAAAAGAAAAGCGGTCTTTGTGATAACCGCTTTTTTAAGCATCCCGGGATTGGTCGGGTTGACTGTCGCCATGCCTTACACACTAATGCTGATCTCCTCCTTTGCCTTCGGATTTTTCTTTCTGGGAGGTTCTCCGATCTTTTTTCAATACAGTGCTGAAATAAATGCGCCAGCACCTGAAGCTGCTTCCCAGGGACTGTTAATGCTGTCTGGTCAAATTGGCGGAGTGATCTTTGTCGTCGCCATGAA
>PJEL010003427.1_pt1 | contig 13579 bp, 10 predicted proteins | sample 1853271 | NCBI WGS metagenome assembly PJEL01 (sample SAMN08108733, study PRJNA415343) | Invertebrate metagenome, whole genome shotgun sequencing project. | host: Globobulimina | place: Sweden: Gullmar Fjord | collected 2015-08 | reverse complement strand
TGAAGCCGCACAAAAACGTAATAACAAAGTTATTTCTGTTGATAAAGCAAACGTATTAGCTAGTTCAGTTTTATGGCGTGAAGTGGTTATTGAAGTGGCAAAAGACTACCCAGAAGTAGAGCTAGAACATATGTACGTTGATAACGCAGCCATGCAATTAGTACGCAACCCAGCTCAATTCGATGTTATGTTGTGCTCAAACTTATTTGGCGACATTCTATCGGATATCTGTGCGATGATCACCGGTTCGATGGGCTTATTGCCATCAGCAAGTTTAAACGAGCAAGGCTTTGGCATGTACGAACCAGCAGGTGGTTCAGCACCAGATATTGCCGGTCAAAATATCGCTAATCCAATCGCGCAAATTTTATCAGCTGCTTTGATGTTACGTCATAGCCTAAACCAAGGTGAAGCTGCTGACGCTGTGGAAGCTGCGGTAGGCAAAGCACTTGATGAAGGTATCTTTACTCGAGACTTAATCGGCTCCGAAAGTACTGAACAAGCTAAATCGACCTCAGAGATGGGCGAAATCATCTGTAACTTTATTCGTCAGCAGGAGAAATAAAATGGCGACTACCTTATACGAAAAACTATGGCAACGTCACTTAGTTGAAGAAAAACAAGGTGAAACACCACTACTGTATGTCGATCGTCATTTGATCCACGAAGTAACTTCACCGCAAGCTTTTGCTAACTTAAAACATCATAACCGAAAGGTTCGTCATCCAGAGCGCACTATTGCCACCATGGATCACAATATTTCTACCCGTTCAATCAAAATTGACGCTGCTGGTGAAGGCGCAGCCAATCAGCTTCGTACGTTAGAAAAGAACTGTAAAGAATTTGGCATTGAACTTTTTGGCATGGGCCATAAAAACCAAGGCATAGTGCATGTTATGGGGCCAGAGCTTGGTTTAACTTTGCCTGGTACCATTATTGTCTGTGGCGACTCTCATACCGCTACACATGGAGCATTTGGCGCTTTGGCTTTTGGCATTGGTACCTCTGAAGTAGAGCATGTATTTGCAACGCAAACTTTGCGCCAAACTAAAGCAAAAACCATGAAAATTGAAGTGAAGGGTCAAGTAGGTGTTGGCATTAGTGCCAAAGACATCATTTTAGCAATTATTGGCAAAACGGGTAGTGCAGGCGCGACAGGTTACGTGGTTGAATACTGTGGGGAAGCAATTACCGCACTTTCAATGGAAGAGCGTATGACCGTGTGTAATATGAGCATTGAATTTGGCGCCAAAGCTGGCTTAATTGCGCCAGATGCTACTACTTTCGATTATCTCGAAGGTAAAGAATATGCGCCTAAAGGTGATGTTTGGCAACAAGCGGTTGCCGATTGGAAAACATTAGAAACTGACAAAGATGCCATTTTTGATACTACTTTAACACTTGAAGCTAAAGACATAAGAGCACAAGTAACGTGGGGTACAACACCTGGCCAAGTAACTTCAATCAATGATGTTGTACCTTCACCAGAAGATTTTAGCGACCCTGTTGAGCAAGAGTCTTGTGCTAGCGCTCTTACTTATATGAACTTAACCGCAGGAACAAAGATCACAGATATTGAAATCAATAAAGTATTTATTGGTTCTTGCACTAATTCTCGTATTGAAGATTTACGTGCCGCTGCAGGCATTGCTAAAGGTAAGAGTGTTTCTAACAAGGTCGACGCCATTGTTGTTCCTGGCTCTTATCGCGTAAAAGAACAAGCAGAGACTGAAGGTCTATCGCAAATATTTATCGATGCTGGCTTTGAATGGCGCTTACCAGGTTGTTCAATGTGTTTAGGCATGAACGATGATGTATTAAGTGAAGGAGACCGCTGTGCATCAACAAGTAACCGAAACTTTGAAGGTCGCCAAGGTCGTGGCAGTCGCACACACCTTGTAAGCCCAGAAATGGCAGCTGCTGCTGCTATTGCAGGTCACTTTGTTGATTTAAACCAATAAGCTTTAGGAAGAATAACCATGGAAAAATTTACCACTCATCAAGGCCTTGTTGTTCCTTTAGACGCAGCAAATGTTGATACAGACCAGATCATTCCAAAACAGTTTTTACAAAAAACTGAACGCATTGGTTTTGGCCAGCATTTGTTTCATGATTGGCGCTACCTTGATGCTTCTGGCAAAGAAAATAACCCAGAGTTCATATTAAACAAAGAACAGTATCAAGGAGCTAGCATATTACTTACTCGTGAAAATTTTGGCTGTGGCTCGAGTCGTGAACATGCGCCATGGGCGTTAGAAGAATATGGCTTCAAAGTAATTATCGCCCCAAGCTTTGCCGACATTTTTTACGGTAATTGCATTAACATTGGCTTATTGCCAATTAAACTACCAGAAACTGAAATTAACAAACTGTTTGCTAAAGCAGAAAAAGGTAAATTACAGTTAACAATCGACTTACCTAATAATAAAATTATTGCTAACGTTAGCGAATATGGTTTTACCTTAGACAAGTTTCATCAATACTGCTTAGAGCAAGGAACAGACAGTGTTGGCTGGACCTTAAACAAGTTAGATTTAATTGAATCTTTTGAGAAAAAAATGCCAGCATGGCAATAAATAATTAAAATCCTTCCAGATATACGCACTTAGGCTATGCTATAGCTATATGAACTTTATAGTTACTTAGTTTAGGTGCGCCATTATGAATGTTGCACCACATTTGCGAAAATACGTGGAATATGCGGCATATGCAAAAAGAAACCTCTGTTGTTACTTCAAAAAAAATCCCTGTAAGCCAGCTAAAAACTGGCATGTATGTACTTGCTATTGTTACCGATAATGATGCTGTGAGTGTGAAATCAGAGGGCTATATTCACGCAAACAAAAGCATTGAACAGATAAAACGTTCTGGTATAAAAAGTGTGATCGTAGATCCTAGTCGAGAAAAGACAACAGAAAAGAAGCTAGCCAAAAAAGCTCAAATTCCAAACGCTGAAAATAAAGAGCAGACCACTCAAAAAGACGTCATTATTTCGCTAGAACAAGAGATGAAAACCGCGAGTAAACTCTACCAAGATGCCAAAGAGCTACAAAATAAAATTCTGAAAACCATCACATTAAACAAAGAGATCAATTTAAAAGAAGTACAAGAAAGTACCGATGCAATTGTCGATTCTATTTTTAGAAATCAAGACGCCCTTTCCTGCATGTCACGGCTGCGAATAAAAGATGAATACCTAATGGAGCATTCGCTCAATGTTTCTATCTTAATGACAATATTTGCTAAGCATTTACAATTAGAAAGAAACACCATAGAACAACTTGCACTTGGCGCATTTCTTCATGACATCGGTAAAATTAAAGTCCCTTCTGAAATTTTGAATAAACCGGCAAAGCTTACACCAGAAGAGTTTGAAGTGATCAAAAGCCATGTAACTTTAGGTATTAATATTTTAAAAGAAATACCACAAATGCCCGACGTCATTATCGACATTGTACACAAGCACCACGAACGCTTAAATGGTAGTGGTTATCCAAATAATGTATTGGGAGAGAACATCAGCCAATATAGCCGTATGATAGCTATAGTAGACAGTTACGATGCAATGACCGCGGAAAGAGTGTACAAAGCGGGCATGCACCCAATCACTGCTTTTAAAAACTTAATTAAAGAATCACCAAACGCTTATGATGAAGACTTAGTCGAGAAGTTTATCAGCTGCCTTGGCGTATACCCCATTGGTACATTGGTAAAACTAACCAGTGGAAAGCTTGGTTTAATCAGTAAACTAAATAAAAACAAACCATTACAACCTTTTGTACGAGTATTTTATAATGCTCGTTTGAATCAAGCGATTGCAATGCAAGAAATAGATCTTAGCCAAGCGAAGGTAAATGATCATATTGATTCTTGCATTAAACAGGAAGAGTACAACTTGAATTTGCTTGGTTTCTTTAAAGCCGCCTTTCATTGCTAAATAGTTAATGCAGAATAATTAGTATTAAATAAACAATGCTGATTAAAAATGAATACTGCTAGCATATTAATAACTACCAATTAGCCAAAGCAGGTAGAGTAAAACGCTCTCCTTTATATTGCAAAATAACTTGCTGAGGCTCTATTTTTTCTAAAACAACACCTTTAGCAATAGTGTCATTTTCATAGCGATCTTTACCGTTAACTTTTACCCAGCCTTCACCATCGCTGGCATAAATATGCATATCAAATTGCAAACTAGGAACACCATTTTGTACCCAACTTGGCATTTCGGCTAAAGGTTTAATCGTAGCTTGTGGCTCTTTTATTTGCTCTTCAGCTTGCTCTTTAACTTCACTTTTTGCCTTTTTGTTAGTCGTTTCTGTTTGCTTTAAGGCCGTTTTAAAACGTGCTAAGAGGTCGTCTGATACACCTTCAACATCGGTAACACTGAATTCCACTGGCAATGAGCTAGTTTCTTTTTTATCAGAAACCGCTATTAATGCACTTTTATTGGTATTTTTATTGACGTTACGCATTGAGCTATCGATATCAGCAGACTTTTCCTGAATACGATTTGATGCTGTTATTACCGGAGGTTGTTCAAAGTAACTTTCAGCGGCAATCTTTTTGTTAGTGACCACTTTATTGTTAGTGACCATTTTTTTATTAGTGATAACAGGCGTACTGGTCGAGTTGATGACAGAATTTATTTGGCTTGCATGGCCTACTTGAGTTGAGCCATTATTATCAGCAGGTATCGTCTGAGCAGCTTTAGTGCTAGTAACTTTCGTACTAGCTTTCATATTAGTAACTTGGGCATTGGTAACAACTTCATTAAAGCTTGCTTGTTTGGATTGCCCTAACCAAAAACCAAGGAGCAAGGCGCTTAATATCGCTATGGTTAACAAAACACCCCACGCAAGCGAATGCTGGCTTGACGCTTTAACCAACTGATTTGACTGCTGATAGTCAATCGCTAGCGCTTTATTAGGCACTTCCTGCTTTTGATTTTTTTCAAGCGCTTCAAGAATAAATGACATAGTGCTTAATGCCCTTCTTGTGTAAAAATAGGCAAGCCTTGAGCAACCGTATTGGTTAGCTTCATTAGTGTCACTGTATCAGCATATGTTTGCGGATTAATGCTATTTTCTCGTTGAAACTGTTGCAGTTGATTTAATAACCGCTTATCAAAGTCATCAACATTTCTAATTGGGCGTTTTTGCTGCTTACTTAATTGTTGCTCTAACCACTGAATTGAACTAACTGATGAAGTATCATCAACTTTACTTAACATGTCACCATTTTCAGACAAAGGTGCTTGCCATAAAACCATTGCCCCTCCTTGCCAGTAATTTTCTAACCACGTTTTATCAACTTGAAAATTTGTCTCGCCAAAGTGAAATACTAGCCCATTAGCAGAAACATCCGTTAAGAGCCCATAAAATGGTTGTCCTTGTTGATCAAAAAACTTAAATACCGCAGGGTAATTTAGTTTTAATAAATTAGATAAGTTTCCTTTGTACCAGTAACACGATAAATCATAGGTTTTCGCCGTAATACAAGGTTCAATGATTGCTTCATTTAATGTTATTTTCCACAGAGCAAAAAGTTGCTGTACGCTCTTAGGTAAATTTACACTTTGTTCAATTAAGCGCTGTTGTTCAGGTTTTAATTGTTGATCTGTATATTTTTGAACGGAGTGTTGCAAAGGCGTTTTTTGAAGAAGCAATTGTTCATTCTGCTGATAAGATTCTAAATTACCACCTACATTAGCGCCACTTACATTAGCATCAACTCCATTAGCACCATTCATATTAAGATGAGCTGTAGAGGCCGTTAAACCATTGCCTTGTCCTAAATAAAAGCCTAAGCCAGTCATTATGACTAAAGATAACAATACGGCACTCACCCGCACAATTGTATTTTTCCACCACGGTATTAACTGATACTCTTGCCCTAACGCTTCGGCCGAGGCGCCAAGTACTAACTTTCTATCTACCTGATTTTGCCCTTTACCAAAAGCACCTAACAAGGCGCGATCACACAATAAATTGATTAACCGTGGAATACCTTTTGAAAGTTGATGAATAGTACTTACAGCACGCGTATTAAAGAGTTCTTTATTCGAACCCGCGACATTTAATCGATGTTGAATATATTGTCCAACTTCATCTTTATTAAGCGGTAATAAATGATATCTTGCGGTGATACGTTGCGCTAACTGACGTAAGTCTTGTCGTTGCAATAAACGTTGCAATTCTGGCTGGCCAATAAGGATAACTTGCAATAATTTTTTGGTATGTGTTTCAAGGTTAGTTAATAAACGTAGCTGCTCTAATACTTCAGGTTTAAGGTGTTGTGCTTCGTCGATGATCAATACGGTATTGATTTCTGCTTGATGATTTTTCAGCAGTTTTTCTTGGATTTTGTCGGTCAACGTTTTTAAGGTTGCACCCGTTTTACGATAACGGATCTTAAGTTCATCGCAAATAGTTGCCAGTAATTCTTGGCTTGAAAGTGTTGGGTTTAAAATAAATGCCGCTTGGGTATCATCGCCAAGCGTATCTAATAAACGTCTACTGACTGTGGTCTTTCCAGTACCAACTTCACCGGTTAATAAAACAAAACCACCGGTAGAGCCTAAACCATAGGTAAGATGAGCTAAGGCTTCTTTATGCCTTGTACTCATAAACAAATAATGAGGATTGGGAGCGATAGAAAAAGGAATTTCATTTAAACCAAAAAAATCAGTGTACATAGTGATATTAACAGCGGTTACATTGATAAAAGACCTGATGAAATTAACCGTTTCCCCCATAGAAGTCAAAGTTTGTCATAATATAACCTGAGCTCTACTTAACAAAAATTTCTCTAGCAGCTGTTTTTACTAACTTCTGCGTTAATTTTGCTTGCAATAGGCCAGCTATTGACACGTGAAATGCCCCTGAATTAAGAAAAAACATCAAGCTAGATGGGAAATGAATAATATTGTATTTAAATTTCAAAGTATTAACTCTTTCTTAAACAGAATTCAGGTTAATATAATATTGAGTGGCTGATATTTCATCATGCTGCTTAGATAGTATGTTAAAATTTGTTTCCATTTATTCGAGGGTTAGCGTCATTGTCTAGTTCACAAAAGTCACTTTTAGCACAAATAACAGATAATTCATTTCTTGTTGGTGGCGCCGTTAGAGATGCCATACTAAGTATTGAAAGTAAAGACAAAGACCACCTTGTTGTGGGTGTAACTGTTGAACAAATGCTACTTGCTGGCTTTATTCAAGTAGGTAAAGATTTCCCGGTATTTTTACACCCCAAAACAAAAGAAGAATACGCACTCGCCCGCACAGAAAAAAAACAAGGTCATGGCTATACTGGTTTTGTCTGTTATGCATCACCTGACGTTACCATTGAAGAAGATTTATTACGTAGAGACTTAACCGTTAATGCCATGGCGCGCTCTTCAGCCAATGAGTTAATTGACCCGTATCAAGGGCAAGAAGATTTAAACAAACGACTATTACGACATGTTTCACCGGCTTTTATCGAAGATCCTTTGCGAGTATTACGTGTTGCACGTTTCGCTTCACGATTTCATGATTTTGGCTTCACTGTTGCCGATGAAACAATCGCCATAATGAGTAAAATAAGTGCCAGTGGTGAATTATTAAAACTATCCGCCGAACGCATCTGGCAAGAAACAGAGCGGGCATTATCTCAAAAACATCCTCAAATATACTTTGAAGTATTACGTCACTGCGGCGCACTTAGCATTTTATTTCCCGCCATTGACAAGCTATGGGACATTCCGAACCCTGAGCAATGGCACCCTGAAATCTGTAGCGGTGTACATACCATGATGGCGCTTGAGCAGTCTGCTTTATTGTCTCCTAAAACAGCCGTGCGTTTTGCTGCACTTTGCCATGATTTAGGCAAGGGACTAACGCCAGAAAACAAATGGCCAAGCCATCATGGCCATGAAAAGTCTGGTTTGCCAATTGTTGAAGCCCTATGTGATGCGATACGAGTACCTAATGATCATCGAAAATTAGCGCTTAAAGTCTGTGAATATCACTTACATTGTCATAAAGCTTTTCAGCTGAAAGCTTCTACTTTATTGCGTATGTTAAATAACCTTGATGTTTGGCGAAACCCAGCACAATATGATGACTTTCTATTAGCATGTAAGGCTGACTTTTTGGGGCGTTTAGGTTTTGAAAACAAGGCCTATCCTCAAGAAAAGTTTTTAAGAGACGTTATGCAAGCAGCAAGCGCTGTAAATGCTAAAGCATATGTTAGTCAAGGTCTTAAGGGACTTGAAATAAAAACGGCAATGGAAAATGGCCGATTACAGGCAATAAAAAAGGTTATTCAACAATACAGCGAATAACCTTTTATTTGTTATAAACTTACTTTAGTTTATGCGACAAAATCTACTGATAATATTCTGTCGCCTACTTTATTCAATATTTCAATTTCGCCATCACAAACAGCAATAATCGATTTATCATCTTTAAACTTTTCATCAATGATCACACGGCCGCTTTCACTTTCAACAAATGAAGCAACTTCATGGTGCAATTCTAGTGAATTAAGGTGGTAATAAATTACCGTGACTTTACGCTCTTTCTTATTCATTTATTAACTACTTATTATTTGAAAGAAATTTAATTTCCGTAAGTATTATTGCGTCCGTTAAGTTAATACCAAGTTGATTAAGTTCTTTCCCACTCAGCGAGAATTAAAAGGCTTAGAGGCAAGACATTGATTGAAGATAATGGTTATTCCCTTATCAAAATCAATAACACAGCATGTAAGCCTTTTAAACTTGCCCTCTGGGAGCTTGCTCGATGCCCACCAACATCGTTAAATTTATTTGATTTAGAATGACTAAACCGAAACAAATTTGCCTTGTTATTGAACATCGAGCAGAGCTCTGAGTTGGGAAGAAATTTAATCAAATTGGTATAACTAGCTGAAGTTGACCTTCAAGCTAATCACTTATCTTCTCGAGAAACAAACTTAAGGTCAAGTTTAGACAAAAAAAAACCTCGAGCCTAAACTCGAGGTCGATCAATCAGATCGTTAAACGCACCCTCAACAAGTGAGACTATCAACCCATACGGGTAATTCATTCCAAGAAAGCGAAGCTTACTTCCAGCTTCTCATTTTATGACCTTTTACTGCATAAAATAAGATAAACAGATAACACGGGAACATAACCAAATAACCACCTTGTTGGCCAAGATCAGTGGCTGAGCTGGTTAATCCCCAAAATAGCGGCCCAAATGCACCACCTGAAATACCCATCACTAATAAAGCAGAACCAACACTGGTTAACTTGCCCATACCTGAAAGTGCTAAAGGAAATACCGCAGGCCATACAATGGCATTAGCTAAGCCTAAAAAGGCGATCATCATTAACGTATCTGGTAGCTGTGCACCACCAAAAGGTACAAGTACTACATTGGCAATAGCAAAAGACTCATTGCTACCAAAAACAATACCTAAACTAAGTAATAATCCTAATACCGCCGACACCATTAAAGCTTTTTGTTGTGAAATAAAACGAGGAATTAACGCAATACCTAAAATATAACCGACTACCATGCAAATCATGGTATATGACGTCATTATTGAGTAATTTTCAATACCTAACGACAAAGCAAAGGTACCGATAGTATCACCAGCAATAACTTCAGCAGCTACGTAGAAAAACAAGGCTAAAACACCTAAAGCTAAATTAGGGTGAGATAATGCTTCTCTTAAATGCCCTTTATGACCTTCGCCTACTTCTTCTTCACGCGCTAACTCAGGCAATGGTGATTTTTTAACTAAAAGTGCTAACAAGCCAATAAATATCGCCATGCCCAAATATGGAAGTATTAAAGAGTTTGCCATTTCATCAATTTCAGTGGCAGATAATTCACCAGTAACTTCTTTAAAGCCGCTTAAAATAAGCGCAGTAAAAACAATAGGAGCAATAACACCGGCACTTTTATTTAATATGCCCATAATACTAATACGTGCTGCCGCCGACTCTTCTGGCCCAATGCGTACCACATAAGGGTTAACCGCTGTTTGCAATAAAGTAATACCAGAGCCCATCACTAATTGCGCAAATAAGAACAGTGCAAAAATTTGAGTTTTAGCTGCAGGAATAAATAATAAACCGGCTACCATCATAGTAACCATGCCCAAAGCCATGCCATTTTTATAGCCAACTTTACGAATAATTGACGCTGAAGGCAAAGCAGTAAAAGTAACAGCAATATAAAAAGAAAATAAAATCAATGACGCCTGAAATGGCGTTAACTGAAGAATTTGTTGCAGATATGGCATAAGTGAACCGTTAAGCCAAGTTGCAAAACCTAAGATAAAAAATAGGCCAGCAACAATTGCCATCGGCAAGGCGTTACTTTGCTGCTTTTCGCTTTCTATTGTCATTTCCATAAATTCCTCATTAATCTTTCGTTATTGTAATTTTAATTATTATTTTAGTTTTAGTTTTAGTTTTAATTACTTGCTGGCGACATTCAATTAAGCCAGTTTTTATCGGTTTATAGCAACTTCATTAATATACTTGTCGTCCTGCTATCCATGTCTCTTTTACATTAAGTTGATCATCAAATACAACAAAATCAGCTTGAGCATTAACTTTTAAATGCCCATAGCTTGCAGCTTGATTGATATATTCTGCAGGATATTGTGTTGCCATACGAACAGCTTCATCAAATGATAAGTTTAATTTAAGGTGTGCGTTTTTAACTGCGGTCGCCATATCTAAAACAGAACCCGCTAACTCACCTGTGGTTGACGTTAGCTTACCGTCAGCTAAATAAACCGTTCGGTCAAAAAAAGCAAACTCAGTATCAGTAGTTCCAACCGGCGGCATTGCATCAGTCACTAAAAAAACGTTGCCTGTAGGTTTAGCTTTAATAGCAATTTTACAACTTGCATAGTCAACATGATGACCATCAACGATTAACCCACAACTTGTTGTATCGTTTAATAAGGCACAGCCGGTAACACCAGGCTCACGCCCTTGCAGCGGTGACATTGCATTAAATAGATGAGTAAAACCATCGGCACCAGCATTAACTGCATTTTGTGCTGTTTCAAAATCTGCATTGGTATGGCCTAAACAAACCTTAATACCACAAGAGGTCATTCGTTCGATATCTTTAACATCAACGGTTTCTGGCGCTAAGGTAACAACAACAATACCGATATCTTTACGCATTAATACCTGCCATTCACTATCAGATATTTCACGAATATAATCAGCGCTATGTGCGCCTTTTTTGGCAATTGAAAGATGTGGCCCTTCAAAGTGCACACCTAAAATACCCGGTACTTTATTAGCAATAGCCAAAGCAATGGCATCTGCAGCTTGTGCCATCACTTCTACTTTATCAGTGATAAGCGTTGGCAACATTGCCGTGGTACCAAATGCTGAATGAACGGTCATGATGGTTTTGATATTGCCTAAAGAGGGGGGGTCATGAAACAACACCCCGCCACCACCATTGACCTGTAGGTCGATAAAACCAGGAACAACTAGGCCTTCACATACTTTATCAATACGTGAGATATCTTGATCAATAGCACTTATTTTGCCATCCACAATCGTTAGAACATGGTTATCAAAATAGCTTTGTCCGTCAAATAGACGAACAGCGTGCAAACGATATGGCTTAAGTTGTTCGGTCATTATATTCTCTATACCTAGGTAAACTATCTACTAAAACTACTTACTTAAACTGTTTTTGTTACTTTTTTGAGCCCTTTTGGCTCATCGGGGTTAAACCCTCTTGATACCGCAACTTCTGCAACATCAAGATAAAAACGTTGTAAAACAACAAGCGGCGCTAAACGCGGATGAACATTAGCATCAGTTTGACGCAAATGAACAAGGTCTGCGCCACGCGTACGCATTTCTTCAATTTGTGCTTGATGCGAAGGCGCACTCTCGTCGTTTACTTCACAGTTTAAAATGGCTAAGCCTTGCTCAACAAGGGTAACTGGGCCATGTAAAAATTCTGCACTACTAAAAGCTTCAGCGTGAATACTGCTAACTTCTTTAAGTTTAAGCGCCATTTCTTTAGTGACGGCATAACCTAAACCACGACCTAAAATAACCATATTTTTGACACCATCGATAGACTGTGATGTTAATTGTGCAGGTGAGTCAATAATGGTTTGCAATGCACTTGGTAAGGTATTTAGCGCGGCGATTAGTTCATTATTCTCAGTCCAATAAGCCGTTAGCTGTAATAGCGCAGATAACGTTGATAAGTAACTCTTAGTTGCCGCTACAGATATTTCAGCGCCAGCTTTTAAAGGAATTAAATCATCAACAATATCTTTAAGCGGAGACGTTTCATCATTAACTAAAGCGATACAATAAGCACCTGCAGCTTTTGCCATCTCTGCTTGCGCAATAATGTCAGGGCTACGACCAGATTGTGAAATAACAATAACAAGTGCTTGTTTAAGTTTTAATTTTTTACCATAAACACTAGCAACAGAAGGAGCAGCAGCAAACGTTGGCACACCTGATTCAATTTCAATTAAATATTTGCCAAATACACCGGCATGATCAGATGAGCCGCGACCAATAATCATCACCATTTTTGGATCAAATTGACGAAGTTTTTCACCGACTGACTGCACCAAAGCTTGGTTAGACTTTAACTGGTTTTCAATAACTGAAGGCGCTTGTTTTGCCTCTTTTTCCATGATGGTTTGTATTACAGATGTTTGCATGATGATTAAGCCTTTCTTGATAATTCAATATTTACGTTTTTGTCTAACATTGCGAGCTGTTTTTTAGCAAATAAGACAGAGCCAATTTCAGGCGGGTTTAACGGGTTTGATAATTTGTCTTTAATATCTTTATCTAACCAAGGTTTAATACGTGGTGTTAAACCGCCGATAAGTGACATTCGAGGAGGATTTTGTTTCCATAATTTTCGAGCAATATTACTGATATAACCCGCACCTTCTTCAACAATTTCTTTAGCAATAACATCACCACTTTCTGCGGCATCAAAAACTAAATTAGCCATACGGGCATAAAATGCAGCAGGTTTGCCAGCAATAACTTCGACAAGTGAAACATCATCTTTTACATCAAGCATCGAAAGCACTCTGCTTGTCATCGACGTTGTTTCAACCACACTATCAAGGGAGAGTAAAACTTGTTTTACTGCTTGCAGCCCAAACCAAGCGCCACTGCCTTTGTCGCCATGGGGGAAACCATGTGCGCCAACAATAAATTCTTTACCATCAACATAAGAGAAACCACAAGAACCGGTACCAGTGATCATCACCGCACCATCTTCACCTTGATGAGCGCCTAAACAAGCAATTAATAAATCAGTTGCTAGAAACATCTTTTTAAATGGGTGCTGCCATTGTGTCATGCCATCAAACAAAGCAGGCAAGTTAACCCCTGCTAAGCCGACACCAACAATAACATCTTCAAGAGCGACATCTGACATTCCAGCATCAATCAAGGCTAATTTTGCCGATTTCATAATAGAGTGGGTTGCTTGCTCAAAACCATGCAATGGGTTGCCTGGGCCTGAAATGCCTGTACCAAGTATTTCATTATCTTTATTCATGATAATGG
>PJEL010003426.1_pt1 | contig 13583 bp, 23 predicted proteins | sample 1853271 | NCBI WGS metagenome assembly PJEL01 (sample SAMN08108733, study PRJNA415343) | Invertebrate metagenome, whole genome shotgun sequencing project. | host: Globobulimina | place: Sweden: Gullmar Fjord | collected 2015-08 | reverse complement strand
TTCGTCAACTGCTACGTCATTAGATACATTTGTGGCGTTAGTCTTAGCCCAACGTCTCATTGATGTAATAGTTCTTTCAGCAATCATTGTAATAGGTTTAACTAACTTAAGTTGCACGATGATATCTTCTGTCTTCATGTCGTACTTACCACCAATGGTAAGAGGGTGCTTAGCTTTTAAGTTTCTAGCGAAGATAACTCCGATAGTTTCCTTAATCGCGTGCTCTATTTCAGCACCAGTAAACTCATACTTACGACCTTTTTCATCATACTGACATGCAGCAAGTGCATCAAGATCAAACTTCTTAATATCACGACCTCTTTTTGTGAGGTGAATAGAGTAGATAGTTTTTCTTTCTTGAACAGAAGGAACATCTGAGAACCATATTTTATCTAATCTACCAGATCTAAATAGTTCTGGATGAGCTTTGATGAGTTGACTGATATCATTAGCTGTTGCTACGATCATTAGTCCTGGATGAGGTTCTTGCATCCATGTTAATAGTGTACCGATAACTCTTTTAGTAGTACCACCATCTGTTCTATCAGAACCAGCAGCACCTGCAAGACCTTTATCGATTTCATCTATGATGATAACACCACCAGCAGCTTCAGCTTGAGCAAGAGCCATTCTCATTCTCTTCTCTGACTCACCGACAAGTCCAGCAAATACCTTACCCATATCGAGTTTGATAATTCCTTTACCCCACTGACGAGCAATAGCTTTAGCGATGTATGTTTTACCTGAACCTTGTACTCCTAAGATCATCATACCTTTAGGTTGTGCGCAGTGATATGCCGCAGCAGCTTCGGCGTTATCTATAACTTCCATTTGGATACCGAACCAATCCTTTAAGTTTTCAAATCCACCTACAGCAGATAGATCATCAGGACAGTTCCAGAATTCTAAGATATCATTTTTAGATATAATCTGTTTCTTTTCCTCAAGCATCATGTCTAAGTCAAGAGTATTCTTAACTGTTAAACTATAAGCAGCAGTGTTAATAATCTCATCTTGTGTTAAACCTAAGCACGCGTTAGATATACGTTCGATGTCAAAGTTCTCATCGTATACTTTACCTTTACGTTGCTTGTTTTCAACAGCTTTGTTGTTAGATTTGATAAGATTTAAGATCTTTCCTCCAATGAGTTCGTTACGAACTTCATCGTATGTAGGAAGACCAAGGTCTATCATGTTAGCGTCTTTCTGTAATTCAGGTGGTATTTTAATACCAGGACCTGTACAGATCATTGTTCCACCACTAGTAGATACTAAGTACACAATGTCTCTGAAGTATCTATATGTGATAGGGTTTTGGAAGAACTTATCAGCATCGAAGAGTACATATATATGTCTCATTCTTTCAGATGCTTTTTGTAAAGCTTTAGTTCTTGATTCAAACTCTATAACATTAAGAGCCATTAAGACATCTTCTCTTGTGTCTCCGCTACCATCAGCAAGTCTACGACATTTATCGGGTGCATACTCTGGAGCATGAAACTTTACTTCTTCTGGTGTAGTCTCTTGCTTGATTTCTACAAGACCACGACAGCAAGACCAAAATTGGATTGAATGTTTAGGGAACTTTCTTTTAAGCTCTCTAACAAAGCGTTCTTCTTCGAACGTATTAACGAAGACAAGGCCGCTATTAGCCTCTATTCTATTGTATAACTCTTGATATGAATCATGTAACGCCATGATATCTCCTTTTAATATTAAATAATTCCATATGCATTTTTATGTTTTTCAATCGGCAAGTATATATTCGTGTAAAACCCTCCACCTATCGGTGAATACTGTGCCCACAATCCGTACTCTGTTACGTCTGCTGGACTCGGGTTACATACAAACATTACTTTCTTCTTCTTTCCATCGCTACCAAACTTATAGTCACATCCTACAAATTTATGGTGATAATGACCACATACATATATGTCTGCGTCTATATCTTTCATCTTCTTACCAAAGTTTTTCATAAGTGTAGCGTGGGATATCCCTGCCGATGAGTTTGTTAGTCTATGCGCTAAGTAAATTTTATAAGTCTTAGATAACTTCAACGTAGGGTTTGTTATCTTTAACGATATAATACAATGTATTCCGCCATCTACAACACCTTTAACCTGCGGTCCATATAGTTGTTTATTAAGCCATATTCCAGCTTGCTTCCTCGTTCTGTACTCATGATTGCCTATAACGCCAAATCTTTTAGCGTGTCTGGTCTTACTACGTGTACACGGGTCTATAGTATCAAAACTATCACCGTATAGATGAGCGTCCAATTCATTCTGTACTCTTATAGCTTCATCTATCTGTTCTTGTGGGTCAGCAACACCAACGTCGTAGTTGTGACCTATAGATGACCCGAGGCCATTCTCTATGATGTCACCTGTGTCTACAACAAATATGTTATCTTTATGTTGTGTTTGTTCGTACTTTAAAGCTGCTATCATATTAGGAACGTTAACACACTTTAAACCTATGTGTTGGTCTCCTCTTATGTTAAACGTCAGCTCTGGTTTTGTTATTGTAATGTTAACTGGATAGACAGGAATGTTTTCCTTGACTTCCGTTTGTTCCCATACTCTCATTTATTCCCCTAGTATCTCATGATATATACATGATGGTGTGTATTTAATCTTGAACATATCATCTATTGTCATGCTGTTTCCTGGTGTTCCTTTTGGTTCAAATGGACAACGTCGTACGCTACCATCGTTATTGATGTCTATGTAGTCAGTAACATACATACACTTTCCATGTAGAAGATAGTTTTCAGCACAACTATCTATTGTTATACTGTCTTCTTCACATGATGTCCAAGCTTCTATTATCTCGGCAAACAAATCTCTGTGTTCTTTTACCCATTGTTGATCTATCGGTAAGTGAATGTTTTTAACAGCACCAGCCTGTATCATCCACTTTGCAACTATATATGTTGCTTCACTCTTGATCAAGTAAAGTTTCTGTACATCATCTGGAAGCTTAATAATCTGTTCCATAAAGTAACAGGTTACTTGAATATTTTCTTTCTTACCTAGTAAGTCTGCAGCTGATACACCTTTATGGAATCTGCTATCTTTATACACGTCGTATGACATTGTAAGTGATACATTAGATTCTTGTGATAACTCTTTGAATTCTTTAGCTTCATCGACATTACATACAGCTATGTGTACTTCATGTCCATCACCTATTGCTTTTACTATAAGTGTATCTATGTTAGCGTCAGGTTCTTTGTCACGTTTAATATGGTAACATGATTTGTGATTAGGACATTTTAGATTACATTGAGATGTGTGAAAAGATATAATCTTTTTACTCATCATATTGACTAAGTCCATTGAAAGGATTGGTAGGTAACTGTTCAATATTCACGTCATCGTTTCCAATGTTATCTTTAATATGCTTAGCCATTTCTTCTAATGACTTAGCGGTGTCTAACATTAGATCTTCACGAGAAAGTTCTTTAACTTCTGTAACATTAATATGACACTTAGTTTTCTGAGTTTCTTCATGAGCTTGTATAATCTTAGATGTTATCCATCCTATCATGAACCCATGAACTTCTGCGTTACTATTTAAAAGACCACCACCTAAACTTGCAATATCTTTGCATTTATCTTCTTGGTTTTCTCGTACAGACTTAATAGTTGTCTCAAGTTGTTTAAGATTGAACGCTTTACCTTTATCATCAAGGATTTGTATCGTTCTTTCTTCAGCTTGTCTATCAGGACCTTCACCGCCCATGATAACTACTTTAAATTTATCTTTATCTTTGGTGTTTTTCTTCATTGCCATTGTATGTCTCCTTTATTTAAAAAACTTTGTTTTAGTTTCGAGTCTTGTTATTACTATGCCATCGCCATACTTTAATATGAGTCCAGGATGTTTTTCATTAATATCTTTAACATAAGATGTTATCGCATCTATGAATATACCTATAGTATTTTCTGTTACTAATAATATATTAGCTGGCCATGACAATGATATCCATGATCCGATTGAATTTGGAATTTTTGCATCCATAGTAGTACGTATACGTATTTCTGTTGTTGTATCTTTTACTACACATACTACTGCTATTTTTGTTGTCTTTAACTTATCATTTAATACATCATTAAATGTTGTTACAAGTACAGTGTTAGCTTCTTCTGTAGCTTTACCAGCTTTCTTATGCATATTATTTTTAGCATTACGACTAGTCCTTGCGTCTTTCCACAAGTCTATTGGTGTTTTCTTTGCGTCATCTCTTAGATTCATTGTGTCTCCTTTAAGTATAAAAAGTGCACCGGGAATACCCCCATATGCACGTGGATAACGCTCACTACACGGCACTTCATCCTTTGTTTGCACTAAGACAGCCCATTGCACTTCCGGCTTCGAACGAGTCAGTAATACACTCCTGATTCAACGAGTTGGGTTTCACCCTCATATACCCTCTGAGGTGTAGTTCTGCATCTTGCCCACATAAAACCGGATCAGACACATACTCTCTGCCATGGAGCCTAAGGATTACATCCCTTAACGATGGTGTGGAGTTTTATATCTCCCCACACGGGAGCAAAAACGTGACCCCGAAGGGTCACTACACTTAGAACTATAAAGTTTGTATATATTTTAGATATTCTATATGTTTTTCTTTTGTATCTAATAATACTCCTGATTGAGTTCTATAAAGTAAGTGTTCCATATCATATATTATATATACATGTAGATTATTATGATCGTCTACCGATAATGGTATAATATTTTTATGGTGTTCTGTTTTATAAGACCAGTGATGTCTTTCATATCCTTGTTCAATAGATATATGTTGTGCGGCACTATTCGCCTTATATTTCTCAGGAAATCTTTTACGATGAGCATTATAATCACTTCTTGATCTATTAGCATATTGTTTATAGTTTAATCTGTGATATTTATCTCTTCCACGTTTTCGTTCTTTTTTTATCCATTCTGGATTAGAACTATTTTCTTTCCTTGTCTTAGATATACGAAGTTTTGTACATTTTTTACATTCACTTGTATATCCATTTTTTGTCTTAGCTTTATAGAACATCTCTAGTTCTAAATCATCTTTGCACTTTATACATTGTTTCATTATCTCCACCTTTCTATGTTAAAGAGATACATATAGTATACTACATTATCATGAACGGTAAGAGATAATGATCTACCGTTAAAATGGCATGTCGTCTTCATCGACAGGAGCGTCACCGGTGTTATTAGAAGAGATAGGAACTATTTCTTTAACTCTAATAGAGTTGTACCACTCTTTAGTTTTTTCAGAATACTTTCTTTCTTCATAACCTTTGATTTCACATAAGAGTCCTGCTTTAAGCAATGTCTTAGTGCCTTCAATCTTGTCTGGATCAGCTGTGTAAATAGTGCATTTCTCGTAGAGACGAGCCTTCTTCTCAGGATTATCATTTACAGGTGTTGTTACCTGAAACGATAGGATAGTGTTAGTAAAATCTGTTCCTTCTTTAGGAGGAAAGACTCTAAGAACCTCGTCTGCATCGTTAGGATTCTTTTTGAACAGTGTTGTTACTGTGCAATTAGTCATCGTTACGTTTTTCATTTATGTTCCTTTACTGGTTTATACTACCAGGTATCACATAAACTCAAAGCCCGAACCATTTGAGCAGTGCTCACTGGTTTTTCTTTTAATGTTATTTTCAATGTGTTAACTTTGTCTGCAACTTGTTTAGCTGTTAAGCCTTTTGCTTTGCAGTTCTTAATCGTACGTCGTTGTGCACCGGAAAATGTTCTTCCTGGTCTGCCACGTCCACGTTTATCGTCAGTAGCTTTTGTTATTTTCTTTGCGTTTTTCTTTGCAGTTGTCATTGTATTACCCTTTTAGTTTATTGGTAAATAATAGTTTAGGAATCTTATTCTCTAAACCGTTTATAACATCATGTCCTGTTTTTGCTTTGGATAAGATGTCTTTCTTAAGGTCTTTAACATCGAGACCTGAGATGTCTTTATATTGATTAAGATATACTGAAATATTAGAATCATATATACGTTCTAGTATATTATCATCTAACTTCTTGAACATTATTACAGAGTCTACAACATTTAGAATGTCTTCCGATACTATATGTTTAAGACTTTCTTCATTATATTCAAGCTTGCTATCATCAGTAGGACAAAATCCCATACCACCTTTACGACTTAACTGTTTGTACTCGTCGTCTCCCAACTTGATTGAAAATACAATCATGCAGTTGTTAAGACGAGCCTCTTTTTCAGCTGAGTCTATCATTACTCCTCGCTTTATAGCATCCAACAGGTAATCTAGTATTTCAGGATTACATTTGTTAGTATGTCTAAAGTAGAGTACTGATTGTGGTTTGTTCCTTATCTCTTTGATGAACTTACCTGACTTCGCATATCCCACATAACCTGGAGGAGCACCTTTAATCTCTGACAGTTGGTGTCCGGACTTAAACTGTCCTAGATCAAAGTCCACAAAACTTTCAGAAGAACCGTACACAAGTTCAGCTAACTCTTTTGTAGCAGAGGCTTTACCTGTTCCTGGTCCGCCGATAGCAAGTACTATCGAAAGTGGACGTGTCCTGTTAAGGTTTATATGTTTAATAATATTAACGACATTACTCAGTTTCTCAATACTTTCGTCCTGTCCGAATATTTTTTGTTTTATTTTATTACTTACATACTCATAGTTAAGACTGTTTCTAATCTTACCATAGTCTATGCCTGTCATAGATGATATACCTTTATCAACATAGTCTATACTTAAGACTCTGTTTCCTGGTATTGTTACCATCTGTTTAATAGAGTCTAACTGATTATCTATTCCGTCTAGACCTTTTCCATTGTCTATGATAGGTGCTACTGTTCTTACCTCAAACTTATTAAGGATGGTACAAGACATATCTAAGATGTCCAGAGCTTTGTCTGGGTTCTTTCTATGTCCCATGAATCGTGTACCGTTTTCTACCAAGTACTCTAAGACGTCATCAGGTATAGAAACCTTATGGTAATCTTCAAAGATACCTTTAGTACCTTTAAGCATTCCGATAGTCTTCTTAATACTAGGTTCACGTATATCTACTATAGTGAATCGTCGCTCAAGAGCTTTGTCTTCTGTTACAATGGCATGGTATTCGTCGATAGTAGTACTACCTATAAACTTTATTTTACCTGTAAGGTAAGGCTTAAGTGTATCGTTCATCTTGCCGGTTAAAAGTTGATGTACTTCATCTATAAATAGAATATGTTTATCATCTTCTGATGCGGCATCTAATGCCTTTACCATACGACCTACAGGATCATCTTTAAACCTCGAGAAGATATAAGATAGATCCATGTTATGTATCTCAGAACCTATAAGATTCTTTGGAACATTTTTATTAATAAGCATAGCATTTATAGCTTCAACGATAGCAGTTTTACCTACTCCAGGTTCACCAACTAGAATCACGCCACGCTTGTGTTTACGTGATAATACTGTAAGTATCTTCTGGATTTCGGCGTCACGGCCTGTTATAATGTGACCCTGAGAGTAAGGTATACGTTTGCATATCTTTAACTCACTTCGGTCTATAACAAATGGACTATAAGTTGTTGCTAATGTTGTATTGGTTTTAATGCTGCTATTAATAGCCGCGACAACAGATTCTACATTATTATATATACCATCTGGTAACTGTGATGTTAATCTTTTAAAGTTTGTTTCATGAAACTTTATAGTTTTAGCCTTTGATCTTTTTAACAAGAACAATACAGCTTCCTCACAGTATATGTTATCGTGTTTTAACGATAGTTGTTTAAGCCTATTCTCTACAGGCTGTGCAAAAATTCTCATATAACCTACTTCTTTGTATATTGATACCAGTTAATGAATGAGTTATTATTTAACATAAGGTTACATGTAACTTGAACCTCGGTTATCATATCATAGATGTGCGGATACTCATCTATACTGTTACACGTTACTAAAATCTTCTTACAAAATAGATGTCCTAATGCTATTTCTACAATAGCTTGTGAATCTATCTCGTTAACAACTATTACCTGAAGATTAGTATCTGTTATGAATGTCATTAACTCATTGATAGTCCATTTAAGTGGTCTTTCTACTACGTTGACCCTAAGTTCTTTCTCTATAGCTTTCTTTACATCATCTGTTATAGATGTCACGTATATGAAATCCATCACTTCTCCTACAGTTGTATATTTAACTGTTTAAGTCTTGGAAACAGAACATTAGCATGTTCTTTGACCTGTTGTTGTTTATGGAACTGATCTAAAAGTAACTTATTATCAATAACATTTTGTGCCGTGATAGGATTACTTATAGTGTTCTTAATACTATCTATATCTAATGTAATATCCATGATAGTGATAGGATAGAAGATTTTAATAGTGTTATCTGTACGAGCGATAACCGCGATCTCTTGACCATCCCACATGCCACCTTCTGATAACATCTTGGCTGTTTTTATAGACGCTGCTGCTCTTTTAAGATTGTCTAGTTTACCTAAGATGGTTGATAACTTAAGGTTAGGTCTTCCTATAACAAAGAAACCTGTTCCTCTATTTTCTAGTAGACCTTGCTTACACAATACTTTTATAGCTTTTCGTGCTGTTGTATAACATACACCTATATCTTTTGCTATGTAGGTAACACTATCTATTCGTGTACCAAGTTCCCACGTCTTACCTATACGTCTCTTAATGTAACTAATAACTCTACTTAGTTGTGGGCTCCTCTTCATCTTGACTCCTTTTAACATCATTCTTATGTATTTCACAATGTACACATAACCCTGACGCTTTACTAAACACATGCTCGTGTCCATCAGTGTTGTATACTTCTTCCATTCGTTTATTAAACTTCTTAGCGTTTACTGTGTTCGGATTATATCCTTTACCACTGTTATGATTATTATACTTGTTCATTATATATCCTAAATGTCTATACTATATAAGAGGCTAGGGTAGCTCCTGAAAGTACTTATTCGAGAGTATTGCCTCGTTAACTCTTCTTGAAATCCTAATTATCGGAGGTTATATGAAAACTTGTTCTAAATGTGGACTCACTAAATCTTTATCAGAATATCATAGAGATAATTCAAGAAGATCTGGATATAGATATTATTGTAAATCTTGTACTAAACACTATGAAAAACTTAATTCTTCTCGTATTAGAAAACGTAAACAACAATATTATCTTGATAATAAAGAATATATCTTAAAAAGAACTGCGATATATGAAAAGAATGTTAGATCTAATAATATTAATCATAAAATAACCGCATGTTTACGTAATAGAATTCATACTGCATTATCTGGTTTATGTAAATCATCTAGTACTATGTCTCTTTTAGGTTGTACAATAGAAGAACTTAAAGCTCATCTACAATCTATAGCAATAGTTAATGGATACGCTAATTTTAATATTAATAATTACAAAGGTTCTGAGTATCACATAGACCACATACGTCCTTGTGCTTCATTTAATCTTAAAGATTTCAAAGAACAACGTAAATGTTTTCATTACACTAACTTGCAAATATTGTCTGCTGATGATAACCTCAAGAAAAGTAATAATATTAATTAGTGACTACATTAACTAAAGTATATAGTTCAATCCATATACTTCCACAATCATGACATTCGACATCTCGTTGGACAGTTCCATCTTCATTAAATTGTCCATCTGTAATATATGCTATATTTTTACTATTGCATTCAAAACACAAGTTTCCATTTATTCTTATATAATAAGATTCTTTATCTTTAATAGATTTTGTACCTGCCATTTATTCCTCTACTATATCAACAAATGATGAGTACTTTATTACTGGAATGCCTAATGTTTCTGCTTTCTCTATTATCTTTGTCTTTTTAAAAGGAAGTAACCAACATACCATATCTACTTCTTTGTTCATCTTAGTTACTATTACTCCCTTATTTATAGTAATCCATGTATTAAGATGATATTTAGACGATATATATGAGTAATTTGGTTTACCTACCCACTTACAGTTTTCTTCAGTGAATCTTCCAGCTATGTATATATTTCTAGCGCATATAGTACTAGGTTTCTTGCGTTCTTTTTCTTCAAGTATAAGTTCATCTTCAAATCCTCTAATGTCCATATTATCCTCCGCAACATGTAGAAGTGTCAGACTTAGGACTAGGAATATATTCTTTGTCGTTGTGAAAAAACTTTACTTCTATAGGGATACATATCTTCTTAGATATATCACATCCTTCTAGTAGTATTCTTAAAGGTTCCATTTCTAAGTCAGAAGCATGTTGTATCTCTAATGTTATCACGTTATCTAACATGTCTACACGTATATTTTGTAATAGTGTTGTGCTTATCTTACGCATTAAACAATAACCTACTATTGCTTTGCCTGCGCAAGCTCCAACTGCTGCACATAAAAGCATGTTAGAATTATAAAAATATAGACCTGCCGAGGTCTTAATCGGGGCTTTCCCTGGTGTTGTTAAAGTAACTATGTTGTTACCATCTAGGATACCTATATGTATGGCCATTTATATCAATCTTTCCTGTTATTATGTAATATTTTATGAGCAAGTATCCATACTGTCCTATAAGATCAGCAAGAGCAGTGAATGTTATATTATGTTTATCCATTGCTTGTTGTAAAGGGATATCTTTTTTAGCATGTGTTAATGCATGAGTAACATACTCATCTATATCATTATCTAAGACAGCGTCGAAATGAGCATCAGAATCTGTATCTATCTGATCTCGTATCATCTTACGTTGTAATACCTTCTTAGCTAAGTCGTTACCATCGGCTGCGCTTCTATGAAGTTTTTCTGTAAGTAACTGATTAGTATACTCGTCGTCTTCTTGTCTAAGGTTCATGGTGTCTCCACAAAAAAAGTTGCTCTAGGCACAGAAAAGTAACGTTTTATAAAAAGCTCAAATCTGCTCCCAAAATTTTTGAAAAATGGCCCTATAGGGCTTTACTTTAGAGAATGTTTACTGCGGTTTAACAAACTTTGCATACTGTATATCAATGTTAACCGGTTCCTATTTCTTCTGTTATAGTAGCTTTATCTTTAGGATAGATATAGTATACTTCTGAGTCCTTATCACCACTAGTGCCAGTCCATATCACTGCTACTGTAAATGCTTTTGAAATAAGAGCTTCTGATGTAGTGTGATCTTTATTAGTAATTTCGTAAGCTGTAAGATCTATTATATCACCATATTTGAGTTTTCCGGGATACAACTTATCTCTTAGATTCATAAAGTCCTTTTTCCCATCGTATGCGTCTAAACTCATTAGTGTGTTCTCCGCAGTATCTAGGGTATGTACGTCTTGCTAACGTATATGGGACAACTACGATATTCTTGCATCTTCCGTGTTTACAGCTTTTAGCACTACATCTGATATTAAGTGTCTTACCAGATAACTCTTGTTTCTTAGGGATTATGATATTTACGGATTCTGGGTAAACCCGGGCGTTTCGTCTGTTTCGATTATATTGTTCTTTTTGCTTTTCTTCGCGATCTTCTATACATCGAGGATCTGAGCAATATTTCTTATTTGACTGAGCACTTACGAGGTTAGTACATCCAGGATGTTCACATTCTTTGGTAGACTTTAACTGCCTACCATAGGTTGGTATTAACATGTTATACTCTTAGGTTAATGTTTTCGTTTACTATTATATCATCGTATGTTTTTACTAGATCGTTAATATCACACTGACCGTCTAGTATATGGTTTAGTGCTTCTAAGTGTGCGTAGCATATTGGAAAGCCATCTAAATGATGTCCATTCCATTGTGGTTTCATCTCTATGATAGAGAATACTTGAGTTGCTTGATTATCACAAAAGTGACATTTTCTTTTAGTAAGTTCACTTCCACTTACTACTTTAATGATTGATTCCACTTGGTATGTCCTTGATGTATTGCCAATGTTTGCTTTCTTCCCAATATTCTCTGAACTCTTTTGCGTGTAGTGATATCCACATTTCACATATCTGGTTCATAGAGTAGTCATCCAGTGGGTCGTGTTGGAGTTCAATCTCCAACGCCCATCTGAACTTGATTATCTCAGCGCACTGCGCCATATTGTAGTCAATGAATTCTTTTCCGTATAGAACCATTGAGCACCGCCTTTTTATCTAGAGGCAACTTTTAAGTTTTTCCCCATCGACTCGACGTATCTGACGAGTTTAGTCCCTTTGACTAACTTTTTAAGTCCTTTTGTAGGGAGCTTATTAAGGAACCATTCTGCTTTGAAAATGGTATCGTCTAAGAGTTGCTGTAATCTCGAGGTATTTGAAGTTCCTAATAACCGATTTATCAGGTAAGATGTTAATCCTAGTTCTTCTTTAACTTTACTTAGAAGCTCTAATCTAGCTGTTTTACCAGCTTCCTGCTTTCCGAGTAATCTACCATGCCTTCTTTGTTTAAGGTCTTTATTTTTACGTTGTCTACCTTCAGATACATATCTGGTGTAACCAACATTATGAGAGTTGCTCTTTCGGCTTCTCATCTTTTTTCCGGCCATTAAGTTCTCCTTTTAGAATTTCTACTTCACGTTCTAAAGCTGTAATGCTTTCTTCGATGTCTTGAATCTCATTTTTGACACCTCGTTTACCTGCCATCAGGATCTTTTTAACTGCATGAGAACGAGCAGCGTTTAAAGTGAATGTATGACATACGCTATATACGTCTATTTTCCCATCTTTAACACCTACTACTCGTCTCCAGTATTTTTCACCATTATCAGGCATTTAAATCTTTCCGTTAAACACGCAGATCACTTCAGATGAATCTACTCGTACAACCTGTACTTCTCGGTTATCTCTACCACCCGCTGTTGCGTCGGTTTGGATACCATAGATTGCTGCTGTAACTTTCTTGATTAAGTCTATATCTGTTCCGCTTACTTTAAGATGAACGTCTTTAGACCATACTTTTTTAGCTACGCTAGATTTACGACCTGGATTCTTTGTGATTCTGTGATTTATATTGCTACTCATAATATATTCCTCCCGGAAATAGTATAGTTTGTTTAAAGTTTGTTTAGGTATCTTAGACCACTAAGTACACCTGTTATTATGACCAGACCCCATTGTTGTATCTTACTAGATATTAATCTGATAAGATATGATTGTAACGTATATGTTACTGTCTATCATGGGTCTTGCCTTGTTTTACATTGTTCTACCAGATCTCTTGTAGCTGAGTGTCATAGAGGGATGACGTTCTTTGCTTAAGAGTCTCAATGTCTCGTTGTAAAAATTATTGTAAGCACGCTTTCACGTACGTTGCTGCTGTTTTGTTATCGTAAGTCTGACCTTCGTTACTTGTTCCTAACTTTAAAGTCTTCATTACTCTTCCCATGTCTTTCATTGTCTTAGCATCGATATCTCTTATAATAAGATCTATCTTACTTTGTACTTCTTCGTTTGAAAGAACTGACTCTGTTGGTAGATAAGATTCATAAAATAACTTTGCTTCAATAGCATCATTATATCTAGTGTTACCTTTTAAGGTATCTACTTTAAGATAAGCAGCCATTTCATCTAATGCTATTTTATGACATA
>PJEL010003425.1_pt1 | contig 13588 bp, 10 predicted proteins | sample 1853271 | NCBI WGS metagenome assembly PJEL01 (sample SAMN08108733, study PRJNA415343) | Invertebrate metagenome, whole genome shotgun sequencing project. | host: Globobulimina | place: Sweden: Gullmar Fjord | collected 2015-08 | reverse complement strand
CATGGATGGACTGCTGGTTGGAACCACCGATGAAACAGAATAGTCGCCATGATTTACAAAACGGGCCAAAAGGTTGTTTTCATTGGTGGCCAGGACCAGTTTGCGGATCGCCCCATCCGGCAGCAGCCGCTTGGCAACATAGCCGGCGAAAATATCACCAAAATTACCGGTCGGCACAGAAAAATCCACTCCACCAGCCTGGGTTTCCCTGCTGATCTTCAGACAGGCAAAAACATAATAAGTTACCTGGGCAAGAATCCGAGCCCAGTTTATTGAATTGACTGCCCCCAGGTGATATTCCTTTTTGAAGGGAATGTCTTTAAACAGTTCCTTGACAATGGCCTGGCAGTCATCAAAGGTTCCTTTTACCGCCAGATTGAAGATATTGGCATCAATGACCGTTGTCATCTGCAGTTCCTGGACAGGGCTGACCCGTTGATGGGGATGCAGAATAAAGATGTTGATCCGGTCTTTGCCGCGGACGCCGTAGATGGCGGCACTGCCCGTGTCGCCTGAAGTAGCGCCGACAATGTTCATCATGCCGCCCGATTCCTTGAGAATGTATTCGAATACATTGCCGAGAAACTGCAGGGCTACATCCTTAAAAGCCAATGTCGGACCATGGAACAGCTCAAGAATATAAATATCTTCTATCTGGACCAGCGGAGTGATCTGCGGATGGGTGAAGGTGGAGTAGGAACGGTCAATTAACTCTTTCAGGTCTTTGGCGGGAATATCGGTTATGAAAAGTTTGAAAATTTCCCCGGCCAGTTCCTGAAAGGAGAGTGAATGCCATTGCTGGACAGTAGCACTGTCGACCTGCGGCAGATTTTCGGGCAGCAAAAGTCCGCCGTCGGTTGCCAGACCCATCATGACAGCCTCTTTGAATGATACGGGGCTGATTTTTCCTCTTGTGCTTATGTATTTCATTGGATGAAAGTCATATGTTTCTTAATTTAAAGTTGCTCTGTAATAAGTAAGTTTTTTCCGGTCATTTCTTCAGGTATCGAAAGATCCATAAGGGTAAGTATTGTCGGCGCTATATCCCTGAGTGAACCGTTTTCCCGTAAGTTGGTTCCTTTATATCTGTCATTAATCAAGATAAAGGGGACCGGGTTCAATGAGTGGGCTGTGAAGGGGCCTGCAGAGCCTGGGTCTTTCATGATCTCAGCATTGCCGTGATCCGCTGTAACCAGCACCGTGCCACCGGCTTCAGTAAAAGCAGAAACCAGTTTGCCCAGGCATTGGTCGACTGCCTCGCACGCTCTTACAGCTGCTTCCATAATGCCGCTGTGCCCCACCATATCACCATTCGCATAGTTAAGTACTATAAGCCCATATTCTTTTTCAGCAAGCCGTTTGAGCAGCTCCTCGGTCACTTTAAAGGCGCTCATCTCAGGTTTTTTATCATAGGTGGCAACGTCCTGTGGGGATGGGACCAGGATGCGGTCCTCCAGGGGAAAAGGTTCCTCCCTGCCACCGTTGAAAAAATACGTGACGTGGGCGTATTTTTCGGTTTCGGCAATCCGCAGCTGCGACAGGTTGTGGCTGCTGATTTCCTCACCCAGGATATGGGTCATTGAAACCGGCGGGAAAACCACCGGCAGCATGAAATTCCTGTCATATTCCGTAAAGGTGATACATGCAGCCAATGCGGGCCGGAAATCCCATGAAAATTCATTGAAATCCTGATCGGTAAAGGCATGGGTCAATTCCCGAACACGGTCGGCCCTGAAATTAAAGAAGAGTACAGTATCACCATCCTGTATTGTCGCAACAGGGCTATTTGTTTCCGGGTCCTGCAAAACAACTGGTTTTATAAATTCGTCGGTTTCACTTCTTTCATAGGCCTCCCTGACCGCCTGTTCAGCATTGTCAGCTGAGATGCCTTTGCCGTCGACCAGCGCCTGCCAGGCAACCTGTACACGGTTCCAGCGCATGTCGCGGTCCATGGCGTAATAACGCCCGGAAACAGTAGCAATCCTGCCGGCCCCCAGCCGGTCCAGCTCCTGCTGGAGAGAGTGAATGTAGTCGGCGCCGCTTTTGGGCGGTGTGTCCCTGCCGTCCATGAATGCATGAATAAATATTTTTGACAGGCCGTTTTGGGCAGCCATATCGACCAGGGCAATCAGGTGGTTTATATGACTGTGAACGCCGCCATCTGAAACCAGCCCCAGGAGATGCAGAGCCCCGTTATTTTTCTTTGTTTTCTGGAACGAGCGAAGGAGAACATCATTGTTAAAGAACTCACCGTTTTCAACAGCCCGGTTAATTCTACTGAAATCCTGATAAACGATGCGCCCGGCACCGATATTGAGATGGCCCACCTCGGAATTTCCCATTTGGCCCTCAGGTAGGCCGACGGAACCGTTATGGGCAAGCAGGGTTGTATAGGGATATTCCTTCTGCCAGCGGTCCAGGTTGGGAGTATTGGCCATGTGGATGGCGTTGGACTCTGTCAGGGGGCCAACCCCCCAGCCGTCCAGGATGATCAACAGTAACGGTGCAGTTCTGTTCATGCTGTATGCTAACTATTGATGAAAAATAATATTCAGGTTGCCGGAAGTCAGCGGGGCGGCATCAGGGAACCTGGTGGCCTGCAGTGGTTAACATTACCCAGTGATCTTGATACGTTTGGCGTCGTGCCACAGACCTTCAATGTCGTAAAATTTTCTGGTATCAGTATAAAAGATATGCACTATAACGTCGTTGTAATCAAGTAATACCCAGTTGCCTTCCCGTAATCCTTCGCTTTTGCTGGTACTGAGCCGCTTGCTGCGCAATTTTTCTTCCACAGCTTCAGCCAGTCCCTGGACATGCCGGGTGGAACGGCCGCTCAAGATGACAAAGTAGTCGGTAAAGGAACAAAGCTTGCGCACATCAAGGATAAGCGGTTCCTCGGCTTTTTTGTCAAGGGCGGCTTTGGTACACAGTCTGGCAAGTTCCAGGCTGCTCTTTTTAAGGTGCTTCTTTTTAATCTGCTGCATCGATTGTTTTTTCGGTGTCCTGTTAAATTGGTAATTAATAAGGATTGTCGGTTATGATATTTGTTCAGAAAAACCGCAATCGCTGTCGCTGCAGTTCAGGAAAGTGCCTTTTTTAGTCTGTTTTTCCAACAGAAAAGGCTTGCCGCACTGCGGGCATTTTTTAGGTACTGGCTTGTCCCATGTAGCATACCTGCATTTCGGAAACCTGTTACAGCTGAAAAACACCTTACCTTTTTTCGATATCTTCTGCACAAGTTCGCCGTCGCAGTCTTTCTCCGGGCATTTAACCCCGGTGGTTTGCGAGCGGATATGTTTGCATTCCGGGTACCCTGAACAGGCCAGGAATTTTCCAAATCGGCCATGTTTGAAGACCATGGGTTTGCCGCATTTTTCGCATGTTTCGCCGGATTCTTCCGGTTCCTCCCGTTCAATGGGGATTATAGTGCCGTTTTCATCTTTCTTGAAATTCTGGGTATGCTTGCAGGTCGGGTAATTCTCACAGGCCAGAAACTCGCCGGTCTTGCCCCACTTGATAACCAGGCTGCCGTCACAGAGTTTGCAGGGTAGGTCGGTAGGGATACCCTGTTTCTTTATGGACTTCATTTCCTGCTTGGCTGCAGAAAGGGTTTTCTCGAACGGTCCATAAAAACCTTTCAGGACCTTCGTACAGTTGCTCTCGCCGGCCTCGATTTTATCGAGCTTTGATTCCATGGAAGCGGTGAACTCAATATCCAGGATTGAGGGAAAGTGCTCGACAAGCAGATCATTGACCAGCCTGCCTAAATCGGTGGGGCTGAACTTTCTCTGCTGCTGTTGTACATATTCTTTGTCCTGGATGGTAGAGATGATGGCAGCATACGTGCTTGGCCTGCCAACCCCGTTTTCTTCCAGTGCCTTGACCAGTGTTGCCTCGGAATAGCGCGGCGGCGGCTGGGTAAAATGCTGCTTGGGGTCAAGTTTCAATACCTTTAATGTGTCCCCAGCTTTTACGTCAGGGATCAGGGGGGATTCCTTATCAAGGGGATTGGCTTTGCCGGAGCCGTTCTTGCCGTTTTCATCGCTGGATTCAACATACAGAGTCATAAATCCTTTGAACCTCAGGATAGAACCATGGGTTTTGAGAAGATATTTGTCTGCTTTAATGGAAATCGTGGTCTGGTCAAATATCGCCGGACACATCTGCGATGCAACAAACCGTTTCCAGACCAGGGTATAGAGGTTCAGGAGGCCTTTGTCGAGATAGGGGGCCACTTTGTCCGGGGTCAGGTTGACATCGGTGGGCCGTATAGCCTCATGGGCATCCTGTGATGATTTTGCCGACTTATAAAAAGCCGGCTTGGCGGGCAGTTGGTCTGAACCGTAAGCCTGCTGTATAAAGTCGCGAACCTCGGCTAATGCCTCGTTATTGATGCGGGTTGAGTCGGTCCGCATATAAGTGATCAGGCCTACCGGTCCCCTGTCGCCGAGTTCGATTCCTTCGTAGAGCTTTTGAGCCAGTCCCATGGTTCTTTTTGCCGGATAACGCAACTTCCTGTTGGCATCCTGCTGCATGGTACTGGTGATAAACGGCGGGCTGGGATAGCGCCGGCGTTCTTTCTTTTCTACATTTGCAACAGTGTGCTCGGCTTTCGTTAGGGCGGCAACTATTTCCTGGGCCTCTGTTTCGTTTGGTACCTTAGCTTTGCGGCCGGAAATCTTGTCGAGTTTGGAAATGAATGAGGGAGGGTTGTCGCCCAGCAGTTCTTCTCCGATGGTCCAGTACTCTTCCGACTTGAATGCTTCTATTGCCGCTTCCCGGTCACAGATCATGCGGACAGCTACCGATTGTACCCGACCGGCTGACAGACCCCGTCGAACTTTTTCCCAGAGCAACGGTGAGATCTGGTAGCCCACCAGTCTGTCCAATATACGGCGGGCCTGCTGGGCTTCGAATTTACCCTGGTCTATGCTGGTGGCATTTTCAATGGCTGCCAGAATGGCCTTTTTGGTTAACTCGTGAAAAAGGGCCCTGTGAATGGGTTTCTTTGCAGATTTCAGGGTGTGGGCGATATGCCAGGCAATAGCTTCCCCTTCCCGGTCCGGATCCGGCGCCAGGTAAATAACGTCCGCCTTCTTGGCGGCTTTTTTCAGGTCGCTGATAATTTTTCCCTTGCCTTTAATGGTGACGTACTGGGGGGAGAAATCTTTTTCAATCTCAACCCCGAGTTTGCTCACCGGCAGGTCGCGGATATGACCGACTGATGCCTTTACATCATAGTCCTTACCCAGGTACTTTTTAAGAGTTCGGGCTTTGGCGGGAGATTCTACGATGATTAATGATTTCGACATAATTTATAAGATCCAATAACAGTAATAAAAAATTATTTGCGTATGCTTCGCAAGCCTAAACAAAGCTTCTTTGCCTTGATTTTACCAGTTGTCTCAATATTGTAATGATCGTGTCGCCATAGTGGGCAAAAAGCTAGTACATCCAGCCCAGATGGGAAATAAAATTCAAGGTTCTCTATTCTCATAAGATTGCCCGGGCATGATGTCAATAGACTTAATTGCCCGTATTGTCAATTTTTTTTCGGCTAAATGAATGAACGTATAAAGAATTACTGGCCGAAAGCAGGCTGTGGACTATAGTGAAAATAAGGGCATGAATATAAGCCTGAAATTGCAGAGACTTGATCCAAGTCAATGATAAAGACTAACAATAAGATCAGAATGTTCTTCACTGAAGAGCGGCAAATCAATTGTGTTTATAAATTGCACCATATAAATTAAATCACTCTTGTATATTACTGGCAAAATTGTTGCCTCATAACCTTAAAAGGAGCAAAAACAATGAAACATTATTCTCGGTGGGATGATTTCCTGGTTGCAGAGCATGAGATGATCGAACGGGCCATGGCAGTGTTGAAGGACTGCCTGGAAAAAATTGACGAGTCTGTCAAAACACCACTGCAGATGCAGCGCGCCATAGATTTCCTGCTGGAATTTGGTGACAAGATTCATAATACCAAGGAAGAGAAATTTCTGTTCCCGCTCATGGGGCAGAAAGGGCTGCCGGTTGAAGGGGGCCCTATCGGCGTAATGTTGATGGAACATGAGGCTGAGAGGAAACTGCTGGTTAAGATGACAGCAGACCTTCCCGGGCTTGCTGAAGCCAGTACTGCGGCCAGGCAGAAGTTTGCGGCGGAAGGCTTTGAATACCTGACTATACGAGCTGAACATATCTGGAAGGAGAATGACATTCTTTATGCCATGGGCCGCAAGGTTTTTACCGATGAAGACAACACCAACCTGCTGGCAGGGTTTGAAAAGGTTAATGAACAGGCCTACGGCAGCGAGGCACAAGAACTGTTTACCCAGATGCTTATCGAGGTCGAAAAGGACAGTGAGGCCAAGAAAAGGCTGATCCGCAACCTCTCTTACGAACAGCTTGACGCGATCATGGAAACCCTGCCTTTCGAGGTGACCTTTGTGGATGCAGATGATACTGTGGCCTATTTCAACAAGCTGGATAAAACAAAGCTTTTTCCGAGGACCCGCTCCGTTATCGGCCGCAAGGTTGATAAGTGCCATCCGGAAAAAAGTGTTGATACGGTTGTCAAAATTGTCGAAGGCTTTAAGAATCGCACCATGGACCATGCCGATTTCTGGATTGATTTCCGGGATGACAAGATCCTGATCCGTTATTTTCCGGTATACAGTGAAGCAGATGAATATATGGGCGTTCTGGAAGTCACCCAGGCAATCGGCGCCATCCAGAGAATTGAAGGTGAAAAACGGTTGTTATCATAAGAAAAAAGGTATGCTGGAATAGAAAAAAGGGGGCAATTACTTGCCCCCCTTTTTTATGGTTTAATGCATGGAGTACAGATAGGTCCTGAGGTTGATCTTCTGGTTTTGGATGCCCAGTTTTTTCCTGAGGTTGTTGCGGTGGAACTCCACGGCATTTTTTGAGATATTCATGATATTGGCGGATTCCTTGTTGGTGCGGCCCTGCCTGACCAGATCAGCCACCTGGATCTCTCTTGGACTCAGACCCAGAAAGTTTGAGGTGAGGTTGATGGTAAATGATGAGGTTATTTTCTTGATGTTGTTCTGGATGACGTCGATATATTCAGCCTGGGGAGTTTTGGCCAGATTCTCCTGCAGGGTTTCCAGGTAGGGGAAGACCAGGTTTTTCAGGTTTTCAAGAACCTTGCCCTCCATTTCCTCTTTACTCTCTTTAACCTGTTTGAGGAGTACCCGGAGGGCGGTATTGGTGTTTTCAAGTTCATGTGAACGCTGTTCGAGCTGCAGCTCCGCCTGTTTTCGTTCGGTAATATTAAGATTGGTGCCGATCAGGCCGCCGACAGAGCCATCCAGATTATTGAAAAGCGCCTTGAAAACCAGCATGTCATGTTCCTCACCGTCAGTATAAACTGAGGACATCTCGTAAACCTGTACAGTGTCGGTTTGTAAAGAAAGCTGGTCTTTCTGGTGATGGATTTGGGCAAGCTTCCTGGGCAGGATGTCAAATACGGTCATGCCGATAATATCTTTTTTATCCAGGCCGATTGATTGTTCAAAGGCAGTGTTACAGCCTGAATACTTCAGCGCGGTATCTTTAAAAAAGATCGGCACCGGGATGGAGTCAATGAGAATCTGCTGGAACCGGACCTGGCTTTCTAAGGCCAGGGTGCGTTCTACAACCAGGCTTTCAAGGCTGTCACGGTGCAGGCGCAGCTCTTTTTCATTGGCTTTCATCTCGAGGCAGCGATTTGCCAGGCAGCGCACCTCGGTCATGCTCAACGGTTTTCGCAGGAAAAAATTAACCCCAAGTTCAAAGCACTGCTTGACCTCTTTGTCATCACCATGCCCGGTTATTACAACCACAAGATATGGATCTTCCGGCTTGATCCGGATATGTTCCAGGAAACCGAAGCCATCCATCACCGGCATGCGCAGATCAAGGAAGATCAGATCCGGTTCCTCCTTCTGTAACTGGTCCAATCCTTCCCTGCCGTTTTCAGCGTAGACAATGTCATAATTGTCATTTTTCAGGGCCTTCTGCATGGCCTTGCGCAGTGCCAACTGGTCATCAATGACAAGTATTTTAGGAATAGGCATACATTCCCCTCCCATGGTTTTTATTTTTATTTCGGTCCAGAAAACCACGTCCTGGGCGTGGTCAGAGTCTGGTGGCTTAAAGGATGAAAACTGGAGTATTGGAGTATAGGAGTGTTGAAAATCTGCTTTGTTGTCATTTGATAGTCATGTGATTTAATGCAACAATGAGGACCACTCAATTTTTTTAGAATTTCTAATAAACTTCCTCCATTTCATTATTCCACTACTCCATCACTCCACTACTCCGTAAAAACTATGAATGACAAAGACCCAAATCAGGTAAGCGAGCCTGCGAGACCCCGAAGCCACGTTCTATGAGCGTGGATTCTTTATGTGTGAAAGTATGGAAAAATCCAGCACGCACCCACTTGCATAAAAGCCAGTGTAAATAAGAACAGGAGAAAATGCAAATTAGTATTTTGCTAGTAAAGTAATAGGGGTTAGCTATTATTTTGGAATGCTCACTAAACACCAGAAGCTGCTCAAAAAAATGAGGGCCATGCCCCTGATAACTTTTGTCTCTGCCGGTTGTCAGGGTATGGCCCTCTGGGCTTGGGCGTTGTGTGTCGCCGAATCTTTATATCATTATTCGGCTTCAGAGGAGGGAGTGCGGGCCACTGTTAGCTTGGGAAAACTAATGGAAAGAAGACACGCACAAGGCAGAGACAATTGGTAATTGCATTGGTTCATAATTGAAAATTCCCCATGGTCTTATCAATGTAGATAACAGGAACCATCCTTCACATGGATAGTCCTGGTCGTATCTTTACAGGCATCAGGGTTATGGGTGACCATGATGATGGTCTGCCCTTCTTCATTCAGTTCTTTAAGCAGGGTCAGGATCTCGTCAGCAGTTTTACTGTCCAGGCTGCCGGTGGGCTCATCGGCCAGCAGAATAGGCGGTTTGTTGACGATTGCCCTGGCAATGGCAACCCGTTCCTGTTCGCCGCCGGAAAGTTGGTCAGGCAGCCGGTTCGCTTTATTTGCCAGCCCAACCCTGGCCAACACATCACGGGCCATTTTATCCTGCTGTTTAGCCTTTTTCCCGGTGATGGCCAGGGGAAGCTTGACGTTTTCCACCACGGTCAGATAGGGAATCAACTGGAATGACTGGAAGATCACACCGATATATTCGCTGCGCAGATCAGCCCGCTGTTCACTGGAAAGTTCATAAATATCAAGGGAGTCGAGTAGGGCCTTGCCCCGGCTTGGATGGTTAAGTCCGCCCAGGATGGAGAGCAGGGTGGACTTGCCGGAACCGGACTGCCCCATGATGGCAACAAACTCACCGTCATCAATATAGAAGTCCATCTGCTTGATCGCCTGGACCTTGGTTTCGCCATCCTGGTAGTCTTTGCCGATACCGCGGATCTCAATAAGGTGCTGTACTTCATGTTCAGCAGGATTTGTGTTTACGCTATTCATATCTAAACCTATAAATTAATGAGGTTATTATAAGGCCCGCAGGGCTTCACTGGGATCAAGATTGCTCGCCTTTTGAGCCGGATAGAGGCTGGCAATCAAACTTAAGGCAACGGACAATAACACCGCTATACCGCCCAGATTGTAATTAAAACCTGCAAATGAACCGTTTTTCATGACCAGCGGCATGGCAACCAGCGCTATGCCATTGCCGCCCAGATAACCGAGAACTCCACCGATAAGTCCCACAACCATTGCCTCAAGCAGAATGATCTGCATGACATGGCCGCGGCGGAAGCCAATGGCGCGAAAAATGCCTATTTCACGAGTCCGTTCGTTGACTGACCCCATCATGGTCACGAAAACAAGGAGGGAGCCGATGAAAACAACCAGGATGGCAATGCCGTAGCTGAATGATTTGAATAACTCAATAGACTGCATTTTAGACATGACCGCCTGCCTGAGAGCCGTTACTTTGGCATCCGGGAATTTTTCGGCAATCTGCAGCACCAGCTCGGTAATCGGGCAGTCCCGGCAGAAGGCGGCGATCTCCACCATGGAGACCTTGCCTTCCTTGCCAAGCACTCCCTGGAGGGCATGCAGGTCACCAATAATGATTCCATCTTCTGTAGCGCCGGTGGGTTTGAGTATGGATGTTACAGTAAACTCCTTTTCATCAAGAACCAGCGAATCGCCAACTGCCAGGTTAAAGGTGGTGGCTGTTTGTGAACCGATGAGCAGTTCATCGGGCTGGGCAGGGGGGGTGCCTTCCCACTGCCACCAGTTCTTAAGGGCTAATTCCGATTCAAAATCGACCCCCATGAGCAGGACATCTTTGCCCTTGACCGAAGCTGTGCCAAGTACTTTGGGCGCTACAATGCCGAGGTTGTTGGCGTTTTTAATTGACCTGATGTCGGGGATTCTCGCTTCATCAAACTCCACTGTTTTGTAATTGACGCCACCCATGGAAACGCCGCCATAGGAAAGTGACAGGTTCTCAGTCCTTGGCACCATGACAATATTGGCGCCGAACTGGTCGAGCCGGTCTTCAATATCACGGCTCATGGATTCGGTGATCGACAGGAGTGTTACAATGGTGGCAATGCCGATAAACAGTCCAAGGACAAGAAAGATCATCTTACCCTTGCGGCGGTTTAAATTATTAAATGAGATGTTATGGAGTTTCACTGTAATAGTCCCTCAAATTTGGCTTCTTTTTTCAAGGTTTTCAGCCGCTGCGTGTGGCTCACCCTGTTCAAAAGGATTGTTTTCACTTCTTTTTGTTTGAAAAAGGCTGCAAATTCTTTTGTTTCGGTCACCGACTTGTCAAAGGTCACGACAATGCGTGTGCCATGGCTGTCCGCAACAACCTCACGGACACCAGTCAGGTCATTGAGGCCGGTGATGATATTCTGGGGCCAGGTGTCGGCGCCCTGCAGCTTATATATTGCATCGTCAAGATGCCTGGTATTGAAGTAGGCGATTGATTTGGGAACGACAACCACACCCATACCAAGGACTATCACCAGCGACACTATGGAGGCCAGGGTGCCGAAACTGATACCCCGCTTCTTTACCCCCAGGACCTTCTCACGTTTTCCCCTGTATTTTTCAAGATTGTAAGCCATGCTGTTATCCTTGCCGGTATTTCATGTACCAGCTGTTCATACCGATATCCTTCATGCTGATTACCAGTTTGTCACCAACAACGGCCCTGTTCAAAGGAGCAGGGTTGCAGCCGCCTTTAATGACGTTGATCTTGTTGGATGCAAACCGCTGGCCGCAGTTCTTGCAGACCATGAAGTCGCCATCCTGGTAATAGCCAAGTCCTGAGCGGTAACAGACATCGCAGGCATCAATAGCGGCCCGAATTACCCCGTCAGCGCTTTTTAATACGAAAAAGGTGACCATGGTGCCATCAGCCGCTTTGACCTGGAAATGATGCGCTTTGCCGTCATTTATTCCGGCAACAGGAATTTCAAGTTGGCCGTTAGTAGGGGTTATCAGGCCGCCGGTTAAGGTGCCGCCCTTGCCGGCAGTAGAACCTGAACAGCCGCTGAGACCCAAGGCTGAGATGAGTATTAGTAGTAAACCTGTTAAGAGCAAATTTTTTCTTGAAGTGAACATGTAATGTATAGAGCCTCCGTTTAGTATTTTTTTAAAAAAGCAGTTATTGTGAGTTTTGTTTTCCTGCGGCTCGATTATAGAGATTCTTCCATGATGCCGCAGTGGCATTGCACGGTCTTCTTTTGCTGTTGCAGCCGGAACCGGCCAGGGTTCTATTACGTGTCCCGGATTTGGCGCCTGCTGCTAAAATTTTCTGGGCAGATATTTTTGTAGTGGAAACGACTTTGGCCGGATAACCGAGGGTGGTGATGGCAGCGGCTATGGTATTGCCGTTCAGGGCGGATTGATGATCGATTGTCACAACTCCCCTTTGTGCATCACCATTCATGCCGATTGTCTCCGGCATGGTTTTTAATTTTTTTTCAATACTTGCCAGGCAAGAGGTGCATGAAAGGTTGCTGACCTGGAAAGTGGTGCGGTTAACTGTTTGATTAACCGGTATTGAGGTATTCCAGACAGCTATGCCACTTCCGGCTGCTCCCGATACACCGCACCCTCCGCTGCCGCATCCAGATGAAAACTTGCTGTTGGGGGAATACCTGGTGGCATTCTGGTCAGGTACGGTCGCTGTCCAGTCAACCTTGGCGGGGTAACCTGCATTGGTGATTGACGAGGCGATTTTTTCATAACCGAGTTCAGGTTGATGGTCGACAACCACGCGGCCGCGCTGCAAATCTGCATCCATGCCTATGGTGCCGGGCAGACCTTTCAGCTCTGCCTCAATGGTTGCCAGGCAGGAGGAGCACGAGAGATTGCTGACCAGGTAGCTGGTGCGCTGTACACCCGCTGCCTGCACCTCACCGGTTAAAAAAACAGCCAATAATAAATTGGTTATGCTGATCGTTAAACGTTTCCAATTGTTCATGTTGTTATTCCTGTTCTGCAAAGTTTCTTTGTTTTAAATTTTTGCGTTAACACTTTCAGCCGTCCATTAAAAATAGCAAGGCCTGTGCCAGATTTGAATTTGCAGGCCAGAAATCATTTAATTACAGGAAATAATTGAGAAAAATAAAGTGGATTCCAGAAAGTGGAAAAAACAAAAGAAGAAATTTGGAGAATATTCTTTAATAAGAAAGATATTGGTACATAATATTGCACACTTTTTAAGAAAAGAAATGCGATTGATTCATCAGCAATTTCATTCAGAATAAATTAATGGGAGTAATTTTCTACATCATCTTTAGATACAGAGAAAAGTTCACATATCCACTGGACACCTCAACTCGAAATCTTTCCGTTAAAAGTTAAGATGTTGGCAAACATCTGGACTTTCTGGCCACTTTCCCAACCGCCACATTGTGGTACTCTTTGCTTGCATCTGAGCAGAAAAGTTTGTATATTATTAAGATAAACAAAAATACAATTAAATATAGTTCGTTTTTTAACCATCACCATCCTCTAACCTCTATTAGGGAGTACTCCAATGAAAGAGGTTAACCTAAAAGTGCCGGCATAAGGCCCCCAGGGATTTTTATAACCCACTGGGGGCCTTTGTCTTTTTCGGCAAATCTTGTCCCTCCTATATCATAACTACCTTTTATCATTTAATATTAAAGGTTGTCGACACAACTCTTAATATTAAGGATGGGCGTAATAATCGCATAAATAATACATTTACAAAACATCTAATATGCAAGGTGTTTGGGTATTATATTTTGTTTATTATGAAGTTGATAGAATTTTAGATTGATCTTTCTATCGTGCCTGTTGGTGAATAAGGAACGATATGAATAAAACAATTAACCTGTGGGCAGTTATCCTGCTTGTTTTTTGCCTTCTTGCCTTTGAATTATTTGCCGGTGACCCACCGCATAACAATTCAAGTGGGGTTAACTGCAGCGACTGTCACGGTAGCAGCCTGTTGGATTACCGGTCACCATTCTGGACAGACAACACCGATGATGCAGCCTATAGTGCTCTCTGCACGAGGTGCCACACCCTGGGTAATG
>PJEL010003424.1_pt1 | contig 13593 bp, 11 predicted proteins | sample 1853271 | NCBI WGS metagenome assembly PJEL01 (sample SAMN08108733, study PRJNA415343) | Invertebrate metagenome, whole genome shotgun sequencing project. | host: Globobulimina | place: Sweden: Gullmar Fjord | collected 2015-08 | reverse complement strand
CAGGTTGGACAATTGAAGACAATAGGGTAGCCGTTGAAGTTTCCGCGCCACTCTCCTTTATCCTTATCACTTCCGTTGATAGCGACTACGGTCTCACTAGGGGTGTTGTACAAGACTACTTCGTCAACTCCGCACTGGTAGTGCTCAAATGAGGTTGCGTTTTCTTGTGCCCACTCATTTTTAGAGGGGTCTTTCAGGTTTTTGGTCACGGCGTCAACTGCACCCCAATAATATAAAAGCTCTTTTTTATTCATTATGTCCACCTTTCGAAATAGTCTCTGTCAAAGTTTGTTCCTGGACAAAGATCATGGTGATAATCAATGGTGAGTTTTTTGCAATATACAATGCAGAGCGACTTGAACAATTGCGCTGCCTTTAAGTATTGTAATTCTGTGGGGTATCTTTTGCTGAAATCCCCGGTGAAACAAATACCTATCGATCCACGGTTTTTGCCCTTTGCGTGTGCGCCAAGCTTGTGCATATCTCTACCCTGTTCAATTGTGCCATCCTCGCGCACAACAAAATGATAGCCTATGTCAGACCACCCCTTTTTTTTATGCCATCGAGCTATAGTTTTGGCGCTTACATCTTTTGAAAGTGAGTGATGAAATATTACTCTACTTGGTACCATGTTTTGCTACTCAGCTAAACACAATAAGTTTAGGGTGTCGGTTCTGGTATTGTCGGGAGCTGTGAAGTGTGTGTAATTTCCGCGAGTGTCTTTCATTGAAAGCTGATTCTCTATGCGTGTGATCCTCTCTCCATAACTCTCAAGCTTCGTGTCATGCTTCACGTCTGAGGTTGAGACTAGAACAACAAGCTCATTAAGGCTCACCTCAATATTTGACACTTTCTTAAGCACTGGGCCGTTCTGCTTATTGCCCACTATAAAGCCAGCCATTAGCATGATTAGCCCTGTCAGTAACCCCGTAAGAATCTTATCCCGCATCTGAACCCCCTATGATGTATGCACATTGCGTATAACAACAATATACATACATTTGTTAGAGTCTACGCCTCTTCTTCTGCTTTTGGAGCTATAGCCTCAAGGTAATCAGGGTTTTCAATCCCATCAAACACGAGCTTAAAGGTCTCAACAACAGTATCAAAACGCTGTTGAGTTATCACGCCAGCCTGAAGCATTGCAACAAGATTTACCTTCTCAATCTTGCCACCCCTTTCAAGCGTGTTATCGTCCTTGTCAAGCATTCGCGTTAAATAGCGAAGCTGTGGAACACCATTAACTACTTTTTCACCATCCCAAGATGGCGTATTTGTAACTGTAAATTCTGTTGCGACGGGAATTCTCCCGTATTTGTCTGCTGTTCTCATTGTGTTTCTCCTTTTTATGTTTCTTAGGCTCTAAATGTAAAATTCATTTGTATCCAGTTGCCACGAAACGACGAGGATACCATCCCGCCCACAAGAACCAATGCTGTGTCTGTCCCTGATTGAGTAGCACAAACCTCGCGCAAATTTAAATCCGTGACTGCGGGAATATACCCCGCTGGGAGTTGGTATATTGCATTATCGGTTGCCGATGACCCATCCAGCATCATTGTAATAGTAACTAATCCAGTCATGTCACGAACTATCGACATACCTGCCCCAGCGTATGTAATCCATCCGTTCAGGAGCGTTATCGGGCCTAGGGGAACGGCTTTTATACTCTCCTCAGTCTGAAACGCCTTTACTCCAAGCGTTGCAATCTCAGCAGGGGTGTTAGCACTAACGGCATCCTCAATGCTGATCGTATCGCCTACACGTTCAATCTCTTTGCTGTCTGTGTCATTACTAAACTGCAGTTTATGGTGAAATAATCGCGTTCTGTCAGAGCCTACATTTATCCCAAGCTGTGAGGGGAGGAGTACTCCGTAGTTTGTGGCAGTGCCTACCGTGGCACCACTAGAGAGAATTCTAAAACCGTTACTTTTCAGTGCTCCCACTAGAATCTCATTTATAACCTGTAAATTATGAGCAACACCCATATCGGCACCGTTTAAGTCAGTATCACACGGGATAAATGTTTTATCAAACAAAGTGTTGTCTATATCGACAGCATTGTTGGGATCATTGTCGGTGTTACCCCCAACAAACAGAGAGCGCATTGTATTCATTGCATTGCCTATACCTGCAACAGGAATAGCAAGCCTCGCAACACCATTTGAAACCAAAACGTATGTTGCCCCCGTTTCAGCCTCTACCATTGTATCGACAATATAGCCTTCGTCAAAGTTGTATTTTCTCACTAGCTTGTTTGTGATTTCTTGAGCAGGTGAGATGGTTTCAGAGTTTGCAACTATTGCAGGAACGCCCGTACCACTAAGAACGGTGCCGATACCATCAACGCCAGCGCCTAAAACGACCGTATACGTGCCGTTAAGTTGCCCGAGCGGATTGTAGTACTGTGAAGTTGTATAATCTGGATTAGTAATAGTAATACCGCTTACTATGCACCAGAACTCGTCAGTATCATTTTTGATTAGCGTATTTACACCATCGCTTAAAGTGGGATTCCCAAAGCCGTCGGGGTTACCCGTATCGTTGTAGGTTGTATCATATGCGGTGCCTGTGCCTTCGAGCTTGAACACTGAAACGCCAGTAAGGGGCACATTTACCTCTACAGCCCGACCGCCGATATTAGTAATCTTATTATCTTGAACAGTCCATACCCCGTCGGAACCACCACTACCAGCACTTGCAATAGTATTAAGCTCATTAAGTGTGAGATTTGATGAGGAGCCCTCTGCTGTAAAATAAATGGCAAGGTCATCTGTTGGGTTATCAATAAAAACAGCGTCAAGCGGGAAGGGCAAGCCAATCTGTGTGCCACTAGGAACAACAATTGGCTCACGCTCGCTCAACAGTGTATCATCGGCAGCATTATATACTCTCAGAATAATAGTTTTTGTGCCCCCGCCGGAAGAGTTTACGTTTAGGCTTGTGGCAAACTTGTAACGAACACCAGCCTTTTTAAGCGTTATAGTGTTGGCTGTATCATCGGCATCTAATACAGCAGGAGTATCAGACGGGGTAACGGTATCAAAGTCAAACACAAGCTCTACGCCCGCAACAAACGGTTCGTTTAGTTGTGCCACCTTTAGCGAAGCACCCGAGATATTTTCTATTGCATCGCTGTTTGCATTAATCGCTGATTTTGACTCAATATTTACAATTTGCTGAGTTGTGGCCGTTCCACTTAAAGATTCATTTACCTTGTCAGAGACGGGTATTCCGTCGGTTCCCTCAAAGCTAAAGTTTAGAGAGCTTCTTGCATCATCAATGTTTGTCCCGTATATTACAATAACCCCAGCAGAAACATTAACGAGTGCTATAGGCGCATTTGTCGGGGTTATTTCTGGTGGTACAGGGGTGGCGCTTACATCACCAGAAAGTACAGTTGCTACACCTTCCCTTGACAATTGTATAAGATCGATTCTGCTGTCTGATATAGGAGCAGTTGCTATTGTAACCTCTTGAGTGGGAATACTTGTTCCATCCTCAAGAACACCAGCCTCAACGTCGATTTTCATTGATGGCGTTGCTTTTTCCGTGCAATAGAACTGAACGCCGAGCTCTCTATTTGCATTTATGCTTGCGTCAATTGCACTTTTGTATGTTGTGGCGTCTTGATTCGTAAAGTCAGGCTGTACACTATTAACTGTCATGGTGCTACTCCTTTGGGCGGTTGCTTCCAACCCTTAAAATTATGTCAGTAGAAAAACCAACCTGCTCAGCACTATTATTTTGTATGCCTATGCTTATTAAAAAATCACCAGGCTGAGCGGTGTAAATTGTGTTTTCAATGCCGAATGGAATGTGGTCGCCCCACTCTTCTGTAATATTATTTAAAACACGGTAAACAAGTTGAATTTGGGCGTGGCGTATTCCCCTGTCTGGATATCCAATAGGCGAAAGAGTAGAGAATGCTAAACCACTAATCCATATTTCTTGAGCTGTCTCGGTTATAGAAAATGCTCTTAGATCAAGAAATGAATCATCAGGCTCTTCTACAAAAATATCAAATGTTTCAAACCCTTGAGCGCTTGCGATCTTTCCAGAAGCAGGCACAATAGCACCAGTGTAGTGAACAACAGAACTGGATTGATAAGCAAAAGTATAGCCCTGCTCACTGAATCGATAGAGCCCCCAATTATAAGCAGGAGTAAACCAATCAGGATTAGGTTCAGCAGTTGTTGAATCTGGAAGTGAATACACAAAACCATTATCATAATTAGCCAAGTAATAAACCATGTCAGCAATTCCACTAACCTCAGTATTGAGAGGAGGAAAAACAGAGCTTCCTAAAAAGTGCGACAATCTCCACGACTCTCCAACTCTTAAGGCACTCCCTTCAATTTCCACAGATGGATTTTCAGTCCAAATAGCTAAGCCATTATGAGCTTCAATGTTGATTATTTCAAACCCTGCAGGCTCAGTAATACCACCACTTCCATCACTTACAACGTGGGTAATATTTACAGCTTCACTCTTTAATCCATCGTTCCTGTTTACTACTATTGAATAGAATACAGTCTCACCTACAAGGGGTTGTTGATCTACTTTTAGATAAACAAGCCTTCCTGCAACCTCGTATGTGTAGCTTAATCTTCCAGAAATAGAAGCCGTAACAGTATAGCCTACAGCCCTAACATTTTGAGAGATATCCCAAGATAAGAAAACTCTTGCAAGGCCTGTGGTCGTGTCAACTGTTGAGGCATCTGATACTGCAACAAATCCAGTGACGGGCGCAATTAATGCATCATCAATAGGATCATCAGGGATATCATTGGGGCCTATTATTTCATCATCAGGTATATCATAAGCGTCATCACTATACTCATTAAGAGTAACCTCAATACCGCCGACCTCTTCGCCCGTTGTTGGATGCATTGTCCACTCTGCAACTCTGAACATTTCGCTGTTTATTCCAGCTTCAGGAATATCAACAACAACTACCTGCATTGCCTTAAGTGAAAAAGCTTCATGAGAGCAAAACAGCACAAGACCGCCCTCAAGCCTTGAAAGGTTTAGATTTGTTATTGCAAGACGCTGAGCAGTAAAAAGGTTATCTGTGTATGGAAGATCAAGCTCTTGAAGTACCTCACCACCGTCTTTTGTAATCGCCTCATCATCTCTGAAAATTGGAGTTTCAGCACTTTGCCAATTCTGCCAAGCTGAAACAAAAACAGATTTTACAGCATTAAAAACGGTTGCCTTAGAATTCACACACCGGTGTATTACTGCACCCTGATTTATTGAGCTGTCAATTGTCATAACAGGAATTGCCTGAGAAGCTACAACAAGAGAAAATTTGCCGTCGCTCCAAACTGTAACGCCACCACACCCCGAAAGCATTTGCGATAGATTATTACCAATTTTCTGCTTTGTATCAACTACTCCATCAACAGTATACCTTGATACGGGGCAAGGATTCTCTGCATCAATATTTACTATCCCACAGATATCATATGCATATTCCCACTCTGCAATATTCATATCAGCATACTCTATAGAAAATCCATAGCGGGTATCTGTCATATAGTCGAATATGTTAAGTCCTGCATTTTTAGACCACACTCTATGATATTCAGCAAAATCAACATCGATCAAGTTAAATGATGATCCTGAGCTAATTGCAACATCACCATTTGTGCCGTAGTTTGGTATAGTATCATTTTCTACAACATCACCGAATTTAACAATATCAATATCGTTTGAGCTGTTGAATTCTCCTATTGATGCCTGAGCAAAATTAAAACTAACATCGTCTTTTTGGGTTATGCTTTTGCTATAAAATTTCATGTCACCAGACACATCAAACTCTTCTAATCGGTCATTGTGGACAATTACAAGTTTTGATGATCTTGGGTAAAATCCAACTTTAACAATATCTTTTGTTGTTTGTACAACGCCTGAATACGGAAAGCCCGATCCGTTAATACGGGTTTTATTGTATTGCTGATCTATGTAATAATACCTGTTACACGCTCCATACATTACAAGCTCATTGTAACCGTCTGTGTACGTTGTCGAGAATGTGGCCTCATTGAGCCCATTGATATCATAGGTCGTAACCTCAATTTCGAGGCTCTTCCTGTTTGGCGTCGCGCTGGCGACAACAACCATGGATACCGTGAGCCGGTACGGGATATACGCAGTGGTACCCACCGTTACAACGGGTCCTTGAGAGTTCGCGACATCACAAATCATCTCTATTTTATTTGTATTCCCCACCCATTGAATCCTAATATTGTCGTCGTCGTCCTGCCCGTTAAGCAGCTGTATGACCGTAAAGTTTATACCAACGACGCCGGGGTTGTACTGGTGTATCAATGTGTCTATGGTCATGTCGTCGACGTCGCCCTTGTATATGCTCTTGTTTGTTGCGTCGGCAGATATTAAGCTCCTCCGAGCGTACTGTCCATAGTGAAGTAGAGATGCTAGTGTTGCAGGGTTCCAATTCGCATCAGTTGCCGTTGGTGTGGTGACATTACCCGCGTATTGATTTGCAGGAGTTCCCACCTCAAAGAAGCTAGATGATGTAGCAATCTCGACAACTTCACCTGTAGCAGTTGGCATCTCAACCAACCCCATACTAACAAGCTCTTCTGCATTTTCCCTGCTTGACATTCTTACATTTATTGTTTTCGCTGTTCCATCATACCAAACACAGCCACTTGAGAAAGGCGTAGTTCCACCGGCCACATAGTCAAGATCACCCCAAAAAACTACTCTGTCAGTGGTGGTTTGCATGTCGCGAATTTCGCAAGAGATTTCAATGCCGAGATTATCAAGCCTTATATCACTGGATACGGCAACGCCCGGGGTGCTAAAAACATACGGTATTTCTTCAAATGTAATTTCTTTTGTGTTGTCGATCGGCAATACAGTTTTCTTGTCATAGTTCTCAATTCGAGTATCTACAACTTTTTTACCCCTTACAAGTGCCTTGATATTGGGAACACGGGGAAAAACCTCGTCATTCCTTTTTATTATTGCATGCACATAGGCAGAGCCTCTTAGCCTATGATCTACAGACCACTCACCAAACCATTCTAATAAAGAAGCATCTGCAAGCTGAAAATCTCCACCAGTGTGGACTGTGTATGAAACATAAGCAGAAATATCTTCATGATAGGAGGGCTTTTCATCAAAAAATACTGTGCTGATCTCTTCGACTTCGTGCCCTGCAATAGCTAAAACAAGGTGTAAGAACTCGCTTGAGTCTCCTGATGTACCACTATAAACAAGAACCCCAGAAACTACAGCCTCACCATAGAGCATTTTTACAGATGCAACTGGTGATTGTATAATTGTCTGTTTTCCCTGAACTTCTGAGTCATATGTTGAGGTGTCGCTATATCGAGACTTTGCTACAAGGCTTGTTGTGAGAGATACTATAAAAGTAGTTACTGCACTTGCAATAATTACCGCAGTTGCAGCGCCTGAAGCGATACCACCAGCAGCAGCTAAACCAGCACTAACACCAGCTACGACAACACTACTCACCTTTAACCCCCCAAGCACAAACAATTTTATCTTTAGACACTGAAAGAAAACCACGAGGCTGAAAAATTAACGCCTTACCCTCAAAATACAAACCGCCATAATAAGCGCCCTCAATATCTACGATACAAACCAAAGGCGTTTTATTTGGCTTCTCTTGCCTAACACCTCTGTATTGCTTGAAAATCTTCTTTGTAAGCTCTAGGTAGTCAGTAGCATCAAACCGCGCTAAAACCCGCTCTTTTGCCGTCTTCTCGCTAGAGTATGTGCCTCGTATGCTGTGCGCTACGTCGTGGCCGGTCATTGCCTTTACAATATCAGCAATAAATAGCATGCAGTCACGAGTTCCCCAAACAAAGGACTTTACCCGTAAATTCTGTATAACGTCTCTTATTCTTACCTGACTGTCATCTCTGAGAAAAAGCTTTTTTCGTGCCATTATGAACCCCAATTGAGAACAGCTTCTTTTTGCCTTGAGACAAATTGAAAGCCTAAGTCATCGGAAAAACGATCTCTTTGCATTTCGTCTGTGTATCGATATGGCCGAGACCTTTGCCATTCAGACATATCACTCACGATATCAATTAAAATACTTGCTGTAGCATTACTGCTCTCGGTGGACATCGTGTCCATTCTTCCAGAAAAGGTTTCTTTTGGCGTTTCTATTAACTCCCAGTTTTCATCGAGTAAACCAACATAGAGCTTTGCTTTTCGGTTTCTGTAGTTTTTACTTCTGGCATCGGCAAGCTTCGCAACAGGAACACCGGTAAGCCTTATGCTTATGCGATCAACTGAGAGCTCTATGTTTTGGCTTGGTGGCGTGATCTCTCCAAGTATTCCAGTACCTAGCCATTTTTGCCCGTTCCACTCAAAATCATTAGGGGAAGTATTAACATATACATCATCATCAGAAAAATTAAGATGAACGAAATATATAGGCCTGATTATTGGTGCTAAGCTACCCATTGCAACCCCCACACGTAAACCCTATTACACTCTGATCATTATACCCGAACCAGAAAAAACCATCTCTGAACATTGCGAAAGTACTATCGACAAACTTTTTATCGATACCTTCACCCTCTGCCATATTCAAAGCGCGATCAGCATAAACCCATTTCCAACGGGAAATATAATCGGGTATCTTTCCCGAGCTGTAGAGGCTTGTAGCATCTGTAAAATTTTTATCTGCAAGGAATGTAAAATTGTCATGAACTTTCACAAAGTCATTTTCGAGAACATGCCTATAACTTGCAATTTGCATAAAAGACCAATTTGCAGAATCGTATTGAGTGAAATTATTCAAGTACTCGAGAGCGGGGATATCAACATCTGTAATATTTGGAACATTTGCGCTTATATGTATTGGTATAGCAGGATAAAATGTAATTAACTGGCTACGTATCTCAAGCGCCATCTCACCAAGCTTGTTGTTTATCCATGCAAAGAAATCTGTATTATCTGTTATTTCCTGAGCAGTAATATCCTCTACATCTTTCAAGAACGGAGTTGGTACAGAGTTTCCTGTTTCAGCGAAGTAAAACCCCTGAGTATTTAGATCGTAAATATTAACCCAGCCATTAAAATCATTGAAGTGCCACTCCATCACGCCGACCTTTACTTCAACCCCAGATATCGGCTGAGTGGGATGGTCAACCAGATATTCAATGACATCAGTTATTGCATTTCTCAACAAGCCAACGGCATACAACGCCGAAGGAGAATAGTAAGCTGTTTTATTTCCATCGGCATCAGCTTGAAGATATTCTTTTTGAACAGTGTTTTTCTTTGTCGCCTCGGAAGCTTTTGTTGAAATCAAAACGCTTAGCCCAGCCGTGCCTGTTTCTTCTTCAAAGTGAACAGCAAGAGAATGAGACCAGTAATAGAACTCTTCGGCAACGCGTGTAATAGGAGCACCGACATCAATTTCTTTTACAACATCAACCCCCTGCTGTTTTGCTGTAAAGTAAGGCCACTCACTCCCACCCATATCAACATTGGGCTTTGATATAATATTGAGCTTATTTAATTGCTGAGAGATAAGCCGAGGCGATACGCCATAAAATTCATCATAGCAGATAGTTGTTCCGATAGGGGTGTAGGACGGGCTAAGAATCGAAGCGAGGGGCTTCCATGCATTAAGCGTTGCATTCTCGTGGCCCGTGCTTAGATTGTCCTCTGTGGTGCTTAGGGTGATTGTAATTTTCTCATTATCAACTAATGGCTTTGGTGTATTCGGGTGAACTCTAAATTTTTGCGTTAATCTTCCTGCATTTGGTTGTACCACGATAGAAAAACCATCTATTTTTTCTATCGTTAAGTCAAGCGCGCCTACAACAGTAGTGCTTGCCTGCACATCTGATATTACACCTCTTTGATTGTAAATTTCTAATTCATCACCGATTGAAGGAGAAAGAGAATAATCTTTTATGGTGAATGTTTTAAGCTGTCCATCGTCATATAACTCGTGGCCCGCATTACTTGAACCTATGCCACATCCATAACTCTTAGGGTATACTTTAATGCTAAACTTTTTTATGTTTGTAGGTCTCAACGATACAGGCACATTGTTTATATCTCTAAACTCAAGCCTGTCAAAATCAAAAGTAAGCGTTCCGTCAAGGTAGTTGCCGGTGAACTGGTCAACGGGAATTTCATACACCCGCCCGTTTGTATACTCAACAATAGCGGTATATGCAAAAAATGCTGTGTCTTTGTTGTTGGTGTAATAATCTGGGTCACTACCACCATTAACGAGAACCTCTGCAAGGAATTTCTCATTGAAATAGTTTGAGCTGGTTTCATATCTCATAGCTCGATGAGAAGTAATATCCTCAGTATTCCATGAAATGCTAAAAGTGTCTGCGTTTGTTATTGCCGTTGCTCGTAAATCTGCAACCTGGTAAAGCTTATAAATAGGGTCGTCGGGATTACTTACAAAACGGTTGTCTGCATATGTTAGATAAGTACACCGGCCAAACCCAGCATAATCAGCGCGGAAAAGATCAACGTTGAATCTTTTAATTGAAGTGTTTGGGATTCTTACATGACACTCACTAAGATCATACATTTACGCCATCCATTCAATGCCGGAGAGAGTAAAACCCTCACCGTTTGCAGGGGTTGTAATATTCCACTGCTGAGCCTTATTTTCAGCTCTAAATGTTCCCTTTGGATTATCCCAAACAACAAGCTGGCCGGTGTCTATGTCGCCGCGTCGCTGTGGGTAAATATTAATTGTAGCGTTTCCGCTTCCATCAGTAGTAACATCTTCTTGAACAATTTTAAGCTGATTATCACGCCCTACAATTGGAATGCTCACATAGTCACCCTCTTTTAGAATTGTAGTATTGAGCTGAGTGCTCGACACACCAACAACATTGATATTTGTGCTGTCAACGGCTGTAATGTCCGCGCTCACACCACCTCTTGAAGTCGGCGCCGAAACATCGCTATAATAAAACTGTTCAGCTCCACCCCTCATTTTTGAGAGAAACGATCTGAAAAGAGGTATGTCTTCAGGTTTTAATATATCCCAAGTGGCAGAAAATGACCATCGAGAACCTAGAAGCTCTTGAACTTGCACCTCTTCAGTAAACTCACTTGTTGAAATCTGAGTATTTGCAGTAACAGCAAAAGAAAGCTGTGAAGGATTTGGCAAGCTTTGAGGAAATTGAATAGTCATTATTACACCCTGTTGTTTGTAGCTCTTGAAAGCCGTCCACCATCACCAATCTTTCTTAAAATACTATCTTCGGTGTTCTTCTGTATTGTCTTTTGCAAACTTCTTATTTGTTGCACTGTGCCTTGATCTGCATTATTGGCGTGGATCACACTGGTTGCATCTATTTGATAGGTGTTTCCGCCTCCGCCTTGAGCCTCAACGCCAAGCTTACCATTTGCCCCGCGCTTAAGTGGTAGTATTGCCTCTGCACCAGCCTCACCCATGACACCGGCACGGCCTCCATTAAAGCTAAACATAGTAGGAGAACTTACAACGCCACCATCAGCAAAAGCCTGCACGTTACCACCTGCGAAGGCGTTACCATTTGCGTTTGGAGTAGCACCACCGGCAATAGCCCCTGCACCCTGCTCAATACTTCTTAGAACAACCAGCTGTGCAATTACTTTACCAATCTGTTTTACGGCATGCAGAGCAAAGCTTTCCCAATCAGCTTCTCCATCTTTAAGCTGTTGCCCTAAAGTGTCAGCAAGAATATTACCCGTTTCAATAGCACTATCAACCATAGCGCCACGAGCATCCTTTACATTTTGCAGGGCGTCTTTTAAAGCCTTTTCGGTTTCTTTTCCTTGGCTTGCAACATATGCCTGTAATAGGTTTGCCGCTTCCTCTGATGAAATGCCTAATTTTTCTTGGGCTTGTTCGAGCATAATAAAAACTTGCTCGTATTCGTGCGCCTTTTTCGCCCCTTCGTCGAGAGAAAAAACTAAGTTTTGATATGTTTTTTCAAGTGCTGCGTTTTCTCTTGCAAGTTTTTCAGAAGCTTTTGCTGCTGCAATTTGCTCCTCAGTGTACGTCTTGAGCTTTCTGCCTGCTTCCTCTGACTCTTCACCATTTTCCTCAATGAGATCATTAGTCTCTTCTATAGGAAACCAAATATCTTTTAGTGCTGTTGCAAAGTCACCAAAAAGAGCATTGTTCTGCTCAACTAAATCAGGCAGTAATCCGAATTGACCGGTAACGGTAGCCCCAATTATAGCGCCGAAGCTTCCGAGCTGTTCACCCGTCATTTGCAAAGAAGTTACAACTGATGCAAGAGTTTTACCGATTCCTTGAAAAACAAGATTCAGCCCTTTGCCGTCTTCACCACCGGCATCCATTGCTTTACCCATATCACTAAGTGCCGGCAAAAGGTTTTCGATCATTTCAAAGCTTGCGCCTCTTGCTTTGCCCTTCATTCTTGTGAGCATGTCGTTAAAATCTGCAGAAGCATTTGCCGTATCGGTGCTTATTGTAAGCCCAAGCCGATCAGCCTCATCTGTAAGCTCTCGAATACCTTCGGCGCCTCCTGCCATAAGCTGATTCATTTCGGCACCTGAGCGCCCAAATATGTCCATTGCAATTAGAGTTCTATCAGCACTTGATTCTACGTCCTGCATTGCATCTGCAACTATTAAAAGCTGTTCGTCGGGTGATAGGTCAACCATTTTCTTTGCAGAAATTCCAAGCTGTTCAAAGGCATCTTTTGCCGTACCGGTTCCCTGCGCTGCTTCTGCTGAGTTTTTTGCTATAAATTTAAGGGCGTTTTCTAGGGATGAGGCCGAGATGCCGGAAATCTCTGCAGCGTGATTAAGCTGAGAAAGTGCTTCTGATGTGATACCGATTCTTAAAGATGTTTTTTGAAGGGCATCGCCGTAATCAATAACACCTTTCACATAATTGGCAAATTTTAATGCAGAGTAACCAGTAACAAGCCCTTTGAGCATGCCGGCCATCTCATTGCCCTTTTTGGTTGTTTCATCAGCCTCATTATTGCTCTTATCCATCGAGGCGGTGAGTTTATCCATTGAATTTGCAAGTCTATCAGCACTCTCAATAGATTTATCAGTCTCAACAACAATTCTTAATTTACTCTCATCGATCGTCATTGTGCTGACCTTTCAATAAATAATGCATCAAGCGACTGCATAACTTTAACAAACTCTGTTTTTTCAACTATGATCTCATGTAGATCAACGTAAGCCTTCAGCTCTGTGAGGGTGATAGGCTGAGGCCTGTTTATGATGTTAGCCCCTGCAATAGACTGAGAATACTGCCGAGACATTGAAATCGTATTAAACGCCCTGAGAAACCACTCAGTAATATCATCAGTTTCAGGCTGTTCTTTCAAAGCTTGAGGGAGCTTTTTCCTCTTCTTTGCAATCTTCTCTAATTGCTGAAGCTTACCGCCCCAGGTGAGCCACCACCCAAGAACGGTTAAGGCTTTTTTGTGATCTCAACAAGCCCCTTTTCGATGTAATTCGACTCATTACGAGAGAAATCAATCACGAAATCACTGACTGGACTGGGCAAGACGTCGTTCTCGGCCGGCAGGCTGTCAATGACGCGAAAGCCGATGGCCT
>PJEL010003423.1_pt1 | contig 13594 bp, 10 predicted proteins | sample 1853271 | NCBI WGS metagenome assembly PJEL01 (sample SAMN08108733, study PRJNA415343) | Invertebrate metagenome, whole genome shotgun sequencing project. | host: Globobulimina | place: Sweden: Gullmar Fjord | collected 2015-08 | reverse complement strand
TTGGCTAGGGTATTTTGGGATGTGGTGTGCTTTGACTTACTTGTGGTGGAGATTGCACACTCGGCGCGCGATTGACAAAAACGATTCGACAACCACTCGACGGACCAATCAAGTAGGGCTCATTATCGTGGTGGGGGTGTTGGTACGCATTGTGGTCGTGCTGATCCACAGCCCAACTTTGAGTGATGACATTTGGCGGTACTTACTTGATGGCAATGTCTTGTGGGCGGGCGAAAATCCGTACTCCATTGCACCGGCTGATGTGGTGAGTTTGGAAACACCTCGATTCGATGGCGAAGCAGAACTTGCGAGCCTCACCAACAATCCTGAGTTGAGCACACTATATTTGCCGACCAGCCAATTGGTTTTCGCGGCCTGTGCGGGTGTGTCGCAATTGACCGGTTTGACCTCACCCACCCAACAAGCGATTGTCTTTCGAGTGATTTTCATTGGATTCGAGATCGCGATTATGTTGCTGCTCGCCTTAATGTTACGAGACCACAAGATGAATCCGTGGTATCTTGCTCTCTACGCGTTCCACCCATTGGTGCTCACAGAGATTGCTGGCTCTGGACATCAGGACATAATCGGTCTGTTGTGCGTTGTGGCTGCGTTGAGGTTGTTTCAATGTCGGGCCCACAACACGGCAAGTTGGACCATCATTATGGCATTTGCAGGATGTGTGAAACCGATGCCGATCCCGTTGGCCGCGTGTTTGGCAAATCAGGATCGTGAGTATTGGATTAAGCGGACAATTCAGAGCGGCATAATCGGGGCAATCAGCTGTGCAGGGTTGTTTGCAATTTTCTTTTGGCGAGATGACCCGGTTGCATGGACCCAATTTCAATTGACCCTGGATCGCTTTTGGGATGCCTGGGCATTCAACGGATCAGTCTACCAGCTGCTGGACTGGATGACAGCGGACCGCGTACTTGCCAAGCGAATTTGTATGATCGCCCTCGGTATTCTCTGTGTCTATTGGTGGATACGCCGTACCGAGCCATGGACATTTGCTCTGCGATTGTCCCTTGCGGCATTATTGTTGTCAACAACCGCTTGGCCATGGTATGTCCTGTGGGCATTCGTCATTTTCCCGATTCGGCCAAGTCTTGCTGTCTGGATCGCATCCTTGACCCTATCCTGCGGGTACATTGTCTTCCAATGTATGGAAGATTGGACATTGCCGACGTGGGTTTCTTGGATAACTTGGGGCCCGGTGTATGTTGCTTTGCTCATTGAATGGATTTGGAGGACTCTCCCCCGTGACCGTGGAATTAAAACAAATACGAACCGTTCTCAATGAAATGGCCCCGTTGCAGTATGCTGCACCGTGGGACAATGTTGGGCAGCTCATTGGTGAATATGACCGCACCATCACACGGGCCATGCTCACCATTGATATGACTGAGGAAATCCTTAATGATGCCGTTGCACACGACGTTGATCTGATTATTACTTATCACCCGATCTTGTTCAAACCGATCCAGCGTATCACGGATATCACTCCCGAGGGGCGAATGCTCTTGCAGATTCTCAATCACCGCATGTGCGTGTATTCTCCTCACACTGCACTTGATGCGGCCCCCGGCGGAGTCACAGATTGGCTGGCGGACGGCATTGGTTCTGGGTATCGCAGGCCTTTGATTTCATATGAAACACTACCAGAAGATGCGCAAGTCAAGGTCGTTGTCTTTGTACCGCACGAAGCAGTTGACCGCGTTCGGGATGCGATGTCGACTTCCGGCGCAGGCAAGATTGGCAATTACCAGCAGGCCTCTTTTCTGACGCCGGGCACCGGTTCTTTTTGCGGCAACGAGAAATCAAACCCCGCAATAGGCGAAGCGGGCGAATTTCAGACGGTGCCGGAAGTTCGTTTGGAAATGGTGTGTTCGCGGGCGGCTCTCCCAATTCTCATTAGCACGATGCTGGAATTTCATCCGTATGAAACGCCGGCCTTCGATCTGTACCCATTAGATCCAGTACCACATCCGACGGTTGGCGTAGGGCGGCGAGTGGTGCTCGACCAGCCGCAGACGGTCGAGAAATTGGCCGAGCAAATCAAATCGTATTTGGGTATTGACCGGTTGAAAGTAACAGATCCAAACCGCGAAGTACGGACAGTTGGTTTTGTTCCCGGTGCAGGGTCTGAATTTGCGGAGACTGCTATTCGAGATTCTGGCTGCGAGTTATTCGTAACCGGTGAAATGAAACATCACGAAGCTCTGCACGCTGAACAGCTTGGTGGAGCCATTATCCTAACAGGACACACGAATAGTGAAAGAGGATTTCTGCCAAGACTCCAGACGCGATTGTCGGAAGCACTGCCGGACTTGGATGTCATCATAAGCAGCAAAGACAAATCACGATTCACCGTCTTGTGATTCGATATACCGTTTGAGGCAGGCAAAATCTTTCGCAACCATCTTGCGCAAGGTCCCACCCATGATGATACAAAGCGGAGACATGAGTTTCGCAAAAAATGTTTGGGGTGTTGCCTGAAAAGTCATTGTGATCGTTGTTGTCGGGGAATCTGTACCGCTATCGGATTCGACAAATGTGATCGATGTCCGATACTCAGAACCACACGAATTCGCGAGCAAGGTGTATTCGCTGTTTGGTTCAAACGCGATAACCTCCATCTCTTCAGTCGCTTCCTTTCCGAACATCTTCCGTGTTTCACGAAAACGCGTACCGACTCCAATCTCACTATCTGTTAGCATCTCCACATCGATAATGTCATCAACAATCTCAGCCCAAAGAGGAATCTGCGTTGCGAGCTGAAATGTCTTGGTAATCGGGGCTGAGATATCTTGGCTGACGGAAATTGTGGAGGGCATAGGGGATCGACCTTTGACGTTCATGGGAGGCGTAAACCAGAGCGGAATACGACGAAGTAAAGCCACTTCGCCGAATTGTACCCTATTTGGGAAACCTACATCCCACAAAAAGCCTGTCGTTTGTCAAAAATTTCAGTCAGTGATCATGTGAATCGCGACCGTGGCGATGGAACGCAGACTTGCCCTCGGGATGGATCGCCTGAGCCGTCTCGACGAGTTGAATGAACTCACCTCTGTACCCATGCAAATCTTCACCTCGAGCGGATCGAGCAAGAGAGAGTATCTGATCGAATGATGCCCGATGCATGTAGTCCGAATCGCGGAGGAGCAACCCAAATTCTGCTACTGCAGTTGCAAAGCGAAGATCATTTGAACACTCATCAATGACTTGATCACGATCGATTGCGGTACGTACCATCTCGGCTCCATTGCTGCCGTCGGTATTCTTGAAGCGTAAACGAACGGTGAGAAGTTCGCCGGACTGCGCTGCAGTAGGCGTGTTCTCACGTGGGTTCTGATATCTTAATGTTGCTCCCGACCCATCCAACGCGACCCCAACGGGAATGATTTCGTACAGTGCGGTTGCACAATGCCCCGCACCGAGATCACCCGCATCCTTCGAGTCATCGAAGAACTCTTGGTTTGCCATCATTCTGTTTTCGTAACCAATGAGTCGGTAGGCTGCGACTTCCGTCGGATTGAACTCAACTTGGAATTTGACATCTCTGGCGACGGTGAACACTGTCTGTCCGAGTCGATCGACCATAACGTGTTTAGCTTCGCGCAGAGAATCGATGTAGGCATAATTGCCGTTGCCATGATCCGCAAGTTGTTCCATTGTCGAGTCTTTGAGATTGCCGGTGCCGAATCCCAAGATCGTGAGATCAATCCCATCGCTCGCTTTTTCCTCAATCATCGAAACGAGATCGCTTCTGTTGGTAGTGCCGATATTGAAATCGCCATCAGTTACCAAGATGACACGATTGATTCCACCTTCGATGTACGATCGCTCGATCAACTGGTAGGCTAGCTCAATCCCACCGGAGCCGTTGGTTCCCCCCCCAGCAGAGAGTTCATCTATGGAACCCATGATGTGTTGTTTCCTGTTGCCCGCATGAGTTGGGAGATGCACTCTCGCTTGACCAGAGTACGTTACGATTCCAATATGGTCTTCGCTTCGAGCTTCCCGGGTGAGGAGTTTGAGTGATCGTTTGACCAAGGGCAGTTTGTTTTCGTCTTTCATCGAACCAGAAACATCTACCAGGAACACCAGGTTGCTGGCTGGCCGACGGGCTTCAGGCACTTCCTTCGCTTTGATGCCGATGCAGGCTATTCGATGGCCGACGTTCCAAGGGCAGTCTGTCACTTCGGTGTGAATCGCGATCGGCGTCGCAGTACCTGCGGGCGGAGGAGTAAAATCATAATCGAAGTAGTTTACCATTTCTTCGACTCGAACTGCACCGCGAGGCGGCATTTGGCCATCCTCTATGAAGCGACGAACATTCGAGTAACTTGCGGTATCGACATCTAAAGCAAAGGTCGAAAGAGGCTGATGTTTCGGATCGCAAAATCCATTCTCTCCGATGTAGTCATACTCCTCGGTGGTCGGAGTCGCTTTCGGAACTCCCCAGAAATGTGGATCGTGCGGGGGGATTGAAATCCTATAGGAATAAGGCCAATCAAACGCGGCGGCTCGATTCATGTGACTGGAAGATTCACAACCTAAGAGAAGTGTGCAGGCGACCAAAGTGCCTGTAAGCCACAGTAGAAAGAGCATTTTTGTAGCAGAATGACCGCGCATGATTGTTCTCCGCTTGAGATTCTGAGTGAGGAGCTTTTTTGATAGGTATGACATACACCCCATGCTGAAATCGACAGTCGATCACGCATGGAGTGATGGAGACACACTTTCTCAATGCCTATTCCAAGGAGATTGACGCAAAAAGAAAAACTGCACGAATCGTGGATTCATGCAGTTCGTACAAAGGCTCAAATTGTAGTTGAATTGTGTTAGGCTTCCGCTTTCACTTCGAGCACCGGTGCTTCAAGTCGGGAGAGCGGTTTGCCCTTCTTGTCCACTTTGAGGCGCATCCATTCCTGCAATGTTGCAATCGCCTGTGGGAGATACTCTTCTGGTTCAGCGAGGCTGGGAAGCCAGGCTTTATCCCATTCGACCGAAATGTAGCCGTCGTACCCGATGCCGCGCAGGATTTCAATGAATCGTTCTACGCCCACATTTCCTTCACCCAGAGGGACAAAACCTGAACCGTCGCCGATTTCGGTGTCTTTCACCTTGGCGAGCCGGATACGTGAATGAAGGACGCTCACCGAAGTCAGTGGGCTTTCGCCGACCGTCGCTCCGTTGGCGACGTTCCAACACACATTGACGAGGGGATGGTCAATTTCCTGCATCAACCCCCAGAGTTCTTTGGAGCGCGCAAATGTGCCCGCATTCTCAATCAATATTTCGATGCCTGATTGTTCTGCATATTCCGCGATCGATGTAAAACGATCGCACAATCGTCGCAGAGCGGGAGCCTTGAGTTCGCCCGGGTAAATCTGATAGCCGAACATGCGTACCTGCGGCGCGCCAAGTTCTGCGGCCAAATCGATACAATGACGGGCCGTGTTCATCGCCTGATGGCGTTCGAATTCTTTTTTGTAATGTAACGCAACGCCGGTGGAGAGGCAGATCAGATCTACCCCTGCATCACGAAACTGCCGGCGAATACCAGCTGCCGAGGCGCCATCAGGTTCGCTAGCCAATGATGAGGCGTCACCGCCCATGGTTCGCAATTCAATGCCTTGGTAGCCATACTCGTTGGCTGCTTCAAGGACACGTTCAATTTTCCAATCAGGGCAAGCCACGGTACTGAACGCAATGGGATTCAAATCAGCCATCATAATTTACTCAGTAAATCCAGATTAGTTCAATTCTCATGAGTCTGCCACCACACTGAAGTGAGGCTGCAGCACGACCGCCCATCATAGTCCTCCAAAAGGCAGGGGAAACCACAAAAAACAAGCCAAGGCTGGCAGGCGGAGACGATCAATGCAAGGTGAAACTATTGCACCAATCCTTGAGTGAGTCGCATGAACGCGGTTTCGAGATTGATTTTCTCCTCATCCAGCATGAAGATGCGATAGCCCTGGGCGATCAGGCGGTTGGGTATATCACTAATGGGGAAGCTACCTGTCGCAGATAGAGTAATATCCACCACATCCCCTTTTTCGGTTTGTCGTAGATCTACCTTGTCCACGCCCGGGATTTTGCTGAGGAATTCAGCCGCGGATGGTGCGTTGGTCTCAATGCCCACGTGGACGACATATCCGCCTCGCGCCTGGGCCATAATGTCTTTGACCGATCCTTGATAGATCAGCTCACCCTGCTCAATGATGCCGACGGTATTGCACAATTCCGCCAACTCGTGAAGAATGTGCGAGGAGATCAGGATGGTCTTACCCATACGACGAAGCTCTTTGAGCAACTCCCGAATCTCGATGCGGGCCCGCGGGTCAAGCCCGGAAGCCGGCTCATCCATCAACAGCACTTTGGGGTCATGCAAAAGCACTCGTGCGACGCTGAGTCTTTGCTGCATCCCACGAGATAAGCCGTTTACCTCAGCTTCGGTCTTGTAGCCCAAATCTGTAAGTTCGAGGACATCCCGGACGACCCGTTTGCGCTGCTTACCGTGAATGCTGTAGGCAGCGGCGAAGAATTCAAGGTACTCTTCGACCACCATGTCTTCGTACGCGCCCATGAAGTCCGGTACATAGCCCATGATGGGGCGAATGTCGCGATTCTGGTACCCGATGACTTTGCCATCAATGCGCGCCTCACCCCATGTCGGCTTGAGGAGCGTGGCGAGGATTTTGATCGTGGTTGTTTTGCCTGCTCCGTTAGGACCGATGAAGCCAAAGCAATCGCCCTCGTCGATGGTGAGATTCAAGTTGTTCAAGGCCGTTAATTCGTCGTACTTGCGTGTCAAATTAACGGTTTCAATCATCGGCATGATGCAATTCTCCAAATTCCATGAACTGCTCGGTCCACTTCATTATTATTCAGCACTAAAGACAAGACACAATCAAATCAAAATCGATTTTCATCGCCTACACCCATCACCAGCGCTTTCGAGTCTTAGAGTCTTAGTTCGAAGGTGGGCTTTGCAACAAATCAGAATTATCAAGCGGATAAATCCAACGCACATACACCGAACTCTCAGATGATGTTTGTTCAATCCGCTGACCATCAATCTCTATTGGAATCGGCAATGCCATCGGGGTGGAGGTACGCTCAGAAAGACGGCCAATGATGATCACGCAGGGTCGATTGAGCCAATTGCTCAGATCCAATTCACGACCCAATCGCCGCGCATAACGATAGGATTTCTTGTCTGTGTTTGGATCGTACCAGACAGGAGGATTCAATTGACGAAAGACAGAGAGCATACTTATGTCCTCATCAACCTCACTTTTCGTTGAGCCGAAACCTTTATTTCCCGTACCGCTTGATGCAAAGATATTTTCCGTGGCAGATTTTGCAAATGCTCTGTTCCACTCTTGACTGCGGCCACCATTCTTTGCTAAGTTCCAGAATGACGGTTGCCTTTTTGCTCCGGTCATCACGAGTTTCGCTAACAAATCAAGAGGTTCGTTGGGAGCCCATCGGCCCCCATTGGGCAGAACAAACGTATAGACTTGCAATCGTGGGGTGGCGGATTGCTTCAACACTTCACTCGTAGTTGAACCAAAATTATTTCTCTTGCCAAACCCAAGCCATTGGTTGTTGGTAACCACGATAACCGTCGTTTCTTCCAAGTCGTTGGGCAAATCATGTTCGAGAATGCCGGTCAAGACGGGGCCCTGTGCCGTATGAACCAATCGGGGGCGATCTTGTTCTTGTTTGAACGTGGGCATACTCCATCCCGCCGCAGGGGGATGAATGGAATCGATTAGAAATTCCTTGGCGGTAGCACGAGCAGGGAAGTTGATCGAATCAGGGTTGTTTGAGGGATATCGGTAACTGCGCGGGTCGGGGAATCGTTCGCCCACTCCATTTGGATTTGAGAAAGGAGAAATCGCATTGTGAAAATCTGATCCTGCTTCGCGATCCGTTGCTCCGACAAACACCTCTTGTTGGCCATACCCTTCCATCACCGTCGAAATCATGGAGAATGAGCGCTGGTAGTCTTCACCGTAGACATGATCCACCACCGTAAAGTGTCGAGGTTGAATGTTGCTCACGCGCAGTGTGGAAACACCCAACCACCCGATGACGGCAAAGACCATGCCCGCCACTGAAAATGCCACCCAACTATGGCGCACCATTCCACGGTTCTTCAGAATTGCAAATGCCAACGGCCCGGACACGATCCAATACACGCTAAAGAGCAGCAACGCGAGTAGAAGACCCGTTGTGCCTCTCGTCTTGATTGTGAACAGACTGGCATTGCCAATAGATTTCCCAACCACCTTGGCGGATCGACCGACCACATTATCTCGATTCGAATTTCGTAGTGCCCGTAAGTCTGCTTTTTCCACTCCTGAAGGAGTGTCATTACGACGTCCCAAAATGTGATTCCAAAAAACTTCCGCAACGGGATAGTCCAGATCAGCGCGTGCAAGTTGCAAGTCATAGACTGGCATTCCGGTGAGAGTTACAAACCCGAACCCGTGATGTCGTTGAGCGGAATATGAAAGCATCTCACTTGAGTCGGAAACGCCGCGATGATCTCGCATGATCGTTTCTGCAAAGGAGGCATCAAGAGGCATGAGGGGCAACGTCTTCGTTGCCGTCCATCCATTTTCATGGACCGAACGTAACGCGTGCAGTGTCACGACTGGAAACGGGCGGCGGCTTGAAATGCCGGACGGATCTCTTGGCACATCCCATCGATACCGGACCGAACCGGAGCCACCCACCCTCGAGCCGGGCATCAGGTAACGGACAGCGCCGCCTGAGCTTTGGCCATCCCGCAACTCCTGATCTTCGAGCGTCAAAATCTGCACTTCAGGAATGATGTCATCTAACAGCGAGATATTCCAACTCTCCGCCAAGGCGGGCAGGACAACGACCAGATGGCCACCTCGGTATACCCATTCTCGGATGGCGTCTGCTTGCTCGAAAGTCGGACTAAATGTTCCTTCACCATTGATGATGAGACACTCCAATGCGTCGTATCCCATCCATCGTGTAGGTAACTCGGAGGTGCGCAACCCCGTCAGAATGTGGAGTCTCTCGTTGGTGGTATACGGCGTGCCTCCGCCGTTGGTGTCGCGAAAGGTGTAGCCTCTGAGACCGCAATCTTGATTGCCAACCACACCAATAAACGATTCGTTTGAAGGCATGAGCGAAGTTGGCTGAAACCGTAGTTTGCCAATAGGCTTCCCTTGCCGATTGCCATCTTCATTGACGGGGTAGACATTGATCGTCCAAATTGAATTGGCGGAAGATCGGAATGGGAGCCGAGCATAGAGCCATACGCTCTCATCACGGCGGCCCGGATTGGCGGTCATTTGCCCGATGACTTCCTGCGTATCGCCATCGGAATCAGGTAATTCCCAGACAACTTCAATTCGACGGGCGACCGTCTCGTAGGAACGAATTGCGACCCGGACACCTATCCAGCTGCCTTCTCTGGCGGAATTCCCCAACCCAAAGGACGCAACGCCGACTTCCATGGTCTCGCCCTTGGCCCGGAGTGTCTCCTGGGCTAACGAAGTCGGAGCCTGCCACAGCACCATGACCAATAGAAAAAGGAGAGTCCTACACGATTGTCTAGCACCTTGGATCCAATACCGCTTCAACGTTGCATGCTCCATTTCTACTCCAGCGTCCTTCAATATGAGATTCGCCATCGCCAAGCTGTCCTTGAAACACCGCAAAATAGGGACAAGCGGAGTGGCATGTTATTGGGAACCTGCGCTCAACATATTCTAACCTCGCCAGGTGTTCTTGATGTAAAACGACATAAAAAGTCTTTTTGGCGGTTGAATCCTTTAATCGGGTTGATATCGAACGTGCCAAACGCCATTCGTGCTGATATGATAGCGAGCAAAGATATGATGAACCGGAGGTTTTTTCGGTTCTGCCTGATCCGCTTGATGGGGCGTCCCGAAAGCACGCAATGTGCGTGGATGGAGAATTTGACGCCGGTCTTGCTTCCCTCGATTGTCCACACTTGGAGTACGCCCGATGAGTGCCGCTGAAGTCACCGAAAAAGCTGAAGGAGCCCTGGCGGGCCATACCATCCTGATTGTGGACGATGAGCCAGATATTCGATTGAGTGCTGAAGCAGCATTCAAGACCGAAGGCGCCATCACCAAAACCTGTGGAGATGGTAATTCTGCAGTTCGGCTCTGTGCAGAAATTAAACCCACATTGGTTGTGTTGGACATGATGTTGCCCGGCCGGAGTGGGTTCCTAGTCCTCGAAAAGATTAAAGGGTATGAGGATTCGCCTTTGGTGATCATGATCACCGCCAACGAGGGAAAACGACATCGTGTTTTCGCAGAAGGACTCGGTGCAGATCTCTACTTGCAAAAACCAGTGGGTTTGGAAATGCTCATCGAATCAGCTGTTGATTTGATCAACGGCCAAAAGGGATCAGGCGATACTGAAACTAGTTCGAGTGATGAGTGATCTGTGATCTGACGCGGTTAAGGAGTTGGAGCGGTGCCCAAACGCCAGTTGCTCATTGTCAAAACAAATGGCGAATCGGTGGGGGATAATCCTCCGCCTTTGGTTGCGTTGGGTGAGCAACGAGATGTCTTGCGCATGCTTGGCGATAACAACATTGCTCCAGATGTACCAAATGGACAATTCTACTACGGTCCGGGGATCACGATCCAAGCACCCATGAGTGGAAGCAACGACATCAATCAGTTACTTTTGTCACTGGTGGATGAGAGCATTGCTTGGCCTGTGCTTATGCGATTATGCCCCAGATACGGTTGGGCGCTCATGGATCCAGAATCTGGTAGAGTGCTCCAACTTACGTAGCTGAGCTGGGCTCGTATTGCAAAAAAAAACGCGCAAATCCGTTGGCGGGTTGATCTTACTGACAGCCGTTGTCGGAGTCCGTGGCGCTGCACATAACATGACCGCAAAGCTCCCTCAAATCTCTGTCAGCCAGCAAGCGCATTTGCAAGAGCAAGCACCCAATTCGCAACATTGCGCGGGATCTCTTCAAGATGGTGCCCAAGCAGCTCTGAATTATCGCGGAGATGTGACGATTACGCTCATCTCTGGAGTCATCCATGATGGGTATGTTTTCGATCTCTGTACCGGAGTAGGTTCGAGAGACGTGGTCGCAGTGCGTTTTTTGGAATCTCAACGAGAGAGTCCAACTGTGGTGAAACTGAGCGAAATCGCCCAAATTGTGCTTTCTGGCAAAGACCCCGCAGCAGGCAAATCTTGGGAGAAGTGGGTCGAGACCTACATCCAACGAAGCAAGTAGATTCGGAAACGCCTCGCTTCATCGTCGTCCCAAAAACGTGCGCACCGCTCATTTTTGGCACATCAGGCAAGATGATTGGAGAGTGCAGGTCTGTCTGATGCCCTGTTTTGTCCAAAAAATGGAATACTTTGGCCGTTCTTGAGGTATATTCAATGAACGGATCACTTTCCCCAAACGGATGTACGCTATGCCCATGCAGATGAAGTTTGCCCGCTTATCCCAAACTACACAATTGTGCGCAAGCGTCTTGTGCATGTGGGGTATTGGAATTGCGGCCGCCCACGATCCCGGATACACGGTTTCAGAGATTGCTCCCCTTTTGGGTGACGTGTCCTCGGGTGCAACCGGGATCAACGATGGTGGTGAAGTTGTTGGTTGGTCGGAAGATGCGTTCGGTACTCGGCGTGCATTCCTATGGCAGGACGGCACAATCTCCGAACTCCTTACGCCACCCAATGTGGTAACCTCAACTGCTAACGCAATCAACGACAGCGGCATTATCGTCGGGACCGCAGAATTTGATGACGGATCGATCCACGCTGTCGCTTGGGATAATCTTGTTTTTATTGATTTGACACCAGCGGCTGATTTCGGAGATGGTGGGTGCTTTGGACTGAACACCAGTGCTAATCGTTTGGTGGGTGGAGCATTTGTTAATGCGCTCAGCGAAGAACGCGGGATTGCATGGGTTGGGGGAGCCCCTAACTTGCTGCCTACATTGGCTAGCAATTGTGCAGCATTTGATATCAATGAGCACAACGACATCGTTGGCTGGTCTGAAGATGTCAACGGAGATCGGCATGCGTTTTTCTACGATGCCTCTGAAGGAGCGATGGTCGACCTTGGGGTGTTCGTCGACGGTGTCGAATCTTTTGCCACAGCGATCAATGACGAAGGTGTCATTACCGGATACGGAACTGTCGCAGGCGAAGATCCGGGCACATACTCCTTTAAATACGACCCCGTTATTGGGGAGTTGGAAAACCTTGGTTCGCTGGGGAGCGATACAAGTCATGCATTTGACATCAGTGCCGCAGAATTCATCGTGGGTTCCTCGATCCTATTAGGGTCGGGCGATGAGAACGCTGTTTTGTGGCGGCCGGACCGCATGATCAACATCAATTCGCTGTTACTACCCGGCTCTGACTGGGATTACCTGATTCGCGCCAAAGCGATTAATAATGAAGGACAGGTTGTGGGATCTGGTGTGATCGATGAGAACCAACACGCCTTCTTACTCGAGCCCGTATTGGGGTTGGCTGACCCCATACCCGGTGTTGCAGGTATCAAGAATACCTTTGACGCAGCAGGTGCATCGCCTGGCAATACTGTTGTCTTTGTCTATGGCTTTGCTTGGGGTTCGACCAATATTCCTCAATGCCCCGGGGCAACATTGAATATCAAGAAGCCCAAAATAATGGCTCAACGAAAAGCTGATTTGATTGGTCATGCCATATTCGAATTACAGGTTCCACAAGCTGCAAAAAACAAGGTTGTTATTTTTCAAGCAGTGGAGCCGGCCACCTGCGAAGTCAGCGCTCCAACGAGTTGGACTTTTCATTGATGAAAGTGTGGGCGGAGTCATTAGAATGGGGAGACTGGCTTTCCAAGAGATGATGATCAAACCAAACCGGACAAGTATCAAAAACCGCGAGGATCGGAGACTCGGATGAATATGATGAATTGCAAAAAGAAAAACTGGTTGGCAGGAGCGTGTGCGTTTGCGGTGGTGGCCGCGTGGGGATCTGGGGTGGCTCTCGCCGAGAAATGGCATTTCACCTCCCGATTAGATGGTGCACAAGTTACGCCGCCTACCACCTCAGACTCATGGGGACTAGCGACGCTGGAATACGATGATGAGACCAATCTTTTGAGCGTCGATCTCTATGTCGAAGGCATAGGTTTGGACAATGACTGGACTGCAGCCCACATTCATGTCGGTCGTTTTGGCTTTGCAGGAGGATGGAATATCCAACTCGGTTTTCTCGACGATTGGTTTGAAGATGGCAACGGTATTCGTCGAGTCTTAACCGATGTGCCGTATCCTGAGGAAGATGAGCATCACCTGCTCTCCGATGGCACTTTTATCATGATTCACACGGTCGAATGGCCCGGCGGCGAGGTTCGAGGCCAAATCATTCAGGAAACCAGACTCGACGTTTCATCGTTGGCTCGTGGCAAGAGTGCCTACTTCACCGCGATTAATGCTATCCCGGGTGAGCGCGTGGTCTTTACGTATTCTGCTGCAGGCCTGGGTGATGGTCCCGAAGTGCCGGGTTTTGGAGGAATTACGCTTGA
>PJEL010003422.1_pt1 | contig 13595 bp, 5 predicted proteins | sample 1853271 | NCBI WGS metagenome assembly PJEL01 (sample SAMN08108733, study PRJNA415343) | Invertebrate metagenome, whole genome shotgun sequencing project. | host: Globobulimina | place: Sweden: Gullmar Fjord | collected 2015-08 | reverse complement strand
GGCACGAGTTGCGGCGGTGCTTTGTTTTCTGTTTCCGCATCGATCACTCCGGGCGGTTCCCGGCTCGGCGAAACATCGTGGACAGAAGTGAGGACAAGCCGGTGCGGTTCACAAAGTCGACGGCGTGAGTTCAGAAAGGCCAACTCCGAGCGGCCTCCTTTGTCACGTCCTCACCTTTTTGTGCGACAGTCTGCAGACCGTCCTGCTTCGGGTCCGGCGCCTAGAACTGGAACTCGGCTCTCGGCGGTTTTCCATCCTTGATGCTGTAGGCGGTGCGGCATTCCGGCACCTGGGCGGGGGCGATTCCGTAACCGGCCTCAAGGTACTTCCGAACCGCGATGCCGCGCTTCTTGGCCAGCGCCAGTAACTGCTCTACCTCCTCCTCATTGGGTTTCGCGATCTCTTCAGGGGTCGCTGACTGCTGGGGCGCCGGGGTTGCGCCGCTCGCGGTGCCCGCGGCCTCGGTGGAGGGAGAGTCGTCAGGAGAAGCGGGCGCATCTGTGGCGGTGGGCACGTCCGGGCCGCTGGCCGGCTCGATGGTCCCGCCGCGCAACAAGATCAGGTCGTCGCGGGCCGCCCGGCCGCAGGCGCGGATGCTTATCCCGGGCTTTTCGGCAAAGAGTTCGCCCATTTGGTCGGCGACCGCCTTGCCTTCCTCGGTCAGTTCGGTCGTTGCGGGGAGGAAGAGGGCCGGCTGCATCTTGAAGGAGTTGCCGTCCGGTCCGAACCAACTGGTCGGGAAGACTGAGGCCATTGCACCGGAGATCGCCTTGCTGATCGCCTCGCTGTAGTCGATCTCCGGGGAAGTCACCGTTCCCGAGAGCGGCAGGCCGAATTCGATGACGCCTTTGCTGTCCTTGAGGATGCTGACGGCGAAGCCGACCGGCAGCCCGATGTCGGCCTCCAGTTTTTCCGCGTCTTCTTCCGAAAGAGGTGTGACAAAGAGGTCGTCGATCCGCAGGTCGATTTTTCCCGCAAGTTTCGCCTCCGCTGCATCGGCCGCGACATCCGCTGAAAGCGCACCACTCTCGATGTTTACCCCCGTTACCGTGGCGGCATAAGGCGACAGCGGCGGAAGGGACAGCTTGTCGATCCGGGATTTTAGTTGGAAATCCGGATCGGGCTTAAAGGGGGACGCCCAACCTTGCGCAGTTACCTTCGCCGTCTCGTTTATCGATACTGCCACATCGAGGTCGGTCTTGGTTGCCGGTGCGCCACTGTCGAGCGGGCCAAGCCTCAGTTTGTCCAGCAGGATGTTCGCCTGCAGAGGGGGTTCGACACTGCGATCGGTGATTTCGATGCGTGAGCCGGGCGCCACGGAAAACGTGCCGAGCTTGAGTCGCTTGTCGAGTGGCGACGGGCTCCCGCTGTCTTTGCTGTTGGTTTGCGATGCCCCCACCGCGCTGTTTTCCGGGTTTGCCCCAGAGGCGCTTTCCGCGGTGACGCCAGGCAGGGGCAGCGTGAGCTTCGCGACCAGCTCCCCGAGGGAAAGGGTTTCGATCTCGGCACCGGTTTCGCTGTCACCGGAAAGCCCGCCTACCGAAATGCTCGCAACATCCAGGCTCTGAGGCGTCTCTCCCAGCGTTGCCGCCGATAGGTCCATAATCTCGATGTCGCCGCTTGCCCGCAGGGCCTGGCCGGAGAGCGCCAGCTCGCGAAGCGGTGCCTCCAGCGAAGCGATCGCCACATCGGCCGTCTGTCCGCCGCCGAGCGGCAGGCGCGCCGCCAGCCTGTCCAGCCTGGTGTGGTTGGACAGGGAGACGCTGGGCTCGCCGCCATCGAAGCCGGAGGCCTGCAGTTCCTCCACCCGATTCTCCAGGGACTCCAGGGTCAATGAAGCTGCTTCCGTGTCCCGGCCGACCTCCAGGCGGATGCCCGAAAGGGTCGTCGCAATGTTGCCTTCGATCGCTGCCTGCGTATTCAGCGGCGCGATGCGGAAATCCTGCAGATCGCTGCGCGTCGCAACGAGGGAGGCGGAAAGGGGGCTTTCGCCGGCGCGTTCCAGGGTAAGGTCACGCACCTCCAGGCTGCCGGTGAAGCTGGTGGCTTCGCCCTGCTTGCCCGCCAGGGAGAAGGGCGTGAGGTTCAGGTCGAGCGCCTCCCCACGGACTGCCAAGTCGCCGTCAGGCGCCGGCAGAGTGGCCGTCAGCCCCTCGAGGCTCAGGGTCACCGGTCCGGTCGCCACCTCGTTCTCGGCAGTCTCCTTGATGCTGAATCCTTCCGAACCCAGTGAGATTGCGCTCAGGTCAAAGGAACGGCCCTGATCATCGCTGGCGGCGAGTTCCTGCAATGCGACGGCCAGATCGAAGGAGAGCGAGGTCTCCTCTCTCGTGGCTAGAAAGTCGATCGCACCGGCATTCATCCGAAACTCCGCGAGATCAGCCTGGGCGCGGCCCCCCTCCGTTGCCAGGCGGAAATTAGTGATTACCGTTTCAACGACACTGGTCGCGCTGACGCCCGCGTCGAAGGCCTGACTGCGAACGTCCCCCAGATCGGCCTGCATCTTTTCGAAGCTGATTTCCTGCTCCGGTGCATCGCCTCGCGCTGCGATCCGGATTTTGCCCCCGTTCAGCGCCAAATCGGGATGCCCACTGATCGCGAGTTGATGCCTCAGCGCGTTCTCACCGAGCCCCTTTGCCCAGCCGATCATCAGCTGAACGATGCTTGGCGCTGTTGTAGAGTCTTTGTCGACAGCCAATGCGGAGGAAGTCGCCTCAAGCAGGAACCTGCGGGTCTCGGTGCCCTTACTGAAATCCAAATCCGAAAAAGTCAGGGCAAGATTGTCGACCTCAAGGGAGTCTCCGTTGGCGCTGGAGACGGATATCGGAGAAGCCACCACACTCAATTGACCCTCAGCCGAGGCGCTGCCATCGGGCAGCAGGCCCTGTCGCAGGTCGACCTTCAAGAGGGCGTCACCGATCCTGGCCGTTGCTCCCTCTGCCGTCGCGATCTCGAAATCTTTGAACGCGTAGGTCCCGTCCACAGAGCCCTCGATGCGGCCGTCGCTATGAAAGGCGTAGGCGTAGTGAACTTCCGTGTTTACGCTGCCGTCCTGCCGCGCGAGTCCGGTCGGTCCAATGAAGCGGGCCAAGCGGTCGATGGTCAGCCCGGTGACCTGGCTATTGAATGTGAAGAGCAGGGGATCGCCAAGGGGCACCATGGTGCCGTCAAAGGAGAGTTGAATCTCGTTCAGCCGCCCTTCAAATGCGAAGGTCGTCGGCTCTGTAGGGGTCCAGGTGAGCAGTCTGTCCAGCGTGAGGCGTTGGAGCTCCATCGTCAGCGCGCCGCCGGTGACATCCTCGAAGACCAATTGACTGTCGGAAAATTCAAAGCGCTCAACGCCGAACTCGAAGCCGGAGTCTTCCTCTCCCTCCGGTGTCTGTTCCGCCGAGGCCGCTTCCTCCTCTTCGGACCGGCCGATTTCCTGTAGGTTTATGCCGTTGATCTCTATCGACCCGTCTTGAAGCCGGGCGATGTAGAGATCGACGCCTTGCAGGTAGAAGGTCTGGACAAAGGCTCGGCCCTTGAAGGCTGCGCCGAAGCTATAGTCGAAGCCGGTCTCGCCGATCTGGCCGGCCGGTTTCTCGCCAGAGTGGAAAGATACCGGCCCGGCGCGCACGTGCCGGTTCCACAGGTCGATCTCGATGGTCTCTATTCCGCTATGCTTGATGCCGAGCTTTTCGAGCTGCGAATCGATGACATAGCGCGCGAGTGGCGCTGGCAGCACAAATACAACCAGAACAAATAGGGCCACGGCGACCAGAGCGCCGATACCCAGTCTTATCGCAAGCCGGCGTCTGCGGCTGGCTGCGGCAGGCGGCGGAGACCCAGTTTCAACTGACAAAGCGTTCTGCCCCGTGAATTTTGATCGAACCTATTTCATTAAATGGAGCAGCTTTTCCTGAATCGCAAGACGCTTTCAACTCAAGGATATGCGTTTGCCGATTTCGTGGAAGACGGCGCGGCCGAGACGCCTTTTGCGTCGCCGCTCACGGGCGTCGGATGATGTGGGCGTTGTAGCGCGGATCCTGCGGGAAGATCGGATCCACCACGGTGGAAAGGCCCCGCGAGAGGAACTCGATGAAGGTGGTGGCGGCCCGGTTGGCGAATCTGTTCCCGGCATAGAGCTGGCTCAAGACGGCGCCCGTCCTTCCCTGGGGATCGAAGTTCTGCGCCGCCAGCCAGTCCCCGAGGGCTCTTGCGCGGCCGGTGTTCGCTAGGGCAAGGGTCGGCGCATTCGTCCCCGTATCCACGCCGATCGCGGCGCCGCCGCCGCTCAGGTCGGTTTCCAGGTCGGTGACGGTCGGGTTGGCGCTGGCGACGTTCGGGCCCAGCAGATTGGCCGGGAAGGTGATGCGATCGTTCGGCGTCATCTGCGCGGCGTTGGTGATGTGGGCGTTAGCCGCCCAGACTTTGGGCCAGGCATGCTGGTTGCCGATGTAGTCTCGGCAGAGTTCGTCGAGCTTGGTGTAGCGGCCGGCCCGCACCTCGGCGCGCTGGACGAGCCAGAGATCCTGCCCGGCGGTGAGGGCGGTGGGGTTGATCTCCGGATTCAGGTTTTGAATATCTGCGGCGTTGAGCCCGTAGCGGGTAGCCAGGGCAGCCACGGTGGTGTCGTTGACGACCCGGGTCATTTCGCCGCCCAGTATCCGCTTGGCGTCGGTAAAACCCTGTTGGAGTCCCGTCGTGGCAGTCGCGAAGTCGGTCTGCAGGCGCGTCACCTCAGAGGGGGTATTCAGTTCGTAGGTGTTTAAGTTGAGCTGGAAGAAGAATTGGAAGAGATCGGGCGCCGAGATGCTGGGCAGCGCGCCCGGGCTTCCGAAGTAGCCTCGGAGAGTGTCGAGTAAGGCCGGTGTGTCGCCCACGTTGCAGCCGCGAATTTCGACATGGGTGCTGGTATTGATCTTGCCCTTGACGCTGCGCAGCTGCCGCAGGTAAGGGCCGCTGCCGGCGCCTTCGCTGATCGAGCGGGAGAGTTCTGGATTCAATTGGCCGGCGTTTGCAGGATCCATGAATGGATCGGCCACATGGTCGGCCTCGTTCTGCGTGAAGGTGCCGTAGTTGATGCCGGCGGCCGCCATGACCCTGGTGATTTCGCCGGGCAGGGTGCGGATGGCGCCGCGGGCGACCTGCTGGTCGGCGGCAGCGGCGATAACCACTGGGCCGTAGGCGGATCGACGTTGATTGTTGAAGCTGTCGATGACGGCTTGGTTGGCGATGACCGCCGGGCCACCGGTGTCCAGCTGGACGTTGGCGATGAAATGGCGTTCCAGGATTGCCCGGAGCAGGATGCCGAGAGGGCTGTCGACGGCCGGTGTCGTCGCGCCGACGCCCAGGGCGGTCATCAGCGGCCCGGTCGTCGCATCCCCCCGCAGGGCCGTCACCATGGTGCCGAAGAAGGCGTCGCTGAGCAACCGCTGGCTGGTAAAGCGGTCGCGGAAGGGCTGTTCGGAGGTGAAACCGGCGGCCTGGGCGTTGAAGAAGTCGGGCGAAACTTCCGGCAGCAGGCCAAGCTGGATGCCCAGCGAATTGCCATGGGAGACGATGCGGAAGCTGTCGATGTTGCCCCTGGCCCGGTCGAGGTCGGTCACGACCTCTTCCATGGTGTCGACGCGGCGCACGTTGGGATGGCCCCAAGTGCGGTAGAAATCAAAACCGGCATCGAGGAAGGTCTGGGTCCCCTGCCTGGAGACGTAGGTGCCGTGCTCGGCGCGCCGCAAGCGCTGAGCAGAACCGGAGGCGCTGGAGCGGCTGACACGGGCGGTTTCGCCGCGCGACACGCGTTCGGCCGCGCTCTCGGCGGCCCTTTCGTCGGCGCAGTCGCCGGGCCCGACGGTCAGTTTGGGCGACAGCTTGGTCGCGCCGGCGCCCTGCTGCACCACGTGCGCCAGTTCATGGGCAAGCAGGTTGCGCCCGGACGCCGTTTCCGGCGCGTAGCGACCGCTGTCGAAGGCGATATCGCTGCCCACGGTATAGGCGACGGCCTTGACGGCCCGTGCCGAGGCGGCGGCCTGCATGGTGGTGTGAATGCGCACCGAACCGAAATCCTGCCCGAAGCGCGGTTCCATGAAGGCGCGCGCCTTGGGATCGAGCGACCGGCCCGGGGAGCGCAGGACCTGATGCACGATGCGGGGGGCCGAGGGCTCCCCGGCCGGCTTTGCCGCGGCCCGCCCGTTGCGCGCCGGCTCGGCATGCAGGCCTATCCGGTTGAAATCGTAGCTGGCGCGGCTCGCGCGCGCGGCCTTGGCCGGCGCATCGCGCGACAGTTTCCGGCGTTGTTCGGAAGGGCCGCGCAGAGAGGCTGCGGTCTTGCCGGATCTGCTTTGCGGGTCCGATTTCGGTTTCGATGCGAAGGAATGCACAAGCCTGCCCTCCTGCTCGATGGTCGAGTTCCTGCGGGAGCCGGCCGGCCACCGGCCCTGCGGATTGCCTCACGGGCGCTGCGGCCGACAAAGTCCTGTACCGCGTCGCAAGCTTAGCACCGTCCAAAGAAGGCGGCGAAGCTAAAAGGTGGCAAGTGGCCAATCCGTGGCGCCGAAGCGGTAGAACTGCAGCGGTCGTCAATTGCCCCGGGAACTGGCGCAAGCGATTTCGTTGAGGGGTGCTGCTATCTTGTGAAGTGGCGGCTATAATCTGCCAAGGTGTCGGATCGAACTCTGACGTGCAGCTGCCTGTGAAGACTGGGGCGCAGGCAGTCAGGACGCCATTGTGAGCGACACCTGTCATTGGCCAGATCCGATAGGGGAAGTCATGACGGCACGATTTGCCGCTTTCCTCGCCGTTTTAGCCACTTCCGTCTTGAGTGGGCTGTCCGCCTGCGCCCCAAAGGACGAGCAAGCGATCTTGCCGGATCCTTACGATCTCCGCGCCGACGTAGAGCAATACCGCCAGAAGCTGCGCCATGCCTTCGCCGACTGCAGTACGCCCAACAACACCCCCGTTGCGCCCTGTAACGACTGGATCACCGGCCCGGCGTCCAGCCGGAACTCCGGGACGAAGATGTTCCGCTGGGACAATGCCGCGGCCAGCTGGCAGCCCGCGATTCTGCACGAGACCGATCAGGGCTGGCCGGTCATGAGCCCGGACGGCAAGAGCCTGGAACTCATGGCCTATGGCGACACCTGGGTGGAGAACCCGGCCTACGGTACTGCCAAGCGGGAAGCGGACATCCAGGCCTGCGCCAAGCAGACGGTCGCGGCCATCTGCAATAAGGACACGGTTTGCCAGGACATCTTCAAGGCGCAGAGCGACAAAGCGGAGGCCTGCGCCTACTGGTTCGCGAAACGCTATCACGGCGATGCGGGCAAGGGATTGGCGCTGGCCGCCTTCGACAATCAGAACAACGTGGTCTTCTTTGATGCGGAGCTCGATGCCCAAAATCTCTATCGCTTCAAGTTCAAGGACCACCTGCGTGACAAAGCGGTGCGCCACAGCGCCATGGAGAACTACTACAATGGCAATTCCTACTTCACCGGCGTCTATACCACTGACTATTTCTACCTTTGCCCAAAAGCCGCCGACCTCTGCACAGACAAGAACAAGGTGCTGCATTTCCTGACCGGGACGGTCTACTGGCACTTGAAGCAGCCCGACGTGAACAAGCTCACTCCGGAACAGAAGCACTTCAAGCTGACGCGCGAGGGCATGGGAGTCTACCGTTTCGGCAGCCTGGCGGCCAAGGCGGACAAGTCCGCCGGCTGCCGCGTCGCCTTCGCCCCCGCCAAGGGAGTGCCGCCCAAGCCGCCGGTCAGCTGCCCCTCCAACGTCGCGGAGGATCTGCACCCCAAGGACCCGCTGTTCACCGCCCCCGGCGCTACGGTCGAGCGCAGCGAGAACCGCAATGTGATCTGGGCCTGGGGCGGCAAGTTTGCCCAGGCCATCGTGATGCATGATTTCGTCGATCCGCGTCACGGCGGCAGCTCGACGTCGCAGGACTACGTCTATTTTCTTGGCTCGGGAGAGGTGACCTCCAGTATTGACGCGGCTACGAAAGCCGCCCTCTACACGCCGACCGCCAAACTCTATATGGCCCGACTTCCCTCTGGGGAGGTGGGACTGTCTAATGGGCAGTTCGAGTACTATCGGGGCACGGCCGGTGGGAAATCGCTCTGGGGGCCTTACGGCCTGGCCGAGCCGCTACTCAACACGGGCTTGCCGATTTTTCCGACGTCATTTGCGCAGAGACACGGACGTTACTACATTGCTGCGACCTGCGGCCTGGACATCACCGCAGGATTCGCCCCGGCGCATGGCATGTGCGTGACTTCCAGCAAGGACGGCTATAGCTGGGACAAGCACGACTACGCCAAGTACAGCGACATCGTCGGTTCCGACGCGGCGGCGAAGCTGACTTACGGCCATGCGTGGGTGCCGGCAGGACTCTACCCCCATGCCAAGGCCATTCCCTACGTCTTCAGCGTCTGGAAAGCCCCCGCCGGCTATGCCGCCGACTTCTGGTTCAAGGGTCGGCCGAAAGAGCCGATCTCCTTGAGCGAGCGCTTCCACTTCTACAACACCAAGATGTACCTCTACTGGCCCCAGAACTAGGCCGCCGCTGTCGACCAGGGCCAGGACCGCGCAAGCAGCGGAAGAGGTTGTCCAGCAGACGCCCAAATTGACATATCGCAATGGAATTCTTCCCTGGGGCGGGGATGCTGGTGGTTCGAGTTGGCGAAGTTTCATTCCGGCCGCTGTTGGCGGGTTGAATGAACGCTGGAAGACCAGGGAGCGCAGAGTGAATATCAAGATTGCCGATTTAATGGCCAAGCGGGTGATTTCCGCCCAACCCCACCATAGCATCGATCACATCAGGGGAATCATGGAACGCAACCGCATCCATGCGGTACCGATCGTGGGACCGGAGGGCGAAGCAATCGGCATTGTGACCACGGCCGATGCGGCGCGGAAACTGAAAGGAGAGAGCCCGGTAAGACGGATTATGTCCGACCGCGTCTACTGCGTCCCGGCGTACAATGACGCCAGTACTGCGGCCAGGATCATGCGCAAGCACAAGATACATCACGTCGTCGTAACGCATGAAAAGAAGGTCGTTGGAATCATCAGCTCCTTCGATCTGCTCAAACTGGTCGAAGGCCATCGCTTCACGATGAAGCAGGGGCCTGCTCCGCGGAAAAAGCAGAGGAAGTAGTCGCGAACGGGCAGAACCTTGAACGCTGCGCGAGGCTCCGGCACTTGGAGCATAAAGTTCGGCGGCAGGTGGTCGTAGAGGTTCAGCCCTTCTGCGACCGAATTCTCATTGTTGAGGCCGGCGTTGGCCAAGTGGCTTGGCTTACTTCTTCAGCGGACGCTCTTCCGCGAAGCCTTTGACCGATAGATTATTGTGGATTTTCGGTAGATCGCCTGACGGAGGTCCATCGAAAACGAGCTCCACCGGTATAAACCCTAGTTCTTCGAAGAGGTCTTGAAGCAACTGCCGGTCGGTGCCATAGAAATCCATCACCATGCTCAGGGTCACCTCCTGGCTGCGCCTTGTATCGTCCTCGTCGAAATCGTTCAAAGGGTATAGTTCGGGCTCCAGTTCGATCTTCTCGTCACCCATTTTCACGCTCGCCTTGGCGATGATCGTATTTTCGTCGCCGGCCGGAAAAGCTTCGGTCACCCATGCAGGCAAGGTCACCGAAAAGATCCCGTCGAGAAACTCCGGGTCCAAGCGGATATCGGTCCCGACGGCACGGATGCTTGCGCGTTGTCCGTCGGCATAGAACACCAGAGGTTCCGAGAGAACGAGCTCACTGGCGTAACCGCGTGCCGGATCAGCCACCTGCAGGGCCACGTTAACGAAGTTGCCATTTGCCGTGGAGTCCGACGACGGAACATCAGTGTCGATCTCCAGCAGGCCGTCTACGACCTTGCTTTCCCATGCTTCGATGGGAGCGAAGAATGCCAGAGAGAAAACGTCGTCTGTATTCTCCGGTATCAGCCCAACGCGAAGTTCCAGGTCTTGGTCGGTCAGTTTCGACAGGCCGGAAATCTGGAGTTTGAAGGGGACGTGGCCGTTCTGCTGGATAGCGGCGGCACCGACGCCGCTATCGGCATTGAGGATAACGTCAACGACGGCCCGATCCAGATCTGCTCTCCGGGTTTCTAAGTCGAAGACCTGAAGCTGTGCTGCCAGATTGCTGGCCTGGCGCTTAAGCTCCTCACCGATAGCGCCCTGGTCGGTGGCACCTTCATTATCTATTGCGTTCTGCAGTGCCAGTTCCGTTGCGGTTGCGCTTTCCGTCACCCGTTGGACGATCTGGTTGGCCTGTTCGAGCGCGGCAAGTCTCTGAGCGGTCTGTCTCAGGGCGACCACTGATTGCTTGGTCGCAACGAGATCGGCGCTGCCGCCGCGGGCCATCTCGGTCAGCAGACTCTTGGCTGCTCCGGCCTGTTCGTCCAGCGTCTTGACGAGGTTCTCGGCGACGATCTCTGCTGAACCCATGCCACTGGTTGTCGCTTGGGTTCGATCACTCTGCCCGGTCCCCGGGGTCGCCGGACTGCCGGAGAGGGTGGCCTCGACGGCCTCCGTGATGTCTGGGTCGTCGGTCCTGGCGGCGACCTGTTGCCGATCCATGGGTTCATCGGCATCGGCCACTTCGGTTGGGGTGAGGGCTTCGGATCCGCTCACCACGGTGATGCGAGTCCGACAGCCTCGCCCTGAAGTGTCGGTCAGTGGGACAATGCAAACCTTGTTGCGAACGACATCCATGCCTTCGCTGGTCCAGACGCGCAGCTTGACGTACTTGGCTTTGTCGCTGTGCAGCGCCGGAACGCGATCGAAGCGCGCGACGATACCGCCCATATTGGGCATGACCCAGATTTCCCGCGCCCGCTCGGCGCCAAGAGTCACGACCGTGCTGCGCCAGAGATTGCGGCCGGGGATGATAACGCTGACGCTTTGGTTGTCGGTCGACTTGGTATCTCCTGAATCCTCACCTCCGCGAAAGACGGTCTCTTCCATGTTGTCCCAGTCGATCTTGGGCGCCTTGTCGAGCACGGGGGAGAGAATGCGCTGAATCTCGTGAAGATCGCCCGGCAGGCGCACGTCCAGGTATTGCTGGTGTTGATTTTCGATGGACTCGCCGCTCTCCATGTCCATCCAGGACGTTGTTATTCTCAGGTTGAGGGCAGGCCACCAGGCCGGGACGGACACCAAAGCCGACAGAGCCTGTTGGGTCAGGACCTGGCGAAAGGAGGGGGGCGTGCCGTCTTGGCCGGGATGAAAGCGCGGCGCCATGATCCAACCGAATACCAGCTCGCGGCTCAAAGTCGCCGGATTGGATTGCGGTTCCGGCTTGGAGTAGCCGACGACCAAGGGGTAGCGGCCAATTCCCGAAAAGTCGCTCTGAAGATCCTTGAGCGCCAGGGCTGAGGCCTCCGCGTCCACCGCGGTGGCGGCGATGCTGATAGCCGCCAGAGCAGAAGTTGCCTGGGCGCGGTCAAAATTGTCGGAGAGGCGCTGCACGGCCTCTTTCGGAGTGATGGCGTAGCTGTAAGCAGGCTGCCCGGGATCATCCATAAAGCTTTCGAGGAAGGCTATGAAGCCGTCCGAGCGGACCAGGAAGAGTTGGGACTCGAAACAACTCAGCTGCCCGCTGCCCGGGTCCGTCACGATAGAGGGAGAATCGAGGCGAAAGATCGGTGAGTTCACCAAAGTCGGATGACCGATACCAAGCGTGAGTTTTTTCAGATTTTCTTCGATTGACAGAAATGTCTCGGGGTTGTCATCCCTGCAGATTAGAGGCCGATACTCCGAGTCTTCGGTAATCTTGACCTGAGAGCGCTGTTCCTCAGTCAGGTCGTAGGTATCGAACAGGTTTATCCATTGCTCGTGGGGGGCTGCTCGCACCAGGGGCTGCCAATCGTTGGAAAGGTGCAAGGCTTCGATCTGTGCGGCTTGAGCGGACTCGCGGGAAGCCGCCTTGTAGCGGGTTTTCGACGTCACGCCGCGAAAGTTCTGCCACAGGGCCGCCGCAATGATGAGGTCGACCATTTGCGCCCTCGACCACAGGCCGGAGAATTGCTGGCGGCCCATGAGATCGGCCGTACCTTGGATCAGGCAGGCGGTATAGGTTATCCTGCCCCGATTGATACTGCTGGCGCCCAGGGGTGCCTGACTGCCCAGAGCGCGTTGGCGCTTGCATTCGTTCTTCAGGTTGGAACTCGGGTCTTCGGAAGAGGCGTAGTAGAATCGGTCAATCTCCTCCTTGACCACCCGGTCGATACGGAACAGCAGTTCTCGAAGATCCTGTTTCGTTTGTATCGCCGCGTTTTCATGGGATTCTTCAAGTTCGATGATTCGTCGCAAGGCGGCGATGCGTGTCGCGAACTGGGAGGAAATGGTCTGGGACCGACCGTCGAGGTACTTGCTGAAGACCTGCAGCCAGAGAGCGGCTTCCGAGGGGTTTGTCTCGATCCACTCCTGTTGCAGGTGCCGAGCCCGCGCCTCCATTGGCCAAGACTTGGAATAGCGTGAGATAGCGAGCCGACTTAGTTTCGGCGTCACTTTAACTTCGACCTTGCCCCAGTAGTGATTGTTGGCGGTCGGGATAACCGTAGCATCGAACTTCAGACGATAAAGCGTATTGCCGTCCAGGTCGTGGCGGTCGTCCAACTGGTTCTCGATGATCGCGCTTCTGACCTCTTCGCGATAGGCCACGCGGTCGCGAAAGTCGTCGATCGGAGAGCGGTCTTCCGCAGATCTGGGTTCTTCCGTGTTCGATTCCTGCTGCGTCGCCGCGCGCCGGGCTTGGCCTGCACTTGGGGCGTCGGCTGTCGGCAAGGTGAGGCTTGGCTGGTCAGCCGCCTTGTCGCCCAACGCCGGCTTCAAGGCCATCCCGAGCCTCGCCTGGGCGATTACCTCGGTCGCCGCGCGCACGTCTCGCACGCCCTGGACGCCGAACTCAAGACTGTCAGTCTGCTCCAGGCGTCTGCGCAACCAAGCGTCTTGTTGATAGCGATCGTTGACCAAGCGCTCCCGGGTATAAATCTCCGGGCTGTCGATGAAGATGGCTCCCGCCTTATCGAGCGGTGTCTGCGGCGGAGCTGTTGGGATGGCAAGCGGCTCGATCGAGGTTCCCAGATCGCTGGGCAAAGAACTCTGAAGCCACAGTCCAATCGCCACCACGACGATGGCTGTAGACAAGCTGATCAGGAATACTTTCGACGGCTCCATCCGAGATCCCCCAGATCCGGCCTCTTTCTGACAAAACTCTAGCACAAGCAGGACGCAAGCGGCGATTTCGTTCGGGGTAGATTAGGTCCCGTAGCGACCGCTTGTCGAAGCGCTGGTCCCATGAGGATTCAACGCCGGCAATGGGCGCGGGCGGCTTCGAGGTCGAGGCGGCTGTCGGACCGTGCCGCAAAGAAAAGGGCCGGCACCGCGTTGGCGGCCCGGCCCTTGAACTCTGCGCGAAGCTTTGCTGCCTAGAAAAGCACGTCCAGCGGCAGGTGGTAGTAGAGGTTCAGCACTTCGACGCCCGGGTTCTCGTCGTCCAGACTGGCGTTGGAGAGGTGGCTGAAGCCGAGGGAGAGCCGCGACTCGTTTTCGAACTGGTAGCCCAGTTCCACCTGGCTGCGGAATTCGACCACGT